>Ga0187777_10000381_pt1 | contig 31811 bp, 27 predicted proteins | sample 1015_Q2_SP5_10_M_FD_132416 | JGI IMG/M metagenome (GOLD analysis project Ga0187777, IMG submission 132416) | Tropical peat soil microbial communities from peatlands in Department of Meta, Colombia - 1015_Q2_SP5_10_MG | ecosystem: Environmental > Terrestrial > Soil > Wetlands > Peat | place... | reverse complement strand
CGCTTCATGCAGCTGGCTGCCGAAGGCAACATGAACATTTGCCAGCCCTCCAGCGCCGCCCAGTATTTCCACTTGCTCCGCCGCCAGGCTCTCCGCCTGTGGCGCAAGCCCCTGGTCGTCTTTACGCCAAAGAGCATGTTGCGTCATCCGGACGCCAGCTCACCGATTGAGGATTTCGAGCGTCCGCGCTTCCTGACCCTTGTACCCGATCCCGAAGTCACGGACGCACAGAGTATCTTGATTGCGACCGGCAAGGTCGGCCACGAACTGCGCGCCGAACGCCGCCGTCGCAAGGACACCACAACGGCGGTCTTCTTCCTCGATCAGCTCTATCCGCTCCCGAAAGCCGAGATCGCCGCGGCCATCGACGCGCATCCCAATGCGCGCGAAATCGTCTGGGTCCAGGAAGAGCCCGCCAACATGGGCGCTCTGTTCTACGTGCTGCCGCGTCTCGAGCACATTGCCCAATCCAAGAACCTGCGCGTGCGCACCGTGAAGCGCTCCGCCAGCGCCAGCCCGGCTACCGGCTCTGCGAAGGCCCACGAACTCGAGCAGAAAACGCTTCTCACTCTGGCCTTTGCCACGACCCCGAACTCCTGATCGCGCGGTAATCGTCTGGCGCGTGCACTGTCCGGCGTTCGTTGACTTCCCGTCTCTGCTGGCCTACCATGCCACTACTTTGGTTGCTTCGCGTTGGTTCAGGTCTATAGGATCAGGAGCGCGCAAATGACGGACTGGATGTACATTCAGGAAAACCCAGCCGAGCAGCTTGCCTTGCTTCATCACTTTTCGGCCGTCAAACACCAGCAAGGTGGCGATGTCGTGTTCCGCATCACGGTGAAGGAATTCGCCTCTCCGCCTCCGGGACAGCGCCTCCGCTTCTTTGCCGAGGCCGATAAGGCCGTGAACCAGAAGACCGCGTCTTTCATCCCTTGCGGCTGGGGCAACACTCTATTTAACGCGTTGGGCGATTGCATGCGCCTGATTCGCCAATTTCCGTACGAAGGAGAGGAAGAGTCTCGTTCGCAGTCGGCCTGATTCTTCCTGGCTCGTTGTCGCGACATCTCTTGAAGGGAGTTTCCGCTCGTGATTCTGCATCTGGTCAAAACCACTCCCAAACAGGGCGTCACCGTCATTCAAATGAAGGGCAGCATCCATTCCGGTCCGGATTGCCGCCGGGTCGAGCAGGAAACGGAAACCCTCATCGGCTCGAAGGAAACCTTTGTGATTTTCGATCTTTCCGACGTCACTCACATTGACAGCGCCGCCATCGGCTCCATTGTGCGCTGTTTTTCTCGCTTGAAAAGTTCGGGCGGCTATCTGCGTTTGGCTGGTTGTACGGGCATGATCGAATCCAGCATTAAGCTTACCCAGCTTCACAAGGTCCTCGAAATCTATCCCACCGCCGCTGCCGCCGCCGAAAACTATCCGCCCAGCTAACACGCTGTGCCGAATTCCGCATAACAAGCTGGCGATTTTCCTTAGACTCGAGAGCCGCACTCTCACTGACAGCACCGAAATCTCGTTGCGCCTCCATAGCCGCTCTGCTACCCTCCCTCGCAAGCTTGCATCTACGGAGGGAAGTTCATGGCATTCTGCAAAGCGTGTGGTCAGGATATTGGTACGGCAACTTTTTGCCCGAAGTGTGGCGCCAATCAGTCCGCAGCCGTCGCTCCTCCGGCTCCCGCTGCTTCACCCACGGAAGGCATTCAGGAAAATGTGGCAGCGTTGCTCTGCTACGTCTTTGGATGGGTTACGGGCATCGTGTTTCTGCTTGTTGACAAGCGGCCCTTCGTGAAATTCCATGCGGCTCAATCCATTGTCGTGTTTGGCGGGCTCACGATCATTCGCGTCGGTCTGGTTTTCGTGCACGGCATAACGGGTGCGTTCTTTGGCTGGGGACTGGTCAGTTTGCTGGGCCTTCTCGGCTTTGTCCTTTGGATTCTTCTGATGATCAAGGGCTATCAACACCAAATGTTCCGAGTGCCTATCGCCGCGGATATCGCGGATGGAATTGCAAAGTAACTTCTCAGCACCGGCTCAGCCGTGCAGGTGAAAATAGCCGTCCTCTCGCACGAGCGTTATCGGCACGCCAAAGAGCGCGCTCAGCCGTTCACCGGTAAGCACCTTTTCTTTCGACCCGTCGGCCACTACTCTTCCCTTCTGCAGCAGCACCACACGCTCAATCTCGGGAATGATCTCGGAAACGTGGTGTGTGACCAGCAGGATTCCGAGCCCGCTCCGTGCCAGTTCCCTCATCGCGTCCCGCAGTCCCACTTGCCCGGCGATATCCAATGCATTCCCCGGTTCGTCGAACAGCAGCGTGCCGGGATCGTGTACCAGTGCCCGCGCAATTAAAGTCCGCTTCGCTTCGCCCGAGGACATTTCCGCAACCGGCCTCTTCGCCAGATGAGAGATGTTGAGCCGCGTCAGCGCGTCCTCTGCCCGGCGAAGGTGTTCCGGCTGCGGCGCGTGATGGGGAAAAATCCGCGTGCTGCTGAAGAATCCGGAGAGCACCACATCCAGCCCCGTCGCTTCGCTCGTGCAAGCTGCCAGCAAATCCGGAGAAACGATTCCGAGCAGGCTTCGCAATTCGGATACGTTCCACAAGCTCTGCCCCAGAATCTTCATGGACGCGCCGTCCTGTGCCAGCGGGTAATTTTCCCGCGTGATGGTACGAATCAGCGTCGACTTCCCGCACCCATTCGGCCCCAATATGCACACATGTTCGCCCACATCGATCCGGAGGGACACCCCGTCAAGCGCCAGGTTCTCCCTGCGGACCACAGAAACATTCTTCATTTCCAGTAAAGGAGCCGGATTCTTCGCCATCTTTTGGCTACACAGCAAAACGGATATTCGTCATCAAGCTTACCCTGTGCGCCGGGAAGGGCCAAATCTCGGTTCAAAAAACAAAAGGGAGGCGAAAACACGAGGTTCCCGCCCCCCGGGGTGGGGTGGGGTGTTGCTTGCAAGTTTCTGTCGGTCTAAGGCCCGCCCTGAGCGGGCGCACCTCCAGCGTCTATGACCGGTTGCATTGCGCTGCCGTTTTCAGAAACGCACCGATGAGACTTGCCTTGCTGATTTTCTAACACCCCACTTAATGCGGTGTCAATTGAAAATCCTTTCACCCGCCGTCCGCTGCATCGCATGATGATTCCAGGGGTGCCTCCGGAGCAATAATCTTTCGGATAAACCGTGCCAGTGCTGTTGGGCTATAGGGCTTTTGAAGATAGTGCGAATTGGCCAGCTGGGAAGCGGCCGCCGTTCTAGACTCCGCGTAGCCGCTCGTGAACACAACGGGCAAATCCGGAAAGCGGCGCCGCAACTCCATCGCGGTAACCGCGCCCCCTTTGCGGGGCATCACCACATCCAGAATAGCCAATGCAGGCGTCTCCTGCTCGCACAGTTTTGCGGCTTCTTCCCCGTTTGCCGCAGAAAGCACTCGGTAGCCAAGATTCAACAGCCATTGCCGCACCATTTCCCGGATAGAATCGTGGTCTTCCGCCAGCAGAATCGTTTCGGTCCCATCCAGGTTCGCCGATCGCGGCACTTCCGCTTCCTTGAGGCTCTCTGTAACGTTCGGATTCGGAGCATGGATTGCGGGAAGATACACACGGAACAGGCTGCCCTGCCACGGCTCGCTATATACGTGTATGAATCCTCCGTGCTGTTTCACGATTCCATAGGTCGTCGCCAACCCCATGCCACTGCCCGTCCCTCGTTCTTTCGTTGTGAAAAAAGGCTCGAAGATCCTCTCCCGGATCTCCTGCGCCATCCCAATGCCCGTGTCAGACACGGAGAGCACCGCGTACAGACCGGGAGTCGCGTAGGAATAATAGCGGCAGAAGGAATCATCAATCTGCTCCATCTCGGTTTCGATGATGAGTCTTCCGCCTTCCGGCATCGCGTCTCGCGCATTCAGGCAAAGATTCATCATCACCTGTTCGATCTGCACCGGATCGGCTTGAATCGGCCGCAGCATTCTAGGGACTACCTTCATCTCGATGTCTTTCCCAATCACCTTGTCGAGGAAACTGCTCAGGTTCTGAAGGATGGTGTTTAAATCCACCGGCCGCGACTGGAGTTCCTGGCAGCGCGCAAATGCCAGCAATTCACGCGTCAGGCTCGCGGCTCGATCGGCTTGTTCACGGATGCGCAGGAAGCGTTCTGCAATTCGAGGGAACGACAGGCTCTCGTCATAGCCCAGCTCCGCCCATCCCAGTATCGCTCCCACTACATTGTTGAAATCGTGGGCCACGCCTCCCGCAAGCTGGCCGATCGTTTCGAATTTCTGCGCCTGCAGCAGTTGCCGCTCCAGCGATCGCAGTTCGGTCACGTCTTCCACGATGCCTTCCATCTGGTCTCCAGCCCCGGGAAGGCTGAGATACCTCAGGTGTAGCTTGATCGAAACCAGCCCGCCGTCTTTTCTCCGCCACTCCGTTTCCGCGCTGTGAACCAGCCCGTCTTTTCGGCAGGACGCCACCAATTTCGCGCACTGCTCCGGAAAGCGAAATATGTCCGTCGAGAGTCTGGATGTTTTCAGGGCTTCCAGAGACGTGCACGCCAGGATTTCAAGCATCGCTTTGTTGGCAAACACAAAAGAACCGTCCAGCCCAATACGGAACACTCCATAAACCGAATTCTCAATCAGTTCGCGGTTTCTCTTTTCGCTTTCCTCTAGCGCCCGCCGTGCTTCGGCATTTGCCTCGCGCAACTGCTTCTCTTCCACGGCTCGCTTTACGATCAGTGGCAGACGTACCAGTTGTTCCCGCAGTACGCAGTCATTCACTCCTTGCCGCAGGTATTCGGCTGTCTCTTCATCCCCCAGTTCGCCGTCAACCAGGATGAAAGGCGTCAGTTTCCCCGCCTCATGAATTTCGCTCAGAGCTTCCAGCCCGCTCCATTCCTTCACGCGATGCGCGGACACAATCACAGAAAAATCCTGGCTCTGGATCGCTTCTCGAAATTCCCCTTTCGTTGCAACCACCGTCGGTTCAATCGTCAGCCCTGCAGTCCTGAGTTTCCGGAGTATTTCTTGCGAGCCAGCCAGTGACTCTTCCAGGAGCAGCACCTTGACGGGTGGCTCGCTCACATTGCTGGCCGATTTTCCCGCGCCGATCGACTTCATCCCTTCTCCTGGCAGGTTCCTAACTCCCATCGCTGCACGCCGTCATCTCATCAGCACGTCGCTAACCGTTCTACTTCGAAGGGCGGTTAGCGCTGTCGCGTTCATTCGCCTGATTTTCAAATGTAATCGTTCTTACAGGAAGGGGCTGTAGTGTCGGCTAATGAAATTCTCGTGTCAAGAGCCTGCCGCACAAAATCAGCTAAATCTAATGGTTTTTCAACACTGTTTCATTCCGGCGCAGCAGAAAGGCAAATATCCCCGCGAGGATTCCCCCTACGATCACGACTGCTTCCCAAACCAACCCAGCCGCCAGAACAAGATGTGCCGCTGCACCAAATGGGGCGAGCAATCCCACTAGCGCCGCTTCTCGCAAACCAACCCCACCTTGCGTTAACGGCAATAGCGCCACCACCTTCGCCAACGGCCACGCAAAGAGCCACACCCGTAGCGGCAAGAACAATCCACAGGAAATCGCCAGCAATGCCGTCAGAATAAGAAATGTGGATTGGATCACCGTGCCAAGCATCCATCCGAACAGAAGAACATGCGGCTTGCGCCACCCGCTCCGCAGAGCAACGCGCAGCCGGCCAAGCCTCCGCCGGAACCGCACCGAACGTCCCTTGAATAGCGGCCGGTACAGAAGAAGTGTCAGCCCAACCCCTCCAGCGAACAGCGCCACAAGCACTACCACTCCCTTACGCACATCGATGGACACGTTGTGCGGCACAGACCCGGGAAGCAGCGTAAGTCCCAAGATCACCAAACCGGCCTGCGCGCTCAGATCGAGGAAACGGTCCAGCGCATTCCCGGCAAGCACGGCCGCAGGATTCGGGCTTCGCCGCAGCCCGACTGCCAGGCGAACTACATCACCGCCAATAATCGATGGCAGAAAAAGTGACGCGAACAGTCCTCCTGTATAACACTGCGCGCTTGTCTCGTAATTCAGCTGTGCTCCCGCTGCGTTCACCACCATTCGCCATTTGCCTATTCCGATCACATGCGCCAGCAAATAGCCGATCAAGATCGCCCCAAAGCGGGTCACCGGAACGCGGCGGATCGCTTCGTTCACAAGATGCAGCGGCAAATAATGTATGAGGATTCCCAGAACCGCTAGCGCCCCGAGGGAGCGCAGCGTAATCAAGAGCCAGCCACGGGCGCGGCTTTCCCTCTGATGTGGTCCGATCATTCTTCCCGGCAGTTCCGCCTAGCTGCCAAAAATCTCATTGATCTTCTCCGCCAGCTGAAAATCAAGATTGCTGATGCCCTGTACGCTGTGTGTATTCAGATCGATAGTCACTTTATTCCACACATTGAACCATTCCGGATGATGGTTCATCCATTCCGCCACCAGGGCCACCTGCGTCATCTTCCCGAACGCCGTCACAAAATCCTTGCATTCGAAATCCTTGTGGAGCTTGCCGTTGACCAGGTTCCATCCTTTGATGGTCTGAAGGTTTTTTTGAATTTCCACATCGCTCAATCTCTCGGCGCGCATCGCGTTCCTCCCCCGCTTCTGCCGCGGCAGCCCCCATTATGCGTTGCCACGCCGGATGCGGCAACAGATTGGCAATTTCGGATGATTGCCTGCTATGGTGAAATCCAGTACGCTTAGTAGTTCGCTCCCAGCGAAATTCCGCGCTGTGTGCTCTCTACGAGAAATGGATTGGAGACAGCCGTGAAAAAGAAAATCCGTGCGATTCAGTATGGGATCGGGCCTATTGGTGCCTCGATCGTCAAGTTGCTCCGCGAAAAAGAATCCATCGATATCGTCGGCGCCATCGATTCAGACCCGGCCAAGATCGGCAAGGATCTCGCGGAAGTTGTCGGCGCCTCCGATGGGCCCTGGGGAGTGAGAGTTTCCGGCGATGCCAAAGGAGTCCTTGAGCAATCGGCTGACATCGTCATGCACACCACTTCTTCTTCTCTTCCCAGAGTGATGGACCAACTGCTCGCGTGCCTCGACGTCGGCTCCTGCGTGGTCTCCACCTGCGAGGAACTCTCTTATCCCTATCGCACGCATCCGGAGTTGGCCGCCCAACTGGACAAGGCCGCGAAAGATTCCGGCGTTGCGCTGGTGGGAACCGGTGTCAACCCCGGCTTCGTCATGGACAAGCTCGTCATCACGCTCGCCGCCGTTTCTCAGCGCATCGATCACGTGAAGGCTCTGCGCGTCGTCGATGCGTCGAAGCGCCGCCTTCCTCTCCAAAAAAAGATCGGCGCGGGGATGACCGTCGAGGAATTTCGCGCCAAGGTGCAGGAAGGAACCATCAAGCACGTCGGTCTGCCCGAATCCGTTGCTATGGTTGCGGATAGCCTTGGCCTTCGTGTCGATGAAATCACCGAGACCATCGAGCCTAAAGTCGCCGTGGAGCGCGTGCAAACCGAATTCTTCACCGTGGAACCGGGCCAGGCCGCTGGAGTCCACCAGATCGCTCGCGGTCTCTCCGAAGGCAAAGAGGTCATCTACATGGAATTGCAAATGTACGTCGGCGCGAAGGATCCCGCCGATACCGTTGAACTTCAGGGCCACCCGAACATCAGTCTTACGATTCCCGGCGGCTCCCACGGTGACATCGCCACGGCGTCTGTCGCAGTAAATTCCATCCCGGCGATTCTCGATGCGCAGTCCGGTCTTCGCACTTCGCGCGATCTGCCCATCGGTTTTTTCCCGGCGAAGCCCCTGAAGTAAGCCTCTCGCTTATTTCTTGTAAAACCGCATGACCGCGGAATAGTCCACGTCCTCTGTCGCTTCGCCTTTTACGTGGTTGTACACTTCCCGCGCGGCCGCCGTGGTCGGCAGCGCCACGCCTAATTGATTCGCCAAATCCAATGCCAATCCCAGATCTTTGTGCATCAACCGCAGCGGGAAGCTTGGCTTGTAATCTCCCTTCAGCATCAGTGGCGTTTTCAGATCCAACAGCCCGGAGCGGCCCATGCTCGACTGCAGCACTTCAAAGAGCTGCTCGCCCTTCAGTCCCGCCTTGGTCACCAATCCAATCGCTTCCGCCACTGCTCCTACTTCCAGCGCCAGAATGGCGTTCATCGCCAGCTTGATCGTTTGTCCTGCGCCGTTCGGCCCCAGGTGAAACCATTTCTTCCCCATCACTCCCAGAATCGGTTCCACTTCCTTCAGTGTTTCCACATCGCCCCCGATCATGAATACGAGGTTCCCTTCTCGCGCTCCCCAGTCGCCTCCCGTAACCGGCGCGTCCAGAAAACGGACGCCACGTTCCTGACATGCCGCACTGATTCGCTTCTCCAGTGCTGGCGAAACTGTGCTCGAGTCAATATAAATGCTCCCCGCCTTCAATCCTCCCAGTGCTCCATCGTCTTTTCCGTCATGTCCCCACAAAACCGATTCCAGGGCTGGCGGGTCACTCACAATCGTCAACAGTACATCGCTGGCCGCCGCCAATTCTCTTGGACTCTTCGCCAGCACTGCTCCCGCGGCTACCAATTCATCTGCCCGCGCCGCCGTTCGGTTCCAAACAGTCAACGAATGACCCGCCTTCAGCAGGTTCATTCCCATCGGCCGGCCCATCAGCCCCAGTCCAATCAAGCCTATCCTTCGCGGTCCGCCAGTGCTCACAGAAATCCTCCTGAACACACTGCTTTCGTTTATTGGATGTTCTTGCGCGAAGTTAAGTGTAACTGATTCCTGAGGATGGAACCGTCTTGGCTTTCTCGCTTAGGCCGTCTTCGAGCGATGAGGAAAGGGCAGAACCGAACCTGCTCCAGTAGAGGATTCTCCAGCCGCCGCTACAGCCGCCTTCTTCTCTGAATCCGTGTGCGCCTCTTCACTACGACCCACTCCTGCAGAGCCTTCCGATTCGATGCGATAGATATAAGGGTAGGGAATTTCCCAGCGGAAATATCTCAACGCGCCACGCAACTCATAGTGTTGTTCAAGGAAGATCGATCGGCCGGAGTCTGCGGAAAACGTACCGGAAGCGGACAGAAGTATTTCCCCCACGCGATATCGTACGGTGACCCTGCGCCCCAGGAATTGGAAATACTCAGCCACCCTTGTCAGTCTCGGGAGGAGTCACCACTGGGTCAATAGTACGGACGGGCTGTTACTAGTGAGGTTGTGGAGAATGCCCCGCCGCTGGCTTCGGTTGCACCACCAGGTCCGCCAAGAAAAACAGGACAATCGCCGACACAATCCCATACGCCAGAATGGCGGCCGCCATCGGCAAAACCCATCTGCCTGTTGAGCTTAGATAGAACACCTCGTGGCCCGCGATGTCGGCCGCAATGAGTCCTCCCAATGCGCCCACCACCCGGCTCGGTCGGGAAATCTCGAGCGGCGTGCGACAGGACGGACAAACCAGTTCATCCCCGCGCGTCAGCACCAAACTACGTGGCACTTTCGCAAAGCAAAGCGGACAGGCACGATTCCACATGTTCTGAACTCCTTCCCAAATCCGTCTATCGCGAAAAATCCATTATCACTGCTTCCGCTGCCCGTCGGCCGCTGACCATCGCGCCTTGAATGGACGCGTTGTCCCTGTGGTCGCCGCAAACGTACACGCCCGGCCGTACGCGAACAGGGCGTTGCGGCGGCTGCAGCGCTCCCGGATACTGTTGCGGTTGTGCGTGCGTCAGGTAATAGCCTCGCAGCAGGCGCCATGTGCTGGCCACTTTGCCGAACCAGTTCTTCATTTGCGCGATAATGAACCCGCTCAACTGCGCTTCCGTGAGTTTGTGCGTCCCCAACACCGTCGTGGAAACCAGATGTTTGCCCCTCGGTGCATAACTCGGCGCAACATTCGAAATCACTGCAAAATTGTTCACCGGTCCCGCGCCGTCGCCATTCAAAAACAGCAATGGTTCCGTCGTCGGCGGCTCATCGGCCACGTAATAAAAACAGGTAACACTCCGTGATGCCGGCTCCACTTCCCCAATCAATCGCGCCGCCGCCGGTCCCTCCGTTGCAACTACAATCGCGCGCGCCCGCAAGATCTCTCCACTCTCCAGTTTCAGTTCGTTCTCGTGCAGTTCTTCCACGCGCGCGTTCAATCTCACCGCAGCGGCCGGAAACTTCTCCGCAAGCTGCGCCGGTATCGCCCCCATCCCTCGCGACGGCACCGCCGCGTCTCCCTCCGCCATCATCTTGAAGACGAATTCGTACATACGGCTCGAGGATTTAAGCCCGCCATCCAGGAAAATCCCCCCCAGAAAGGGTCGGAAGAACCGTTGAATCATCGCCTGGGAAAAGTGAGCTGCTTCCAGCGCTTCTTTTGCCGAACGCTCAGGCTTCGAAAAAATCTCTTCAATAGACGACCTGCGTAACCGGCCGCGCAACCGTGCAATTCGCAGTTTGTCCCTCAGCGTGCCGAACTCGGATTGCAGCGCCTCTTTCCACGCCCCCGGCGTGCGCCAGGGATCCACCAGTTTATTCATCCGGCTCGCATACCAGGAGATTGCCCCCGGCGCGAATGCTCTCAGATTCAGCCGCTCATAATCCAGCACGCGCTTGGCTTCCGGATATGCCGTAAGCAACACCTGGAACCCGCGATCCAACAGGAATCCATCGACTTCATCCGTGCGCACGCGCCCGCCGATGCCGTCGGAAGCTTCCAGTACTTGAAAGCGGACACCTTTTTCCTGCAGCGCGCGGGCACAACAGAGGCCTGCAAGACCTCCGCCCACAATGAGCACATCGGGACTGGTCGACATCCGGCGGATTCCTTCGTTCGAATACGAATGCTTTTAGGTATTTAGGGCCGCCCATATCCTGCTGCATTCGGCCAACTCGGCGCAAGCCTGGTTCTTTCTAGGCGCTGTATCTGCGAATGTAGTTTTTCACGGACACTTTCCTCGCCGTATTCTCCGAACTCATATATCGAATCAGCCCAAACACCGGCCGTTCCGGTCCCCAAGGACGGTCGTACCGGCCCAGCACCCAGAAAATACCGCTGTAGGAATTCGGGTCCCTTCCATCCAGCGCGTATTTGTTGTTCAGATGAATCATGGTTTTGGCCGCTTCCTGCGGCGTCCGCGACCATTCCAGAGTCTTTTTGCCCCACAACATCCTTAAGTAGTTGTGAATCTTTCCCTCCCGTACCAGTTGGTTCTGCGCGGCGTTCCAAAGTGCATCGTGCGTCCGCGCTGCTTCGAATTCCTCCGGCGTGTAGACGTGCTCCCGCTCGTCCTTCTCGTGCTCACGCAGCGTTTTCTGCGCCCATGCGGGCAGCGACTCGTACCGATCGTAATCCTGCCGGTGCGCCGCGAAGTTGTAGCTCACTTCGCGCCACGTGACCAGCTCATCCAGAAAACCCTCCGCCGTCCGGCTCATATTCCACCAGCCTTCCCGGCTGCCATTCGCGCGCACAGCTACCTTTTCCGGCTTCCATTTCTCCCGCTTTGCTAATTCCGCAAGAATTTCGTGAACGGAAAGATGGCCGAAGTGCAAGTAAGGCGATAATCCGCTGGCCACGTCCTTTTCCGGCTCGTTCCGGTGCTCGGCATACTCCGGAAACTTCTGCTCGAAGAACTCCTTCATGTGTGAGCGTGCCGCCTCTTGCCCCCCGCGAAGTGCTACAACCTTCACCGAATGATCGATGGGCAACGAAGTCAGTTCGCTCCCGTCTCCCGCAAGCAACCCTTCCGATGTCATGGGCCATCGCGACAGCTTTTTCGCCAGTCTCACCAGCCTCGCTGGCGATTTCGCCTTGGCCAAAGGATCCGCCCGAGGAAATTCCTCAAGATGCCTGGGTAATTCCTTCTGCAGATAGCGACGAAAATCAAACGCACGCTGTGCCACCTTTTCTGTCGCCCGCAGTGGCAAAAGTCCGTTCGAATCGACCGCCTCCAGCAGAACCTTCAACTGGTTGGCCGCGCTCTCCACCATCTTCGGTAAAAAGAAACTGGGAAACTCATCGGTCACTACCACGCACGCTTCTTCCGCCAGCGCATGTAGCAGCCCTTTTCCTGCGTTCACTTTCGGTTCGACGTACGGCAAATAGCGAATCCCATGTTTGTCGCAATACCGCGCGTTTTCCGCCATCCCATCCAGAACAAATCGATGCAGCCGCTCACTCGCCCATGGATAATCCGCCCGAAGCGCTTCCAGAATCACGAGTGGCTTCCACAGTGCCTGGCAATGTTCCAGTGCCCGGTCCAGAGCGAAGTTGTACCGAAGTCGCCGGCTCGCGATCATCCAGTACAAGACAAAATTCCCGCCATGCCGAAGCGGCGCCCCGTTGCATTTGCGGATTCGTATCGCCGGAACCCCGCTCACGATCCTATCCTCCGCGTCACCTTGACATTTTCTCCATTCCCGATAGAGTCGGCCATCGATTCACACATCCACAGTCTTCCGAAAGGGTCCATGCGTACAAGAATCCTCTGGGTGCTTCTTTTCGCTGTAATTTTCGGGGTGCAGGGTTACGGTCAGGGACAAAATCCGCCGGGCAAAACGTATGTCCTCAAGGCGGCCGCTCTTTTCGATGGCAAGAGCGACACGCTGGTTACGCCTGGCCTCGTCGTCGTATCCGCCGCACGCATTGTTGCCGTTGGCCCCGGCGCAACCATCCCCGCGGGAGCCGAGGTCATCGATTTGGGCAATGCCACGATTCTCCCCGGCTTCATCGACGCCCACACTCATCTCACGTTTACTTACTCCGACGATTACAACAAGGCGAAGCTGGAAAACTTGCAAAAGACAATAGCAGAACGCGCCCTCGACGCCAGCGTTAACGCACGCGTCACTCTCATGGCCGGCTTCACGACTGTTCGTGACGTTGGTTCCGTAGACTATCTCGACGTCGGCCTTCGCAATGCGATCGCCCACGGCGATGTTCCTGGCCCCCGCATGCTTGTCACAGTCCACGCCCTCGGGTCCACCGGTGGTCACTGCGATGATCAGGCCGGGTTTCGCCAGGGAATCTTTGGCCACGAAGCCGGACCACTCGAAGGCGTGATCAACGGCCCGGATCAGGCTCGCTATGCCGTCCGCCTTGACCACAAATACGGCGCGGACATGATCAAAGTTTGCGCTTCCGGCGGAGTGCTCTCTCCCACCGACGACGTCGACACTCCGCAGCTCACCCAGGAAGAGTTGAACGCTATCGTTGACGAAGCCCATTCACTCCGCCGAAAAACTGCCGCCCACGCCCACGGCGCCGAAGCCGCCAAGCGCGCCATTCGAGCAGGCATCGACTCCATCGAGCATGGCAGTTTTATGGACGACGAAGATCTGGACATGATGGTGCAGCGCGGCACCTATTTCGTTCCAACTCTGATGGCTGCGCAAGGTCTTCAGGAAAAATTTGATCGCAACATCTACATGCCACCTGCCCCAGCCGCAAAAGCCCACTTGGCTATCAACGCAATGCACGGCACGTTTCAACGGGCCCTCGCCAAGGGCGTCAAGATCGGACTGGGCACGGACGCCGCTGTTTATCCTCATGGCCGCAACGCGGAAGAGTTTCACCAGATGGTCGATCTTGGTATGAAGCCCGCCGCTGCTCTCAAGGCTGGCACCTCCGCCGATGCCGATCTGCTTGGCATCGCGGACAAAGTCGGCACTCTCGAACCCAACAAACTCGCCGACATTGTCGCCGTGCCCGGCAACCCGCTCCAGAACATCCGCCAAACCGAGCACGTCTTCTTCGTCATGAAAGAGGGCGTGATCTACAAAAACGAGAAACCCTCCGCACCCAACTAGCGTCAACCCAAAGGCCCGCGCCGACAACAAAGTTCGCCTCTCAGAAAGTGCCGGAGACACGAAAGAAGTTAGCCCAGCCCGTAAGGGCTGGGTACACAATTACAACCACGCAAGCGCCTTAGGCGCGACACAGGAGCTTCAATGAGCGACCTCACCCAATCCATTTCCGCTGCCTTCGTCAGCCAATTCCGAAGCCATGCGGCCAATCTCCACAAATGGGCCGATTCGCTTTCCGACGAACAGTTCTGGCGCAATCCCTTCGCCTTTGGCAACAGCGCCGGCCACCTGGTTCTGCACCTCACCGGCAATCTGAGCTACTACATCGGCGCGCAAATCGCGCAAACCGGCTACATCCGGAACCGCGACCTCGAATTCACCGAATCCCGCCGTCCCTCAAAAGCCGAGGTCCTTCGCAAGTTCGACGACGCCATCGTCATGGTCATCGCCACAATCGAAAAGCAGTCCGAAAGCGATTGGACCGCGCCTTATTCCGCCGAACGCGAACCCACCGCAAAAAATCGTTTTGCCATTTTCCTCAATTGTGCGACGCACCTCTACCACCACATCGGCCAGATCAACTACTTGTCGAGGGAACTCACAAAGCCTTGAAACTCACGTCTCCAGCTTGAATCGCGTCGATGCCAGCCGGTACATACGCCGCCAGATCACGCGGTTGATCAGCACCACGATCGTCGCCATGATCAGCGTCGCTGCCAGCAGCACATTGAAATGTCCCGCGTCGCTTGCGCGGCTGATGGTGCTGCCCAGCCCCGGCGCTTCCACCACTTTCCCCTGAAAATGAAAATATTCCGCGATGATGCTGGCGTTCCATGCGCCCCCGGATGCGGTCACTAACCCCGTCACAAGATACGGGAAGATCCCTGGCAAAATCAGCCTCCGCCAGCGGTCCAGTTCGCTGAACCGGAATACTTTCGCCGCCTCCTTCAAATCCGTGGGAATCGCCATCGCCCCCGCAATCACATTGAACAGGATGTACCACTGCGTCCCCAACAGCATCAACGCCATTGCGGCTATCTCCACTCCCCCGCGCAAGCGAATCAACACCAGCAGCAAAACCGGAAATAAAGCCGTGGCCGGAATCGATGCGGCCAGCTGCACCAGTGGCTGCATCATGCGCGCGAACCGAGGGCTGAAACCGATCGCCACACCGACCGGAATCGTCCATAGTGCCCCAATAATCAGCGCTGCGTTCACCCGCAGAAAAGTTAGCCCCGCGCTTTCCAACAACAAGACATACTCGTGGGCGCTCAACGAGGAGAGCGCTCCGAAGCCCTCGTAAATCGCGTAAATCAGGAATCCCGCGCCCACCACAAGGAAAAACCATCCCAGCCACCGCCTCGGTTGCTTTGTCTGGTCGGAAGCAAACGTTGCCGCCGCCCGCTTTGCTCCGCTGGCAAACTGAATCGTCAGCCAATTCACAACCGGGTGCAGTAAGCGGCGGTAAGCCCGAATCAGTAGCGATTCTCTTCGGATGAAATTCAGGATGGAATTCTCCGCCGTGGTTGCGCTTTCCACCTGCTCGAATTTGAACTTGTCCGCCCATGCGATCACCGGCCTCCAGATCAATTGATCCATTAGCACGATCACCGCCACCATCATCGCTAATCCCCACAGCATCGCCCTCGTGTTGCCCTGGCTCGCCGCCGTTTGCAAAAAGGACCCCAGCCCGGGCAACCGGAAGTCCTTGTCGCCCAGAACAAACATTTCGCACGCCATCAGGAAGAACCATCCGCCCGCCACGGACATCATCGAGTTCCACACCAGTCCGATTGTGCTGAACGGCAGGTCCAGCTCCATAAACCGCTGCCACCGGCTGAACCGGTAGATAATCGCCGCCTCCCGCAAATCCCGCGGAATCGTCTTCAACGAGGAATAAAAACTGAACGCAATGTTCCATACCTGGCCCGTAAAGATCAGGATGATGGAACCCAATTCCACTCCCAGTTGCCGGCTGGGAAACAGCGCCACCATCGCCAGCATCACCCCGGGCAGGAAGCTCAGCACCGGAATGGATTGCAATATGTCCAGCAGCGGAATCAGCACGATTTCCGCCCGCTTGGATTTCGCGGCCGCGTAACCGTACGCCAGCGCGAACGCCAGGCTGATGCCATACGCCACTAGAATCCGCACCAGCGAGTACAGCGCATACACCCACAGGCTGCACGGATCTTGCGAGATTTCCGCAGACATCTTCACCGGGCCCAGCCACGAACGCCCGATAGAATAGACTGCGAAGATCACTCCGAAGACGGTAATGAACACCGCAACGTCGATCAGGAAGGCGTAGCCCCAGCGCGACCCGAGCGGTCTGCTCGCTGCGGGCGGAATCGGCCTTTGTTCTGGGGACAACGGAGCGGGGGATGGCACGGCGCGCTCAGGTTTCTGTCAGCGTCAGCTTCCCGCTCGCGGCGTCATAATCGAAAATCTCCGCGTAACGGCCCCACTGAATCGCAGTTTCCAATTGCCTCCGTGCTTCCTCTTCGCTGAAGTGTTCGTCCAGCAAATCCTGGAAAAACTCCGCCGGCAATTTTCGGTCCGCTTTTGCTTTCAAGGACTGCTCCATCTGCCGGAGTAGCGGTACGTTCGACAACGCCGCCTTCCGGAAAATTGCTTTGCGCTCCTGGATATCTCCCTGCGCGAAAGCTTGCCCTTCGGGCGTGATCAGCGCGTCTCCTTCTTCCAGCTTCAGCATCCCGAGCAACACTGCTGTATCCACGCTCGGCAACAGCGCGTCCACTTCCAGGCTCAACTCATCCGCCAATACGTGCAAATCCGCGCGTCCGCCCTGGTCCACCAGGATCTCCAGCAGCCCTGCCAGACCGCCGGGCCGCGTGTGCGGCAGCATGATTTGCGCCTTGCGCGTGGTGCCCTCCGTCCCAGGCGCCCCTGTTGCCGTTGTCCCTGCGTGATCCTGCCGCGTCAAAGCCCGGTAAATCAAATCCACCAGCTCCACAAATCGGGGATCTTTGTGGTCCCGGGGGTGGCCCAACTGCACGTTAAATTCCGCGTGAATGTGCGCCGGATTTCTCCCCAGAACGATGATGCGATCCGCGAGAATCACTGCTTCCTCAATGTTGTGAGTGACGATGAAGATCGCCCTCGTCGGTATCTTTTTCTCTTGCCACAACTCCAGCAGTTCTCCGCGTAGCGTCTCGGCGGTCAGCACATCCAGCGCCGAGAACGGCTCATCCATGAACAGCACTTCTGGCTCGACGACTAACGCCCTCGCCACTCCCACGCGCTGCTTCATTCCCCCGGAAAGTTCCTTCGGATATGCGGATTCAAAACCGTCCAGCCCCACCGCATCGATAATGCGCAGCGCCCGCTTGTGCCGCTCGAATTCCGCGATTCCGCGCGCCTCCAGCGGCGCTTCCACGTTTTCAATCACCGTCAGCCACGGGAACAGCGCAAAACTCTGGAATACGATAGACACGTTCGGTGTTTCATTCTTTACCGGCTGCCCATGCCAGTACACACTTCCGCCGGATGCGGGTGAAAGCCCAGTCAGCATCCTGAGCATCGTCGACTTCCCGCAACCCGATGGTCCCAGCAATGCAATAATCTGTCCTGGATAAATGGCAATGTCCGTGGGTGAAATCACTTGAATGCGGTTTCCATCCGGCTGTGGATAGAACTTCTCAAGCTTGCGCGCTTCAATGATCGGCTCGACCGCTACCGCTGTGTTTGTTTCGCTCATGAGTGCCCGTATTATCGCTCAATTTTCTCTTGCACAGAGCGAATTCCAAAGGATTCGCCCGTATCGGCTCCCTGCGGTTACAATTTTATGAATACTCGATGACAGATTCGCCGACATCCTCTTCCTCCACGCCCCCTCCGACCCGTCTTCCCCATTGGCTCTTGCCAGCCGGGCTTTTTCTTCTCCTCTCCTTCCTTATCGTTCTGCCCTTTTTCTGGCTGGGCACGGCTTCCGGTCACGATTTCGAGTTTCACGCAGCCTCCTGGCTAGACGTCGCCGAACAGTGGAAGCAGGGCATCCTCTTCCCCCGCTGGACCGCCTGGACCAACCACGGCTTCGGCGAACCCCGCTACATCTTTTATCCGCCCTTTTCCTGGTTGCTTGGCGCCGCGCTCATGACTCTGCTCCCCGACCCCGCTGTGCCCCCCGTATTCATCATTCTGGTGCAAACCTTGGCCGGTCTTTCCGCCTACTTCCTTCTGCGGAATTTTGTTTCCGGGCGCGCCACCATCCTCGCCTCTGCCTTGTACGTTATCAATCCCAATTCGCTCCTCATCACGTACGCCCGTAGCGACTTCGCCGAGCAATTAGCCTGTGTCTTCTTCCCGTTGCTTCTGTTAGCGGCTCTCCGTTTGTGCGGCCTCTTGGACGATTCCCCTCCGAAACGTTCCGCCGCGCTGTTCGCGATCCTCTTTGCCGCGGTGTGGCTTTCCAATGCTCCGGCCGGAGTCATCGCCAGTTATTCCATGGCGCTGGTGTTCGCCTGGGCGGCACTTTCTCAACGTTCCTGGCTCCCTCTCTTTCGAGGTGCCGGAGGAATCGCTCTCGCCTTCGGTCTTTCCTCGTTTTACCTTGTGCCTGCGGCCTACGAACAGCGCTGGGTCAATATCTCTCAGGCGCTTTCCAGCGGACTGCTTCCCTTCCAGAATTTTCTCTTCACTGTCATCAACGATCCGGAACATACCTGGTTTAACTGGATTGCTTCCATCTGTGCGCTCTCGCTCATCCTTGTCTTCGGACTTGCCGCGCTGGCCTCACGCGTCTTTTCAGCCGGCAATGCTTCGCCTCGCAATCGGAGGATTGCCTCGGTGTTGCTTCTCCTCGGCGCTGCCTCCACGGTCCTCACGTCGCGTCTTTCCCTGCCGCTTTGGACGCACTTGCCAAAACTCCGCTTTGTCCAGTTTCCGTGGCGTTGGATGTCTATCCTTGCTCTCGTCGTGGCCTGCTTCCTCGCGTTCACCATGGAGAGGCGCAGGGCCTGGCTATGGTTCGCAGCTTTGATTGTCCTCACGGTGCCACTGGCTTACTTTCAGGTGCAAAACACCTGGTGGGACGAAGACGAAATGCCCACGCTGCGCGATGCCCTTTCCAGCGGCCATGGCTTCGACGGCACAGATGAATACGACCCGCTGGGAGACGACCACCTCGACCTGCCTTTGAATGCCCCTCTTGCTGTCGTCCTGCCATCGGACTCCGAGGATTCACCCCCGCCAAAGGTACGCTTCCAGTTTCTACGCTGGACAACGGAACATAAGGAGATCCGGGTCGACGCCTCCGCCGAAACGCGCGTTGCCTTGCGTGTTTTGAACTATCCCGCCTGGCGTGTGGAAGTGAACGGAAAAACGATCACCCCAGAGCGCATGGACGACGTGAATCAGATGGTCGTGGCCGTCCCGGCAGGCAGTTCGGATATTCGCGTGCAATTCACTCGCACCGCCGACCGCACTCTTGGTAATTCCATCTCCACTTTGAGTGTCTTAATAGCCGTAGCCCTGCTCTGGAGACGCCAAGACTGACACCCATGAAGAACTATCCCAGGGTGGGTACTCGCGTTGTTGTCATTCTGAGAAGCGCCTGGCGAAGGTAGACGCGGGCAAGGATTTGCTTCTATCGCCGGTCAATCGATGGGTGCCGGATATCCAATCCCTGCACAATGTAGATAACGTCTTCTGCGATATTCGTCGCGTGGTCGCCGATCCGTTCCAGGTTCTTCGCCACGAGAATCAGTTCAAACGCCGGGAACACCAGGCTGGAGTCGCCCATCATATAGGTCAGCAACTCACGGAAAATCTGGTCACGGTAATGATCCACCTGGTCATCCGTGGCCATCACTTTTTGCGCCAGCTCCACATCGCGTCGCACGACCGCATTTAGCGCGTTCCTCACCTGCTCTTCCACAAGTTCGCTCATTCGCGGCAGGTCCACATAGGGTTTCACGCGAGGATGCCGCAAGATTCGCAGTGCGCCCTGCGCTACGTTAACGGCCTGGTCCCCGATTCGTTCCAGGTCGTTGTTGATTCGCGATACGGCCAGCACGAACCGCAGGTCCACCGCCATCAATTGGTGAAGGGCCAACAACTGCACCACGCGATCGTCAATTTCCAGCTGCAGCTCGTTGATCGCGTCCTCTTCATCCAGAACGCGCTTCGCCAACTGCTCATCCGAATCGAGCACGGCATGGACCGCCTGATGCACGGCTCTCTCCGCCAGGCTCCCCATCCACAGCAGCCGCTCCTTCAGCTCGTTCAGGTCCTTTTCAAAATGACGTTCCATGAAAGCCTTCCCATCCGCATCTTAGCTGCACTTCAGGCCCCATCAAAACAAATTCGCTGCGTCCTCATCCGAAGCGGCCGGTAATGTACGCCTCCGTCCGCGGGTCACCCGGTGTCGTGAACAGTTGGGGAGTCGGGTTGAACTCAATCAGCTGCCCTGTGAGCAGGAATGCCGTGAAGTCGCTCACGCGCGCCGCCTGCTGCATGTTGTGCGTCACGATGGCCACCGTTGTAAGGTTCTTCAGGTCCACCAGCAGTTCTTCGATTTTCGCCGTGCTGATGGGGTCCAGTGCCGAGCACGGCTCATCCAGCAACAGCACCTCCGGATCAACTGCCAGAGCGCGCGCGATGCACAACCTCTGCTGCTGTCCACCGGAGAGTTCATACGCCGACTTGTGCAGGTGGTCCTTCACTTCCTCCCACAGCGCCGCGTTCCGCAGGCTCTTCTCCACAACGTCCCCGATCGATCCCTTGAATCCGTTGATTCGCGGCCCGTATGCCACGTTCTCAAAAATGGATTTGGGGAACGGGTTCGGCCGCTGGAAAACCATGCCCACTCGCCGCCGCAACAGCGTCACGTCCTGCGCCAGTATGTTCTGCTGGTCCAGCAGGATCTCTCCATCCAGCCGGGAACTGTTCACGGTTTCATGCATGCGGTTCAGGGTCCGCAGCAGGGTCGACTTCCCGCATCCGGACGGCCCGATAAGCGCCGTCACGCGCTTGTCGGCGATCCCCATGTTGATGTCGAACAGAATCTGCTTGCTGCCGTAATAGAAATTCACCTTGGAGATCGTCATGCGCATCTGCGCTGGCGCGTGCTCTTTCGTCCCCGCCGCTCCGGCCGTAGCCGTTATGTTCACGGAAAGCCCCGGATTAGGCGACCCTTGCATCCCTATCCCCTCGGCACTGCTATGCCGCGCGACAGGATCGTCCGCGCCAGTATGTTGATGATCAGAATTAACCCGAGCAGCACCAGCCCCGCCGCCCATGCTTGCCGATGCCAGTCCTCGTACGGTGACACCGCGTACGTGAAGATCATCACCGGCAGAGACGCCGTTGGCTGGCCCCAGCCCTTGCTCCAGAATCGGTTCCCGAACGCGGTGAACAGCAGCGGCGCCGTTTCCCCCGCCACCCGCGCCAGCGCCAGCAGGATCGCGGTGAGAATCCCGCGATACGCCGCCGGCACGATAACCGTCGATATGGTTTTCCATTTGCTTGCTCCCAAAGCCATTGCGCCTTCACGCAGCATCCGTGGCACCGCTCCCAGAAACTCCTCCGTGCTCCTCAGCGTAATCGGAATCATCATCAAGCCCAGAGCGAACGCGCCGGCAAGAGTGGAGAAATGTTTGAACGGCAGCACCACAAGGCTATAGGCGAAAATTCCAACCACGATCGAGGGGACGCCGTTCAGCAGGTCCGCAGAGTAACGCACAATGGACGCGACCGTGCTCCCGCTGAATTCCGCCAGGTAAATCCCGCCCAGAAAGCCGATGGGCACTCCGAAAAGAGATGCAGTCAGCAACAATTTCGCGCTCCCCACAATCGCATTGGCCATTCCGCCGCCTGTCTCTCCGACCGGTGTGGGAAGTTTTGTGAAGAAGTTCCAGTTTACGGACGTGCCGCCGTTGAACACTAGGTACCCGAGAATCAGAAACAACGCGATGACGGACACGACCGCGCACACACCCGTCATGGTCAGCATGAAATTGCTGACGAATTTTCTCCAGCGTAGTCGCGCGCCCATCAGTTCGCCACCTTGCTGCCCTTCTGGGTCGTTACGATGATCAGCAGCCGTGCAAGCCCGTTCAGAATGAATGTCAGCAGAAACAGGACCAGGCCGAGCCCGATAAGTGCCTGCAAGTATAAGTCTCCTGTCGCCTCCGTGAATTCATTCGCAATGACCGCCGCGATTGAGTATCCGGGTGCGAACAGCGATGCGCTGATTTTCGGCGTATTTCCAATGACCATGGTCACCGCCATGGTTTCGCCCAGGGCGCGCGCCAATGCCAGGAAGATCGACCCCATAATTCCTGTTCTCGCGAACGGCACTACCACCTTCCACGTCGATTCCCAGCGCGTCGAACCCAGCGCCAGTGCCGCTTCCCGCTGATCTCTAGGAACCGATAAAAGCACTTCCCGCGAAACGGAGATGATATAGGGGATCACCATGATCGCCAGCACGATTCCCGCGGTCAGGAATCCGACCCCATAGGACGGGCCCTTGAAGATAGGGAGAAATCCCAATGGTTTGTTCAACGCAGGGTAAATCACCGTTCGCATTAACGGCACCACGATAAATATTCCCAGCAGCCCGTAAATCACGCTGGGCACCGCCGCCAGCAGGTCAATGAAGAACTGCAATATGTCTGAAACTCTTGGTGGTGCCAGCTCGGCAAGAAAGATTGAAGCCCCTATTCCAAGGGGCACGGCAAGCAGCAACGCAACCGCTGACGTCACCAGCGTCCCGTAAACAAAGGGCAGGGCGCCGTACTGGTCCGCGACCGGATCCCAGACCTGCGTCACGAAAAAGCTCAGGCCAAATTTCTGGCGCGGCAGGACCGAATTCACCCAAAGTTCGTAGACGAGAAGTAAGGTGATTAGCACCACCGAGGCGGCAAACACAAATGTGAGAAGCCGCGCGATTTCATCGCCTTCCTTCAGCTTCGAGAAAAAGGAGCGCGAGCCCACAGTCGGGCCCGCGCCCCGCAGAGTTGGATTTGCTGTCGCCACGTCTTTTCGGTCTCTACTGCACCTGGCTGATCGCTTTCAGTTCTTTCTCCGCCACTTCCTTCGGCAGTTTCGCGTAGGAAAGCGGTTCGTTATACGATTGCCCATCCGTCAGCATCCACTTCAGAAATCCCTTGATGGCGTCGCGCTTGCCCGCATCCTGAATCTTCGCGGGGATCAGCAGCCACGTGAAGCTGGAAATGGGATAGGCCGTCTTTCCAGCTGCGTTCGTGATGCTCACGCGAAAGTCTGCCGGCATATCCTTTGCCGCGCCCGCAGCTGCCGCCGTCACGCTCGCCAGATCCGCCTTGACGAAGCTCCCGGATGAATTCTTCACCGTTCCGAACGGAATGTTGTTCTGCACCGCATAGATCAGTTCCACGTAGCCGATCGCGTCCGGCGTCTGCTTTACCAGCCCCGTCACTCCCTCGTTGCCCTTGCCTCCAAGTCCCACCGGCCAGTTCACCGAAGTGGACTTGTTCACCTTGCTCTTCCACTCATCGCTGACCTTGCAGAGATAGTCTGTCCAGATGTACGTTGTCCCGCTGCCATCCGACCGGTGAACGACCACGATGTCTTGCGCCGGCAGACTCACTCCCTTGTTTGCTCCCGCGATTGCCGGGTCGTTCCACTTTGTGATTTTTCCCAGGAAGATTCCCGCCAGCGCCTCGGGGGTGAAATTCAAGGACGTCGTCACCCCGGGCACGTTGTACGTCGGCACTACGGCTCCCAGCACGGTTGGAAAGTGCAAGATCGCCGAACCCCTCTTGTCCTGATAGGCCTTCAACTGGTCATCACTCATCGGGCCATCCGTTGCCCCAAAATCCACGGTGCCGTCCGTGACCTGTCTGATCCCGGCTCCCGAGCCAACCGGTTGATAATTAAACTGCGTATTTGCATTCTTTTGGTGATAGACATCAAACCACTTGGAATAGATCGGGTTGGGGAATGTTGCTCCCGCTCCGTTAATCAAAAGTGGGTTTTGCGCCCAGACCAGCACACCGAGCGCTAGCACAGCACTTAAGAGCATTGCAGCGCGTTTCATGGTTCTCTCCGTAAGTTCGTACGTGTGACCTTGGAACGCAGTAGTCTGATTAGTTGAAGTTACAGAATTGTTACACCTGGTGCGAACTCTGTTAAAAATCAGAGAACTCTTCCCTTATTCAAATAACATTAAGATTTTCATGCAGTTACAACAAGGCGCTCCTGCGCAAAAAGGAAGGGCGGCTCCATCAGGAGCCGCCCTCTGCCGCCCTCGATTTCAGGACGGATGGAGTTGTTCACAATCGCTACGGCAGGTAGTAGCGGAACGACGTCCACACCATGTTGTTCACAGCGTGTGGCGACAGGCTCGCTCCGCCGGTCAGCCCACCGTTCCCTGACCAGGTGTTCTTGTAGAAGTAGGAGTATTGCATGCCGAACTGCACGCGTCCCTTTTCGCCCTGGTAGAACTTGTACCAGAAGCCGACCGTGCTCTCGGACAAGTAACGGGTATCACCCGCGCAGTTGCTGCTGGCGCCTGGGGTTCCCGTCGCGCTGGGGAGCGCCTCGATCGCGCAACCCGTGTTGGTCGCAAACGGGGAACCATACCCGCCGATCCCCGTTGTCGAAATGGTAGTCGCTACCAGCGCTGGATAGCTGGGCTGAATTCCTCCGCCCGGGCATGGCTGCTGGCCTACCGCGCCGCAACCAGGAATCGCTGGAGTATTCGTGATCTTCACCGATTGGTATCCCTTGTAGGCTGTACGGGCTGCGTATTCGCCGCCGATGTAAGCATAAAGGTCAAGTTTCGGCGTAGCGTGCCATTCGATTCTGCCGAGCCAGTTCGCTCCGTGAATCAGCGCAATTGTGCCATCGGGGCGGAGAGTCGCTTCGGGAAGCTGGCCGGAGGAGTAGCGGTTGGTCCCGTCTCCGTACATCGCCTTGATGCCGACGTCCACCTTCTTGCTGAAGAGTGGTGCGGCCGCGCTTGCGCCGATTGCGCCGCCCGGACGGATGTCGCTGTAGGCGCCTGCGGTGGACGGTGAGAGCGAAGTGCTTGGCGAGCAGCCAAGCACGGTAGGCGTGGCAGGGGTCGGGAAGTTCTTGGCCGTCGTGCCCACAACCGCACAGGGATACACGCGGTCCGTGAACGTGCTGACGATGCCAAATACTTCGTAGTGGCCGAAGCCCGGATCGAGCGCCGCCTTCAGAATGAAATCCGGCGTCTTGTTCAGGGAATACCCGGTCGTATCGGAGAAGTTCTGCAAACCTCCGCCTGCACCAGGGGCGAACACAAAGGAGTTCTGGAAGGTCGTGACCACTCCAGTCGCGGATGTGTTCGTGTACGTGCTGAACCCGCGCCCGCCGATCGACGTCTGTTCCGGATTTTCAGCCGCCAGCGCCAAGGCGAACTTGTCGCTGAAGTTCTTCACTACGCGGGCTCCATATTGGCGTTCCCAGTTGAAGCCCACGACGTACTGCGGATCGACGGTCAGCGGAATCCACTCTTGCAGGTTCGCGATTCCCTTCTTGTCTTCTGTCGCCAGGCTCCACATCTGACCGCCGCTGAACGACCATCCATTTTCCCAGATGGCCCGTCCCCACAATTGCCGCTGCCGGAACACATACGAGTCGCTCTGGCGGTTATTCGACGTTACGCCGGTGCCCAGCCAGTCAGCTTCGTAGTAACCGGAAACTTTTGTGGTTCCGATCTTCGCGTCCGCCAACAGCGAAAGCCTGGATTGCCGGGCCGTCATGTTCAATTCGGAGAGTTTGCCGACCGAGTTTCCACCGTACGGAATGGAGTTGAACTGCGTGTTGATGTCGTCGCTCATCCCGCGCTGACGGTTCACAGTTTCTGCCGCGATGAACCCTCCCGGCGTGATGCTGATTCCCTTGAAGCGGATCGTCAGCGGCCCCTTCTCTTCATCTCCCTGCGCGCTGCTGCCCGTCATCGGCTTTGAATTCGCCGCGCTGGATGCTGCCGCGCTCGCCGCTGCACTGCTCGCCGCCAGGTTCGCAACAGAGGTGTTCAGTTGCGAGGTGGTCGACTTCACTTCTGCCGACGTCGCCGCAGCTTCGCTGGCCTTTACGTTCGCTTCCGTGGCCTTCGAATTTGCGGACGCCGCCGTTTCCCGCGCTTCCTCAATCTGCCGGTCGCGCTTCGCCAGTTCCTCCTTCAGCAATTGCAACTGCTCCTGCTGTGCCTGGAGGGCTTGGCGCAACTCTTCCATCTCAGCGGAAATCTCGGCGCTGGTCTTCGCCGGCGTTTCCTTCGCTGCCGTTGCGTTCTTTGCCGGCTGCGCGTCGGCTTCTTTAGGTGTGTCTTTTGGTGAGTCTTTCGGTGAGTCAGCAAGCGCCGTTCCCATGGTCAGGAACAGCGACAGTGTTAGTGCTGCAAGTTTTTTCATTGCCTCTCTCTTCTTGAAGAAATTTCGGACTGCGAACCTTGGGAAAGCCAAACACCCCGGGTGAGAAGGTAGAGGGAGACTCTTACGCGTATATCAATTGAGTGTTAATAATCCGTAACAATTCGCTTGGCAGTCATACAACCCTCGCATTTTCAATTCCTTATGGATTCTGAAAGCTGTCGTTACAACTGCTTTTTTGTTCTTTTTGGAACTCTACATTCACTTGAGTGAGCGGCCGGTAATTCTTGTTTCCCCCCCGCTCAACACTTCGCCAGTGGCCACAATCCGGCTCTTCATGTACGCCCATTTATTTCCTTCGCGGGGTGAATCGCAGCGAGACTTCCTCAGCGCGTCAGGCCCATCTCATAAGCCAGCACGATTTGGGTTACCACGTAACGGTAGTGTGCGTCCGTGTCTTGGATGTCGGCATCTGTCTTTTGCATTTCCGCTTGGCTGAACTCCACGATGGACGCCAGTCCCAGTTTGTAACGGGCCTGTGCCAACTCTAACGCCAACTCTGCCTCTTCGCGGAGTTGCTGCGTCACCGTCAGCCGCTCGTACGCATTGTGCGTGTCCAGCCAGCCGTTTCGCACATCGCGCGCAACATTGTCCTGTAAGTCCTGTAACTTTTTCTGTTGGACTTGTGTCGCCAGGTCCGCACTCTTGATCCTGGCGTTGTACAAAAACCCATTGAACAGGGGTACGTTTACGTTCACGCCCGCAGCCCCGTACCAGCTCGTAATGTTCGGATCGCGCACCGGGGCCCCGCCCACCACGCCCATGGCGCTCACCGTAGGCCACCACAAATCATGTTCCGCCTTCCCGAATTTTTCCGCTGCCAGCGCTTCGTTTCGCAGGGACCTGACTTCCGGCCGCAAATCGAGTGCCTGTTGGATCAACGGTCCCACATCTGCCGCCGGTGGCGCTACCGGAACGGAAGGTTCCGCGGGAACAAAGTTCTGTTGCTCTTGATATCCTAGAATCGCGGAAAGTGTCGAAAGGGATGCCTCGTAATTATCCTGTGCGTCCAATAGGAGAAGCTTTGCGCGCGCCAGATCCACCTTGGCGAAAGCCAGGTCCACCTCAGACTTCAACTTGGCCTTCGTCAGTTCCTGAATCTGATCCTCAAATAACTGGCGCGCTTTCACGGTATCTTCGGCCACTTGCAGAAGCGCCTTGGTTTCCAGCGTGTTGTAAAATGCCTGGTCCACCGCCAGTACAACCTGTTGCGACGTTGCGATGGCATTTTGATCCGCGGCCTTTTCCTGATACTTCGAGCTCGACAGCAGATTCATGGTCCGCCCAAAGTCGGTTACCAGCTGCGTCACTGTCGCCCCACCGGCCACACGCGAATACATTCTCCCGTTTGTCAGGTACCCCGCCGCAAGCCTGCTGCCCTCATCCGCGCCAACCCCAGTCAAGTTCAGGCTCGCCTGCGGCATCATTGCGGACCGCACTTCGCGCACAAACTCTCGAGCTTCGAGCGCCTGCAGCTTTCCCACCGTAATCTGCGGGTTGTTCTTCAGTCCGATAGCTTCCGCTTCCTGGATCGTCAGCGGCCGTCCCTGCTGTGGGCGCGCGCTTGGAGTCGCCTGTTGCGTTGCCGTTGTTGTCGAGTTGATGGGCGATGTTTGTTGCTCTTCCAATCGCAGCTCTGTGCTCTTCGAGGCCATCCTTGGATTCGTTCCACTTTTTGCCGTGGGCGCCGGATCATCCGGCATCTGCCTGCCCTTCACCGGAAACGCAAACGCCGAGAACATCGCGAGAGCCACGAGAGCTCTCTTTATGAACCTACCACCCATTCGCGCAGGCACATGCTCCAGGATGTGCATATCCCTTTCCATCAGTGCGCCTCCGCCTCTTTGAGCGCCGCTAGCCGTTCTCGACGCCGATAAATCAGCAAGTAAGCGGCAGGCACAATGAACAAGGTGAGAACAATCGAAGTGAGCAGTCCACCGATGATCGCGCGCGCCAGCGGTGCGTACGCTTCGCTTCCCGTTTCCAGTTTGAATGCCATCGGCAGCATCCCGACTACCGTTGCCAGCGACGTCATCAGAATGGGGCGTAGACGAATCCGGCAAGCTTTCACAACGGCCTCGCGAAGAGCGAGTCCTTCCGCGCGCAAAACGTTCGAAAAGTCCACAATCAAAATGCTATTGGAGACCACCATGCCCTGGAGCATCACCACGCCCATCAGCGACTGGATGTTCAGCGTCGTTCCCGTCATTGCCAGCGTAATCATCACTCCAGTCAGCCCGGTCGGTACCGCCAGCACAATCAGGAACGGATCCACGAACGAACTGAACTGCGCCACCAGAATCAGGTAGACAAGCAAAATGGCCAGCAACAACCCGTACCCGAAGCTCTTGAACGAGGAATCCATCGTCACCACCAGGCCGCGCACATCAACCCGCATGTTGGAAGGCAGGTGCAACCCTTCGACGATCTTGTTCACCTCGCTTCTCGGTCCGCCCAGGTCTTCGCCGGAGGGCGCCACGTAAATATCCATCACGCGCTCAAGCTGGTAATGGTCCACTTCCGTGGGCGTCGGGATCGATTCGATACTGGCGACCTGATTCAGGTACGTCGGCAGTTTGATGTTCGGGGCCCGCAAGGGCATCGACTGCAGGTCTTGAATCGTCTTGACCGTATTCTCCGGATACTGCACCGTCACGAAGTAGTTGTTTCCGCTCTTTGGATCGACCCAATAGCTCGGCGCGATCATCACGTCGGACGTCAGCGCGGTGATCACGTTATCCACCACTTCCTGCGGATTTAGTCCCAGTTCCGCGGCTCGCGCCCGATCCACGTTCATCAGCAGTCCGGGATAGTCCATGTCCTGAGGCACGTAGATATCCGAGACTCCCTTTAGCCTTTTGAATTTCTGCGCCAGGTCCAGGGTGATCCTGTTCACCGTATGCAAGTCCATTCCGCTCACCTGTACGTCGATCGGCGCCGGCATGCCCTGGTTCAGCACGGAGTCCACCAGCCCGCCCGATTGAAAGTACGTCCGTACTTCGGGGAGTTCTCTCTGAATTCGCGCCCGCACTTTGTCCATGTACTCGAAACTGCTGCCCTTATGCTCTTCGACGAGTCCCACTTCCACGAACGCGGTGTGCATCGCGGAGTTCTGTGTGAAAAGGGCGGACAAGTCCGGAAACACGCCGACGTTGGAAACGATCGTGTTCAAGTCTCTCTTCGGCACTTCTTGCCGCACGATGTTCTCCACTCTCTTGACGTAGTCGTTCGTCAGCTCCACCCGGGTTCCGGTGGGCGCCTTCAGATTAATGATGAATTGTCCCGCATCCGTGCGTGGAAAGAAGGACACGCCGACGAAGGGATACAGCAGAAAGCTCAACAAAAACAGCCCGATGACCCCGGCAACCGTTTCCCAGGGATGATCCAGCGCTTTTTCCACCCACTTTTCATAGAAATTTAGGAAAATCTCAAACTTGGCGTTGAACTTTGCGTTGAAACGCTTGCCCCAGGACTGTTTGTGACCTACCTCGCCGCCTTCTCCTCCTCCGTGATGAAGGGGCTTGAGGTAATACGCGCAAAACAGCGGCACCACGGTCACCGCGTCGAAGTACGAGGCGAACAGCGCGATGACAACGCCGAGTGCCAGGGCCCCGAACAGGTATTTGCTCACGCCGAACAGGAACGTCACCGGGAAAAACACCACCACGGCCACCAGCATGATCGCCAGCACCGCCAGCGCCACCTCATTCGCTCCCTTGACCGCCGCCGTCTTGGGGTCTTCCCCCAGCTCCATGTGCCGGAATATGTTTTCGATGACCACCACGGAGTCGTCGATCAACCGCGAAAATGCCAGCGCCAGGCCGCTCAAGACCATTGCGTTGATGGTCTTGCCCATCATGTGCAGCACGAAAAATGTGATCATCACAGACAGGGGAATCGACAGGAATATCGCCAAAGTCGCACGCCCGCTGCCCAGAAACATCAGGATCATCACCGCCGTCAGGACAATCCCGATGCTCCCTTCCTTTAGCACCGTCGAGATCGCCTGCTTCACGAACACCGATTGATCGAACACCACGCGCGCTTTCATTTCCGCCGGGATGTCGCGAAGATTCTTGATCGCCTTGCGGATTCCGTTCACGACTTCGATTGTGTTGCTGTTGCCGCCCTGTTTCTGGATGGGAACATACACGGACTCTTGCCCATCCACGCGCACGATGTTGTATTGCAAATACGAACCATCGACCGCCTCTCCCACATCGGAAACGAAAACCGATTTCTGCCCGTCCGTCTTCAGTGGCACCTGATTGATGTCCCGCGGTTTCGCCACTTGCGCGTTCGTGTAGATGTTGTAGTCCAGCGGCCCTATGCGCACGTCCCCCGCCGGCAAGATCAGATTCGATTGGTTTGTGGCCCGCACCACATCCATCGGGCTCAGTCCATGCGCTTGCAGCTTCAACGGGTCCACATACACCATCACCTGCCGGTACTTCCCTCCATACGGAGGCGGCACGGTCGCGCCCGGCACGCCCGCAATCTGATTTCGGATCTGGTACTGCAGGTAATCGTGCAATTGGGTTTCGGTCATGCCTTCGCCCTGCACCGTCAACAGGCAAACCGGCAAGCTGGCCGCGCCCGTGCTGATGACCACCGGCGGCAGCGTTCCCTGCGGAAGCCGGCGCAAATCCGCCATCGCCAGGTTGGACATCTGCGTCACATCCGCATCCGCATTCGTTCCCGGCTGGAAGAAAACCGAAATCAGGCTGACTCCCGCCATCGAACGCGATTCGATGTGATCCACGCCGCTGGCCAGCGTGAAGAATCGCTCAAACGTATCGGTGATGTCCGCTTCAATTTGCTGCGGCGGCATGCCGTTATAGAAAGTCGCCACGAGCACTTCGGGAAGTTCGATCGGTGGAAACATGTCCACCGGCATCTGCACTACGCTCGTCAATCCCAAAACGCAAACGAAAAGGCACAAAACAATGATGAAATAAGGGTTCTTAATCGCGAATGTCGGCATCCGTTGCTTCTACTCCATTTGCGCGGGCTGCGTGAGCTGCGGCTTGACCAGCATTCCGGGCTTGTACTGGTCCTGCTCGCCAAAAATCGCCATTTCGTTTTCCTGCACGCCAGACAATATCTCCACCTCGCTCGCCGTCTGAATCCCGATCGTGACTTTCCTCATCTCGATGTGATTGGCGCTGTCCACGATCATCACGGTCCCCACGCCATTGCCTCTCGTTTGCACCGCCTGCACCGGCAAAGTCAGCGCGTTCTCAACCGTGTGGATCGGCAATTGAATGTCCGCATACATGCCCGGGATGATTTCATAGCTGGGATTGGGCACTTGGACCTCCGTATGCATCGTCCGTGTGCTCAAGTCGATCTGGTCGGAGTAGCGAATCACTTTCCCGGTGAACGATTTCTTCAGCGCTGATACTTTCACGCTGATCTCCTGGCCCATGTGAATGTCTCCCGCATAATGCTCCGGCACTGGGATCACCAGCCGCAGAACGTCGTTCTGGGATAGCCGGCACAACGCCGATTCCCCTATGTTTGAGGAAGTGCCCGCCGGCAGCAGCGCACCCGTGTATGCATACATTTTCGTCACGACTCCGTCGAACGGCGCCGTCAT
>Ga0187777_10000380_pt1 | contig 31895 bp, 28 predicted proteins | sample 1015_Q2_SP5_10_M_FD_132416 | JGI IMG/M metagenome (GOLD analysis project Ga0187777, IMG submission 132416) | Tropical peat soil microbial communities from peatlands in Department of Meta, Colombia - 1015_Q2_SP5_10_MG | ecosystem: Environmental > Terrestrial > Soil > Wetlands > Peat | place... | reverse complement strand
GGTCCTGACCGAGAGCACGCGCGGGAGACGGCCACACTACTACCTGCAGAATTTCCATTTCCAGTCGGGCGGCTGGATGACGGACGAGTCAGCCGAGCGGTACGACACACAGGTCGAGGTGCTCTTCAATGGCACAGCCAATGCCATTCGGCGGCAGGCACTGCCGCAACTGCGCGAGGTGTTTTCCGGCCGGGACCAGCGCACATTGAGACTTCTTGATATCGGTTGTGGCACCGGACGATTTCTCGATTCTGTAAAGCAGGTTTGGCCGAGGCTGCCGATGCTGGGATTGGACATGTCGGAGGCGTATCTCCGACACGCCAGGCGCGAATGGAAGCGCTGGTCCTGGCTGCGTTTTATCGTCGGTAAGGCAGAAGCAATTCCATTACCTGACAACAGTCAAGACGCCGTCACGGGCATTTTCCTGTTTCACGAGTTGCCGCCAAGCGTGCGACGTTCGGCGCTTAAGGAGTTTGCGCGAGTGCTCAAGCCAGGCGGGCGGTTGGTGCTCATTGATTCATTGCAGCGTGGCGACCGCCCGGATTATGAAGGAATGTTGGACCTTTTCCCGCAGAATTACCACGAGCCTTACTACGAGAGTTACATCAATGAGGATTTTTCTGATCTCGCAACAAATTGCGGTCTGATATATGTCCGGACCGTCAACGCATTCATTTCCAAGGTGATGGTGCTCGACAAGCCGTTAGAGAGCGGCAGACATCCGTAACTGTTCCCCGCATCAAGGGGGCACAGGCAGGGGCGGGACAGGACGGGAGGGCGAACGTGGCGGCGGCGGTAGCTGCGCCACCGGCTCAGGTGTCACGCGCGGCGGAATGGAAGCTGTGCGAGATGGAACTGCGGCTGGCGTCTTTTGCCTGGTGGCCTGTTCCAGCGCCTGTAGTTTCGCGACATTTTGCGCCATCTGCTCCTGTTTGGCGGCAAGCTGGTCTTGCTTTGCGGTAAGCCGCTCAAGCTGTTGTTGCGCAGCGGCAAGCTGTTCTTGCTTGGCCGTCAACTGCTCTATGCCGCGCCGCACGGAAGCGAGATCTTGCGCCATCGCGTCAAGCTGCTTCGCAAAATCAGGAGACGATGCCGGCGTTGCGGGCGCTGCGGGCTGCGAACGCGAAGCTGTGGTGCCCGATGCTGGCACCTGAGCGCCAGGAATTGACGCAGATTGCTCTGGCAGCTTCACGGTCGGGATATATTGCATTGTTTGCCAGGCAAATGTGGCTCCGACAACAATCAGAACCGCCATGAAAAGACCGGCAAGAATAAAAGTCGTTCGTCCGCCGGGCGATACTCGGTGGTTTGCAAAAGGATCATTCTCGAAACCGGCGGGGCGAGGTGAAACGATAATGGACGAGCCGACTGCCGGCATTCCCGGAGACAAGCCAGGCCCCGCGGGCCCACTCTCGATAGGCTGATCGGGCGAAGCCCCGGCAATCTGATCAACCGGGGCGCTTCCTTTCTGGGCCACATCGCGCGCCAGCGCCTCGAGCTGGTCCATCAACTCAAAAGTTGCCGAAGTTGGCGCGCGCGAAGTCTGAGCGGCAGCCTGTTGCACTGTCTCATCCGGTGCGGACACCTGAATGGACGGGGCCGGACAGGTTTCTTCGGCCGTAGTGTCGATGTATTCGGGCGATATCGTTGAGGTATCCATTGGCCTTCCAACTTCAACCGCACGGTTGAGAGAGCGTTTCGAAGCAGGCCATCATGTTGTGACAAGAGGAAGGCGGGAGGGCAGCAGGCGAGTGGCAATGTTTTGGCTAAATTATTGTGACGCGTAGCGGACGTCCATCCGTCGGGTCTCTACTCAAAACGGAAACGGGCCCGATAACTTCGGGCCCGTTCGCGTTTCAGATATTTTAGCAGCCAAGTCAATTCGATTGCGGCTTGCAATCCTTGGCGTATGGATCGGCGTTGTTGGCAAACACTTTCTCGACGATCGAGGTCTGATATTTTCCGTCGCCGCGTTTGACGACCTTTGTCAAATAGAAGTCCTCGATCGGATAGCCGTTGACGTTAAACTTGAACGGACCGCGCAGTGATTTGAAGTCCGCCTTCTTGATAGCAGCACTTAACGCCTTGCTGTCCGACGCATTGTCCTTCACGCCCCGTACTGCACTGTCGATCAGCATAGCAGTGTCGTAAGATTGCATCGCATAAGAAGCCGGGATCGCGTTGTAAGCGGCCTCGTATGCTGCGACGAATTTTTTGTTTTGCGGATTGTCCATTGTCGGCGCCCAGGTCAGCACGCCGAAAATACCGTCGGCAGCCTCGCCAAGAACCGGAAGCGTCGCCTCATCGGCGGTGAAGGCCGAGATGATCGGGAATTTTCCCTTCAATCCTGCCTGACTCATCTGCTTGATAAGGTTGATGCCGAGACCGCCCGGCATGAAGGTGAACAGCGCATCGGGGTTGGCCGCGCCGAGCTTGCTCAATTCTGGGCCGAAATCGAGATTGTTGAGAGGGACCAGGGATTCTTCGACGAGCGTGCCCTTATACGTGCTCTTGAACCCGGCCAGCGCATCCTTGCCGGCTTGATAGTTCGGCACCATGGCATAGACGCGCTTGTAACCTTTATCGTTCGCGACTTTGCCTAGCGCCGCGTAGATCTGATCATTCTGGTAGGACGTCACGAAGAAACGCGGGTTGCACGATGCGCCGGCAAACGATGACGCGGCTGCATTGGTACTGATCAGGATTTTTCCCGAATCCATGACCGGCTTGTGGATCGCTTGCAACATGTTTGAGAAGATCGGGCCGACGACGATGTCGACCTTGTCGCGCTCGAGCAATTCCTGGACTTTCTGAATGGCGACTTCAGGTTTCAAGCTGTCATCGGCGACGAACAGTTCGACATCTTTGCCGCCCATTTTTCCGCCCAGCTCCTTCACCGCAAGCTCGAAGCCATTTCTCGATTGCTGGCCGAGCACGCTTGGTGGTCCCGACAAGGTGTAAATGAGGCCGATGCGGATCTTGTCCTGTCCGGCGGCGGCGCTGACCGCGAATGCGAGCGCCACGGCAGCCACGAGCGGCGTAAATACTCGGTACATTTTTCCCCCCTTGAGAAAGACCACCTTGCGTCGATAGATCATTAAAGCACAAATCCTCAGGCTCGTATCAACGGGTCAAGCTCCGGTCTTTATGTGCAGTGCGCGCAGTCTGGTTTGACGCACTCGGCCCCTGAGTTCACAACCTCGGCCTGCTCCTGTATGTTGCCGCAAGTTCAGTCGTGTTGCGTTATCAAGGGGGAGTAGCGTGAGTAGCCAGGTCAAATTTGTTTTGGATGAGACACATATTCCGAAGACTTGGTACAATTTAGTAAGCGACCTGCCAAAACCCCTCCCTCCCGTTCTGCATCCCGGAACCAAGCAGCCGATCGGTCCGGCCGATCTCGAGCCGTTATTTCCGATGGCATTGATCATGCAGGAGGTGGCGGCAGAGCGTTACATCGACATTCCCGAGCCGATACGCGACGTCTATCGGATGTGGCGGCCTTCACCCCTGATCCGTGCGCGCCGCCTCGAGCAGAAACTGGGCACTCCCGCCAAAATCTACTTCAAGTACGAGGGCGTCTCGCCCGCGGGCTCGCACAAGCCCAACACAGCCGTCGCGCAGGCCTGGTACAACAAGGAAGCGGGCGTCAAGCGGCTGTCGACTGAAACCGGCGCCGGCCAATGGGGATCATCGCTTGCTTTCGCCGGGTCGCTGTTTGCCATCGACGTTACCATCTTCCAGGTGCGCGTCTCGTACGATCAGAAGCCCTATCGCCGCGCGCTGATGGAAACCTACGGCGCGCGCTGTATTGCGTCGCCGTCAAACGAAACCGAATCCGGCCGCGCCATCCTGAAGCAGCATCCCAATAGTCCTGGTTCGCTCGGCATTGCCATATCGGAGGCTGTGGAGGTCGCGGCCAAGGACCCGGCCGTGAAGTATTCGCTTGGCTCGGTGCTCAATCACGTGCTGCTGCATCAAACAGTGGTGGGGCAGGAGGCGATCAAGCAGTTCGAAATGGCCGGTGACGATCCTGACATCGTGATTGGCTGCACTGGTGGCGGCTCGAACTTTGCCGGTCTCGCGTTTCCGTTTCTTGGCCTGCAATTGCGCGGCGGGCGCAAACGGCGCGCTATCGCCGTGGAGCCGGCGGCCTGTCCATCGCTGACGCGCGGCAAGTATGCCTACGATTTCGGCGACACCGCGCATCTGACGCCGCTGGTCAAGATGCATACGCTCGGCTCGACCTTCATCCCGCCCGGCTTCCACGCGGGCGGCCTGCGTTATCACGGCATGTCGCCGCTCGTATCGCATATCAAGGAGCTCGGTCTGATCGAGGCGAAGGCTTATCACCAGAAGACGTGCTTCGAAGCCGGCGTCGAATTCGCCCGGTGCGAGGGCATCGTGCCGGCGCCGGAAGCCACCCATGCGGTGCGCTGCGCGATCGACGAAGCTCTGCGCTGCAAGAAGGAAGGCAAAAAGGAAACAATCCTGTTCAACATGTCGGGCCACGGCCATTTCGATATGCAGGCCTACATTAATTACTTCGAAGGCAAGCTCGTCGATCAGAATTACGACGAAAAGGAATTGGCCATGGCGCTCGCCGGTTTGCCGAGCATTGCGGCGTAGGGGCATAGGGGGAAGAGCATGATTGAGCCCTATAACGCTGTCGGCCTGATCCCCAGCTTCTGGGGCATCCGCCGCCGCGAGGAGATCAAACACAACATCGAACACCTCAAGGGTCTGACGAAGGCGGCGTTCTGGCTTTCTAATCTCGACATTCCAGTGCGCCTGTTGGCAATTCCGGAGGGCGCCATGATGGGCTTTAACGATGAGGTGCTCGACGTCGACCACGCGGATTACGCCAACACCTGCTGCATCGACATTCCGGGCCCGGAGACAGACGAGGTCGGCAAACTGGCGCGGCAATGGAACGTCTACATCATGGCGCAGGCCAAGGCGCGCCATCCCGATTGGAAAAACCGGTTCTTTAACGTCGGCTTTATCGTCGATCCGAACGGCAAGATCATCCTGAAGCACTACAAGCTCTCCGCGCTGTTGCCGGTCGAGCGCTCGGTCTCGCCGCACGACGTTTACGACTGGTGGATCGAGAAATACGGCCGCAATCTGCAAGCGTTCTGGCCGGTGGTTGACACCAAGATCGGCCGCCTCGGCATCATGATGGCAATGGAAGGTAACTATCCCGAGAACGGTCGCGGCCTCGCCATGAACGGCGCTGAAGTCGTGTACCGCGCCTCGATGCCGGCCCCGTTCACCGAGAACGATATCTTCGAGATATCCAATCGTGCCCGCGCACTCGAGAACAACATGTACATCGTGGCGCCGAACATTGGCAGCTATCACCTCGATGCAGACCACCCCGTTGGTATCGATGCCGGCGGTGGCCAGTCCATGATTGTGGACTACCGTGGCCAGCTTGTCGGCAAGCAGCGCGACACCAACGGTTCGACCTTCGTCAGCGGAGTTATCAATATCGAGGCGCTGCGCCATCACCGCGAGTCGGCACAAGTGACCAACTGGATGAAAGATGTGCGCAGCGAGCTCGCGCAGATCATTTATGAAAAGCCGATCTACCCCAAGAACCGCTACCTGAAAAAAATTCCGCCCAGGCACGCCGACTACAGGCGCGACGTGATCGACAAGCAGGTCGCACTGATGCAGAAGCGGAAGATCTGGAAAAAGCCCTCTATCTAGGGGCGTGCTGCAAGTTTAGGCCCTTGTGACAGGTATTCTGGTCTGCTTGGGGTGACAAAGAAACGACCGAGCGCCATAATGTCTGGGACGATAAACGTGCCGGTTAGTCAGTAGTTTCGCGTCGGATTGGCTCGTGATGACACAGTATTCGCTAGGGCGAGTCGCTCACCGTCAGTCCACTTCTATTGAATTGTCACATCGCTGGATTCGTTCGGTAGGCCTGGCCGTCGCGCTGGCTATCGCCTATTTCCTGGCTGCGCGTCTCAGCCTGGTTCTCCTCACAGAGCCTGATGGTGTCGCCGTGTTCTGGCCGGCCGCCGGGGTTTCTGCGGGCGCGCTGATCGGTCTTGGGCCAGCGGCACGGTTGCCCGTGATCGTTGGCACAATGGCCGCGACCATCGCAGCCAATCTTCTGGGCGATCGCAATATCTGGAGTGCCATCGTTTTCGCCTTGTGCAACGCCGGCGAAGCCGTGCTTGTGGCCGCTCTCATCGAAAAGCACTTCGGCTCGTTGTTCAGTCTGGACAGGCCACGCAACGTAATCGGATTGCTCGCGGCGGCGATTTTCGGAACCGCCATTTCCGGGGTCGGCGGAACACTCGGCTTCGAATTATTCCACAACTCGCCCGCAACTACTCTGACGATCTGGCACCATTGGTTTACATCCGACGCACTCGGCATCATCACCGTCGCGCCGCTCCTGATCGGAGTAGCGTCAGCGGTGCGCGATCCGCCGCCACGCGGTGAAGTTTTCGAAGGTGCCTTGGTATTGGTGGCTTTAACCATCGCGAGCGAGCTCATTGTTTTATTGCCCCGGGAGTTGTGGGTGGCCGTGGTGCCTACCGCGCTGCTCTTTCCACTGTTGCTGTGGATTACCGCGCGCTGCAGACCGGTCTTCGCTGCAGCGGCCGCATTCATCGTCGCACTGACGGTTGTTTCGACGACCACGTTCGGCATCGGCATTCTCGGCGATCCGAACCTTCCGATTTCGCAGCGCATTCTCTGTGCCCAAGCTGGTCTCTTGACAGCGTCGCTCTGCGCATTGGTTCTTGCTGCGCTGTTCGCGGAGCGAAGATCGAATGAGGCCCACCTTGCTCACTCAAACATCATGTTGGAACGAGAGCGGGACAATAAGTTGATGAACGTGCAGGCAGCCGCCGCGACGATGGCGCATGAGGTGAAACAGCCGCTGGCGGTGATCTCGCTGAAGGGCGAGGCAGCACAAAAACTTCTCAAGCGCGGGCAGCCCGACCTGGAAAAGGTGCGGTCGGCTTTGGTCAGCATCGTCGATAACAGTCATCGTGCCAGCCAGATATTGGACAGCACGCGAGCTTTATTTGCGAGAACCGATAAGGGACGCCAGCCAATCGATGTTAACAAGATTGCTGCTCAAGTATTGCGTCTTCTTCGCGAGCAATTGAAGGCTCACAGTATTGCGATCCACACTGAACTCGCGTCCGATCTGCCTGTGGTCATGGGCCACAGGGGTCAATTGCAGGAGGTGATCATAAACCTGCTGCAAAATGCAATCGAAGCAATGAACGGCATCAAAGATGGTCGCAGGATCGTGCAACTTCGAACAAACCGCCACAGCGACGACGCAATTATTGTGGAAGTGAAGGATTCGGGACCGGGAATTGATCCGGCGGATCTAAACGGCATATTTGAGGCGTTCGTCACAACGAAATCACACGGAATGGGATTGGGATTGGCCATTTGCCGTATGATTATCGAGCGTCACGGTGGGCGGCTTTCTGCGTCGTCGGATGGCACAAACGGGGCGCTGTTTCAGTTTGTTCTGCCTACGGGCGAGGTCTATGCGGATAACGCCCGCGCGCGTTTAGACAAGCATTCCACACCGGTGACATAGCAGCTGCCAATTGAATCTCAAGGTACCGTTGCGAGGCGGCCCGCCTAAATAATGGGATTTTTATTTTGTAAGTGCTTTGGATCAGGCATGCTATGGCAAACTACATACTCCAAAGGGGGGCGCTCATGAACCTGAAGTTGATCGTTGCTTGCCTGGTAATCGCCGCCATGCCGCTGCACGCTTACGCTCAGAAGCCGGGCGGCGCGAAAGTAACCAAAGCGAGCGCGCAAAAAGTGATCAAGGCAATCAGCGCCGATAAAGGCAAGACTCAGATCTTTTGCGATATGGGCAAGCTCGGTGAACAAATCGACGCGGCCGAGCAGAAAAAAGATATGAAGAAAATCGATGAGCTGAATCAAAAGATGGGGGAGCTCGCGACGAAATTGGGTCCCGAATATGCCTCATTGATGGAAGGAATGCAGGATATGGACCCGAACTCAAAAGATGCGCAGGAAATCGGTTCGATGCTCGATACGCTCGAGAACTCGTGTCCGAAGCAGTAACAAGCTAGCTGATGCTTCCGCCTCCGGCTCTTGGCGGACATGCGGAGTTTCATTTCTTATCCGACAATCCCTCATGCGGATGACGCGAGTCCCCGCGTCGATTGGATTTGCGAACGTAGGTAATTGTTGCCTCAGGATTGGCCTGTTTCGCCTTAAGCGCTGCGATCAACGCGTCCTCAGCTTCAATTGTTAAGGCTTGAGAACGCGTTTTGTGCCTGAAGCCGACGATGTACAGGGTCATAAGCCACCCTCAATTGACACGGTTACGCCCAATGCACAGCCAGTATTATACAGCCATCAATCGGCTGTGCCGTAGTCGAAGTTGTGCGGGCAAAGCAGACTTCGTTCTGGTGGGCCTGCCGACAAATGCCTTTCGGCATCAGGCTTTAAGTGACAGTGCACGTCTCGCTTTTTTGATGCCCAAAAACCCGGCGCGCTTGGTAGATTAGCAGGAACGGGAGTCCTGAGCGGGCAATACCAACAAAGCCCCGTCTGGAAATGCTGACTTCAGGGAGGTCCGTCGATGGCATCGTTCACGATGAACGGCAAATCCGTGTCGGTCGATGCGGATCCGAAAACACCGCTTCTTTGGGTGATCCGCGACATTATCGGGCTGACCGGCACGAAGTATGGCTGCGGCGCCGGTTTTTGCGGCTCCTGCACGGTGCACATTGACGGACGGGCGCAGCGCTCCTGCCAGGTTCAGATGTCGGCCGCCGAAGGCGCCAGCATCGTCACCATTGAGGGTCTGTCGCCGGATTCCTCCCATCCGCTGCAGAAGGCCTGGGTGGTCGAGGAAGTGCCGCAGTGCGGTTATTGCCAGTCGGGGCAGATCATGAAGGCGGCGGAATTGCTGGCGAACAATCCGAAGCCGACGCGGCAACAGATTGTCACGCACATGGATGGCAACATCTGCCGCTGCGGGACATACAACCGGATCATCGCGGCGATCCAACGTGCAGCGAGGGAGGGCTAGGCCGTGACAGCAACCCTCAAGGCTCCCGCTCTCACCCGCCGCGGCATGCTTGCCGGCATCGGCGGAATGACATTCTGCTTTGCGTTCAGCACGGACGGCACGCGCATCCTGCCTGCCGCGCGTGCGGCCACGGGTCAAATTCCGTTATCGCCATGGGTGCGCATCACGCCGGACGGCAACATCACGATTCTCACCGTGACCGAGATGGGGCAGGGCTCCGGCACCTCGATCCCGCTGATGATCGCCGAGGAGATGGATGCCGACTGGAACAAGGTGGTGCTCGAATGGGCGCCATCGCAACCCGAGCTTTACGGCTGGCCCGATCGCAGCGGTGCGCGCGTCATGACCATCACGGGCAGCCGCGCGGTCATGATGTACTGGGACGATCTGCGCGCGGCCGGTGCGCAAGTCCGCAAGGTGCTCATCGCCAACGCGGCCGAGCACTGGGGAGTCGATCCCGCAACGCTCAGGACGGAGCCGAGCGTAGTTGTCGACAGCAAGTCGGGCCACCGCCTCAGCTATGGCCAGATCGCGGCCTTCGGCAAAGTTCCGGTGACATTGCCGGGCATCGACAAGAGCGAGCTCAAGGCGCGCAAGGACTTCCGCCTGATCGGCCATTCAGTGCCGCGCCGCGACCTTCCGCTGAAGGTCAATGGCTCCGCGCAGTATTCAATCGATGTCCGGTTGCCGGGCATGGTCTATGCGAGTGCGTTGCATGCGCCTGTTCACGGCAACTCGCCGGAAAGCTGGAACGACGCGGCGATCAAGGCGATGCCGGGCGTGCTGGCGACCGTGAAGCTGTCCAATGGTGTCGGCGTCGTTGCCGAGACATTTCCGCAAGCAATGGCGGCGCGCCGCGCGTTGCGCGTGAAATGGAGCAAGAACAAGGTCGACGGCCTCGATTCAGAAAAAGTCTTTGAGGACTACGCGGCGATCCACGCCGATCCGGCGGCAGCCGTGAAAGTCGTGGACGCCAAAGGCGATGTCAAAGCCGCCTTTGCCAGCGCGGTGAAGGTCTACAAGGCCGAATACCGCAGCGACTACACGTATCACGCCCAGATGGAGCCATTGAATGCGGTAGCGCGCTTCAATGACGCCGGCGACAAGGTCGAGGTGTGGGACGGATCGCAGGATCTCGGCCGCAGCCGCGATCTCATTGCGCGGACGCTGAAGTTCAAGCCCGACCAGGTCGACGTCCATCAATGCTATCTCGGCGGCGGTTTCGGGCGGCGTTCGCTCGCCGATTACGCTGTCGAGGCAGTGCTACTGGCGCGCGAGGCCAGGCGTCCCGTCAAGCTGGTGTGGACGCGCGAAGAAGACATGGCGCACGGCATGTTCCGCCCGATGACCTTCCAGTGCCTGGAAGCGGCCATTGATAATTCTGGCAAGGTGATCGGCTGGCACCATTGCATCGTCGGCGACGACGGCGGCGTCGGCCTGGTCGCAAGCGGCATGCGCACCTCGTCCTATTATGCGCTGCCGAACCAGCATATCGAGCTGCGAAACGTGGACCAGGGCATCCGCATCAAACACTGGCGCGCGGTTGCTCACAACTTCAACCTGTTCGCGATCGAATCGATGGTCGACGAGATGGCGGCTGATCAGGGCGTCGATCCGGTCGAATTCCGGCTCAACCGCATGTCGATCACGCCGAAGGCGCGCCGCTGCGCCGAAACCGTCGTCAAAATGTCCGACTGGACCACGAAGCGTGCCGAGGGCCGCGTGCTCGGCTTTTCCATGAGTGAGCGGTCAGGGTCGCTTGGTGCCTGCGTGGTCGAGGCTTCGCTCGACCAAAAGACGGGCGCGATCCGCGTGCACAAGGTCTGGGTTGCCGCCGACGGCGGCATTATCGTGCAGCCGGCAGCGTCGAAGGCCAATGTCGAGAGCGGCATTGTGTACGGTCTGTCATCGACGCTGCACGAACGCGTCACCGTGCGCGATGGGATGGTCGAGCAGTCGAATTTCAACGACTACAGCGTCATGCGCATGTCCGACATGCCGGAGGAGATGCACGTCGCCTTCGTCGACAGTGACGGACATCCCACGGGTCTCGGCGAGATCAGCAATCCGGCCATTGCGCCCGCCGTCGCCAGCGCGTTCCGCAGGCTGACCGGCAAGCGGCTCTATCACATGCCGTTCACGCGCGACCGCGTGCTCGCGGCGCTGAAAGCATAACCCGACCCTGCGAGTTGGTCATGGCCGGGCTCGATCCGGCGATCCATGAGGCCGCACACCGATCTCGTCGTAAGCGTCAGCCGGGAAGATCATTTTTCCGATCGGCCAGAGCGCTATTCCGGCGAGCTTGAGATGCGCCCAGGCGAAGGGGATGCCGATGATCGTGACGGCAAGCAGGATCGCGGTGATGAGATGCCCCAATGCCAGCCACCATCCGGCAAGCACAAGCCAGATGATATTGCCGAGCATGCCCAGCGGGCCGGTGCCGAAATCCTCCTGACCAGTATATTCCGCGCGCGACACGGCCTTCTGGCCGAAAGGCAGAAGCGTGTAGAGCGCGATGTTGAACGCCGCGCGCGTCCAGGGCAGGCCGATAATGGTGATGGCCATCACCACGCCGGCGATGATCCAGGCGACCGCCATATAGAGGCCGCCGCAGACGATCCACAACACATTGAGCAAAAAGGATAGAAGAGACATGGAACCCCTCGCACCGTGCTGTTGCGTGGCGGACATCTAGTATCGCTGCGGGATTTTGCCAGAGTGCGCTCAGTTCCTTGTCATGGCCGGGCTTGACCCGGCCATCTACGTCTTACTCACAGGACGCGAAGACGTGTATGCCCGGCACAAGGCCGGGCACGACGTGGAAACGCGGCACACGCGGAATTTACGTCCCCGATGACGCCGCGACCGCCTGCAAGCGCGGGCTGGAGAACAGCGTGAGCTGCCAGTCGGAGCAGTGCTCGACGACGCGCAGGATATAGACCGCGCCATCGTCGCCCTTGACCTTGCAATAGCGGTAATCGGGGCCGAACCACTGGTCGACAACCTTCACAACTTCAACGCGGCGCGCGTTGAAATAGAACGCACGTGGCAGCTCCCTGCCGGTGTCGTGGCTGGTTTCGACCTCGAGGCGCATGCCGTCCTCCGAGACGGAATAACGTAGCGTGATCGCGGGGAAGCCGCCAGAACCAAGTAATTACTCCGCCGCCTGCACGCGTTTCTTCCGCTTCGCCTCGCGCGCCAGCACAGGCGCGAGGAATTGCCCGGTGTAGCTGCGCTTCGCCTTCGCAATGTCTTCCGGCGCGCCGGTGGCGACGATTTCGCCGCCGCCGTCGCCGCCTTCGGGACCGAGATCGATCACCCAGTCGGCGGTCTTGATCACTTCCAGATTGTGCTCGATCACGACTACCGTGTTGCCTTGCTCGACCAGCTCGTGCAGCACGTCGAGCAGCTTGGCGACGTCGTGGAAATGCAGTCCCGTCGTCGGCTCGTCCAGAATATACAACGTGCGGCCGGTCGCCCGCTTTGACAACTCCTTGGCGAGTTTGACGCGCTGCGCCTCGCCGCCGGAAAGGGTGGTGGCCTGCTGGCCGACATGGATGTAGTGGAGGCCGACCCGGTGCAGCAGCGCCAGCACGTCGCGCACGCGCGGCACCGCCTTGAAGAATTCGAGCGCCTCTTCCACCGTCATGTCGAGCACGTCGGCGATCGACTTGCCCTTGAACAGCACCTCCAGCGTCTCGCGGTTGTAGCGCTTGCCCTTGCAGACATCGCAGGTGACGTAGACGTCGGGCAGGAAGTGCATCTCGATCTTGATCACGCCGTCGCCCTGGCAGGCCTCGCAGCGGCCGCCTTTCACGTTGAACGAGAAACGCCCGGGCTCATAGCCGCGCGCCTTGCTCTCGGGCAGGCCGGCGAACCATTCGCGGATCGGCGTGAAGGCTCCGGTATAGGTCGCCGGATTGGAGCGCGGCGTGCGGCCGATCGGCGATTGATCGATGTCGATGATCTTGTCGATGTGTTCGAGCCCCTCAATGCGGTCGTGCGGAGCCGGCGCGAGCGAGGCGCCGTTGAGCTTGCGCGCGACCGCGTTGTAGAGAGTGTCGACCAAAAGCGTTGACTTGCCGCCGCCCGACACGCCGGTCACGCAGGTGAACAGGCCAAGCGGAATCTCGGCGTCGATGCCTTTCAGGTTGTTGCCGCGCGCCTTGATCACCTTCAGCGAGCGGCGCGTGTTACGCGGACGCCGCTCGGGGACCGGCACGGAAAGCTCGCCAGAGAGATATTTGCCGGTCCATGATTGCGGCGCGGCAATGAGATCCTCGACGACGCCTTCGGCCACGATTTCGCCGCCGTGGATGCCGGCGCCCGGGCCGATATCGAGCACATGATCGGCGCTGCGGATGGCGTCCTCGTCGTGCTCGACCACGATCACCGTATTGCCGAGGTCGCGCAGCCGCTTCAGGGTTTCCAGCAACCGCGCATTGTCGCGCTGGTGCAGGCCGATTGACGGCTCATCGAGAACATAGAGAACGCCGGTGAGGCCGGAGCCGATCTGCGAGGCCAGGCGGATGCGCTGGCTCTCGCCGCCGGAGAGTGTGCCGGAGGCGCGAGAGAGCGTGAGATAATCGAGGCCGACGTCGACCAGAAACTTGAGCCGCTCGCGGATTTCCTTGAGCACGCGCACGCCGATTTCGTTCTGCTTGGCGCTGAGCTGCGCGGGCAGAGCGGTGAACCACTCACCGGCGCGCTTCACGGAAAGGTCAGCAACCTGCGCGATATTCTTTTCACCGACCTTGACGCACAGCGCTTCCGGCTTGAGCCGCGCGCCCTGACACGCCGCGCAGGGCACGTCGGTGAAATATTTCTGCAGATCCTCGCGCGCCCACTCGCTTTCGGTTTCCTTGAAGCGGCGCTCGAGATTGGTGATCACACCTTCGAATGGCTTCTTCGTGGTGTAGCCGCGCAGGCCATCGTCATAGACGAATTTGATTTCGTCCTCGCCGGAGCCATAGAGGATCGCATCCTGCGTCTTCTTTGGCAGGTCCTTCCACTTGGTATCCAGTGTAAAGCGATAGTGCCTGGCGAGCGCATCGAGCGTCTGAATATAATAGGGCGACGACGATTTCGCCCAGGGCGCGATCGCGCCCTTGCGCAGCGTCGCGTCACGGTCGGGGATCACGAGATCGGCATCTATGTGCTGCTCGACCCCGAGCCCGCCGCATTCGGGGCAGGCGCCGAACGGATTGTTGAATGAGAACAGCCGCGGCTCGATCTCCGGTATGGTGAAGCCGGATACCGGGCAGGCGAATTTTTCCGAGAAGATCAGGCGCCGCTCCGCTGCCTCCGCTGCGGCGGCGAGTTTTGTTTTCTTGCCCTCGTCCTTTGAGGCGGCCCTTCGGGACTCCTCAGAACGAGGAGATTTACGGTTGTTTTTATCCTCATCCTGAGGAGCAGCCGCGGGCCGCGTCTCGAAGGATGAGGGCGCATCGGCAAGCTCGACTACCGCAAGGCCATCGGCCAGCTTCAGGCACTGCTCGAGCGAATCTGCGAGCCGCGTGGTGATGTCGCTGCGGACGACGAGCCGGTCGACGACCACGTCGATGTCGTGGGTGAACTTCTTGTCGAGCGGCTTGACGTCCTGGATCTCGTAGAACGTGCCGTCCACTTTCACGCGCTGATAGCCTTTGCGCAGGAATTCGGCGAGCTCCTTTTTGTATTCGCCCTTGCGGCCACGCACGACCGGCGCAAGCACGTAAATGCGCGTGCCTTCCGGCAAGGCGAGCACGCGGTCGACCATCTGCGACACGGTCTGGCTTTCGATCGGAAGCCCGGTTGCCGGCGAGTAGGGGACACCGATACGCGCCCATAACAGGCGCATGTAGTCATAGATCTCGGTGACGGTGCCGACGGTCGAACGCGGATTCCGCGAGGTTGTTTTCTGCTCGATGGAAATCGCCGGAGACAATCCGTCGATCTGATCGACGTCCGGCTTCTGCATCATTTCGAGGAATTGCCGCGCGTAGGCGGAGAGCGACTCCACGTAGCGGCGCTGGCCCTCGGCATAGATGGTGTCGAACGCAAGCGAGGATTTGCCTGAGCCGGACAGGCCGGTGAACACCACCAGTCTGTCGCGCGGAATGGCGACGTCGATGTTCTTGAGATTGTGCTCGCGCGCGCCCCGGATCGCGATCACGCGGGCGTCGCTGCGGGCGGGCTTGCTGGTACGGTCGGCCATGGTGACCTGCAAATTGGGTCCAGTAAGGCAAAGCCACCCCTCCGGACCCGCAAAACACGGGTCCGTTCGGGCCTCTTGCTATGGAACGTAGTGAGAACAGCGCCGATTTGCCAGCCCCGGGGGTAAGCGTTTCCCCGCCATCTTTTGCTGGATCAGCCCGCAAACAGTAAAGGCCAGCGCCGGGCCCGCCTTTCAATTCAATCCGTTCGAGCCCGCGCCTACCAGAAGCGGTAGTTCACGCCCAGTCGGATGATGCTGGTCTTGAAGTCCACACTGGTACCGACGCCGCAGACGCTGGTGCCGCAGGTGGTGCTGCCGAGATTGGCGTAAAGATATTCGACCTTCGCCGACCAGGGACCGAGAATTGAATATTCGAGGCCCGTGCCGACAGTCCAGCCGGCGCGGCTCACGCTCGCGCTTGCGCCGGCGGCGGTCATCTGGACATCGCCGAAGGCGCCGCCCCCGGTGACGTAGAACAGCGCGCGATCGAATGCGTAGCCGACGCGGCCGCGCGCGGTGGCAAACCAGCTGGTCTGGATGGCGCAGCCGACGCAAAGCCCTGTGGTGTTGTTCGACGACATCCAGTTGCCGTCAACGTCGCCCTCCACCCCGAAGACCCAACTGCCGGTTTGCATGTTGAAGCCGAGCGTGCCGCCGAACATGGGTCCCGCCGGGCTCACGGAGCCGGACAACGCTCCGCCGCTCCAGTTGGAGGTGCCCCAGCCGTATCCGCCGTTGAGACCCAGATAAAATCCGTACCAGCTGAAGGCAGGCGGCGCGTACGCGGGCTCGCCGTAGCGGCCGGGCATATCAGCCGCGAACGACGGCGATGCCATTGCAAGGGCCAACGCGTATGCACACACCTTGAGGATGAAACGGATCATCGTGGTCTCCTGGACGTAACGGGACGGGCAGTCCGTTGCTGACAGCGGAATTCGTGGGACTCGAACGCTGCGCTTACGCCACAGGATTTTTGAAATTTACTAAGCGAATCAGGCCTCTAGGATCAAAGAAATTGGTTAACAAGAGATTGCCGTAAGCCCGTACCGGCGGAAAACGGGCGTTGCCCGGAGGAAAGGAATAGGCTAGAACGAAACAGGAACATTCTCATAGGAGACGGTTTTCTGAAAGCTCAGCAGCGCGGGAGGCCCTGTGGATTAGGGGCAAACGCGCTTGCCGCCCCGTGGCCGGCCCATCTGGCGAGGACTAGGGTGAGTTTGTTTTCATCGGGCGCGTGCGGCACGCGGCCCCTAGACGGCGAACGCCGGCGCCTCTCGCGAGGTAGCGCGCCCAGATCGCCATGCGGAGAGCACTATGGCAGGTAGCGTCAACAAGGTCATTCTCGTCGGCAATCTTGGCGCCGACCCGGAGGTACGCCGTACTCAGGACGGCCGTCCGATTGTCAATTTGCGGGTGGCGACGTCCGACACCTGGCGCGACAAGGCGACAGGCGAACGGCGCGAGAAGACTGAATGGCATCGTGTCGTGATCTTCAGCGAAGGCCTCGCAAAGATCGCCGAGCAGTATCTCAAGAAAGGCTCGAAAGTTTATCTCGAGGGTTCGCTCCAGACACGCAAGTGGCAGGACAAGGACGGGCAGGACCGTTACTCGACCGAGGTGGTGCTGCAGGGATTCAATTCGGCGCTCACCATGCTTGATCGCGCCGGAGGCGGAGCCGCCGCCGAGAATGGCGACTTCGGCTCGGCCGGTCCGTCACGCGAGCGCCGCCCGGCGATGGCCACCGCCGGTGGCAAGCGCGATGATATGGACGACGAGATTCCGTTTTAGGGCGTTTATGTCCCGGATGCAGTGCAGCGCGCAGCAGTGCACTGCTGATCCGGGACCATTACACATTCGGACATGGCTACAGTCCCGGGTCTGCGGCGCACCACTCGCGTGCTGCGCCGCGCTCCGGATACAAGTTCTCGCCGGCCAAGCCTACGCCTTGATGTCGACCTTGCTGTCGGAATTCAACGTGATCGAAATCTGAAGGATGTTCGTGGTACCGTCGGTATCGCCGTCGCCGTCGGGATCGCTTGAGCCCGAGCCGCTGCTGTTCGAAGTATTCGACGTGTTTGACGTTGCCGAAGTCTCACCACCACCGCCGCCATGATGATGGTGATGGCCGCGATGCGCCTGCTGCAGTTGCTGCAATGCCGTCAGAGTTTTTTGCGCGTCGGCAAGATCGCCCGATTGCAGGTCTTGCCCGATCTGCTGAATCGCTTGCGCAAACGGTCCATTGCCTTGCGCCATCGGCGAAGACGACAGGGTGTTGTAGGCGTTTTGTGCGGCGGTCAGGTCACCCGATTGCAAGGCATTAGCCAGCTGGCTGAAGGCTTGCCGATAGGCCTGGAAGTTGGAAATCGGGGACGCACTGAACGATGAAATTGCCGAGATTGTCATGACTCTCGCTCCCGACGGGAAGTGCATCCCGTGAATGAGAGTCGCCCCGTCACCTGCCTAGCGATTTCCGCTTACCAAGCTGTAAATGCTGAAGTTATGAGATTTTTACATCGGGTGAGAGATAAAATCATCGCTTCATCCCGCGAGTGCAGCGCGCACGCCGTCGACGACGTACTGCACGGCAAGGGCGGCAAGCAACACGCCGAGCAGGCGTGAGGCTACCACATTGGCGGTAGCGCCGAGCCACCTGGCGATGCGCGCGGCGATCGTAAAGACGATGAAACAGAGTGCCAGCACAACGGCGATGACCGAGAGCAGGATCGCGAGTTGCATGAGATCGCCACCGCTTCGCCCGGCAAGCAAAATGGTTGCGGTGATCGCGCCAGGGCCGGCCATCAACGGAATGGCAAGCGGAAAGGCAGCGATGTTGCGTACATGTTCTTCGATCGCTTCCTCGGCCTGCCGTGACTGTCGTTCGATACGCACACCGAACACCATCTCCGAAGCTATCGAGAACAGCAGCAGGCCACCGGCGATACGGAAGGCGGGCAGGCCAATCGACAAAGTACGCAGCAGCCAATCGCCTATCAATGCGCTACCGGCAAGGATCACTGCCGCGATCAGGACGGCGCGAAAGGCGACACTGCGGCGGGCGCGGCGGGGAAGGCCGTCGGTGATAGCCAGATAGGATGGCACGAGGCCAATCGGATCGACGACGACGACCAATGTGACAAGCGCGGAGATCAGGAATTCGAGTGGCATGAGCAGCGCGCACGGTACTCTTTTGCGGCGGTTTTGGCGCGCTCAAATGGTGCTTGGCTGCAACCCTTTAATGGCCTGTAACATATTGAATGATATAATGAAATTAGCCTGTATAGGGCCGTAATTCGGATGGCAAAGCGATTCTGAATCAGCTAGAAAACTCGCCAACAAAACCCCACGCAGGACGCGGTCTTGGCCGACACCGAACCACCGAAATCGGGGGACGCAATCCCTTCCGACGTGCGCCCGGTTTCGATTACCGAGGAGATGAAGCGCAGCTATCTCGATTACGCCATGAGCGTGATCGTGTCGCGCGCGCTGCCCGATGCGCGCGACGGCCTTAAGCCGGTGCACCGGCGCATTCTCCACTCGATGAACGAAAATGGGCATACGCCCGACAAGAAATACGTGAAATCAGCGCGCGTGGTCGGCGACGTGATGGGCAAATATCACCCGCACGGTGACCAGGCGATCTACGATGCCCTGGTGCGCATGGCGCAGGACTTCTCCATGCGTCTCATGCTGATCGACGGGCAGGGCAATTTCGGCTCGGTTGACGGGGATCCGCCGGCGGCGATGCGCTATACCGAGTGCCGGCTGGCGCGCCCGGCCATGGCGCTGCTGGACGACCTCGACAAGGACACTGTCGACTTTCAGCCGAACTATGACGGCAATGAGAAAGAGCCGGTGGTGCTACCGGCGCGCTTTCCGAACCTGCTGGTCAATGGCGCCGGCGGCATCGCTGTCGGCATGGCGACCAATATCCCGCCGCACAATCTCGGTGAGGTGATCGACGCGGCGACCGCGCTGATCGACAACCCCGCGCTCACCATAGACGACCTGATCAAGATCGTGCCGGGTCCGGACTTTCCGACCGGCGGCATTATTCTTGGACGCGACGGAATCCGTTCCGCCTACAAGGAAGGACGCGGCTCGATCGTCATGCGTGGCAAGGTCGAGGCCGAGACCGTCCGCAAGGAACGCGAAGCCTTCATAATCACCGAAATTCCGTATCAGGTGAACAAGGCGGCGATGGTGGAGCGTATCGCCGAGCTGGTGCGCGAGAAAAAGATCGATGGCGTCGCCGATCTGCGCGACGAAAGCGACCGGCAGGGGTATCGCGTCGTGATCGAGCTCAAGCGCGAAGCAGTACCCGACGTGGTGTTGAACCAGATCTACCGTTTCACGCCTTTGCAATCCTCCTTCGGCTGCAACATGGTTGCGCTCGACGGCGGCCGTCCGCTGGTGATGACGCTGAAGGATTTGCTCGCGGCCTTCGTTGCGTTCCGCGAAGAAGTTGTGTCGCGCCGCACCAAGCATCTGCTCGGCAAGGCGCGCGACCGCGCCCATGTGCTGGTCGGCCTTGCGATCGCCGTCGCCAATATCGACGAGTTCATCAAGCTCATTCGCGCGGCCAAGGATCCGAATGAGGCGCGCGAGACTCTTATGAAAAGGGACTGGCCAGCCAAGAATGTGGCCTCGATGGTGACGCTCATCGACGATCCGCGCCACAAGGTTTCGCCCAAGGGCACGACGAAGCTGTCCGCCGAGCAGGCGAGGGCCATCCTTGATTTGCGCCTGCAGCGGCTGACCGCGCTTGGCCGCGATGAAATCAAGCAGGAGCTTGAGAAGCTCAAGACCGAAATCGCCGATTATCTTGACATTCTGCGGTCGCGCTCGCGCATCCAGAAGATCATCAAGGAAGAGCTTGCGGCAGTGAAAAAGGAATTCGCCACGCCGCGGCGCACGGTCATCGCGGAAGCGACCGGCCAGGTCGACGAGGAGGACCTGATCACCCGCGAGGACATGGTAGTGACGGTTTCACATCTCGGCTACATCAAACGTGTTCCGCTTTCGACCTATCGCTCGCAGCGGCGCGGTGGCAAGGGCCGCGGCGGCATGCAGGTGCGCGAGGAGGATTTCGTCTCAAGGTTGTTCGTAGCTTCGACGCATGCGCCTGTGCTGTATTTCTCGTCTCTAGGCAAAGTTTATCAGGATAAAGTCTGGCGACTGCCGATCGCAGCACCGCAATCACGCGGGAAGGCGCTCATCACCATGCTGCCGCTACAGCAAGGCGAAAATATCACTACAATTATGCCTCTTCCTGAGGATGAGACGAAATGGGGCGGACTCCAGCTCATGTTCGCTACGACAAACGGGATTGTCCGCAAGATTGCACTCGAACATTATGCCGAAGTTCGGCCGTCGGGACTCAAGGCAATTAAATTAGAAGAAGGCGATTCAATCGCCAGTGTCGAACTCTGCACCGACGATGATGACGTATTGCTGACGACTAGCGAGGGGCAATGCATACGGTTTCCAGCTGCGAAGACGTCCTTGAAGAAAGGTCGCGATACAATTGGCGATATTGGAATTAAATTGGGTGAGGATGATAAAGTTATTTCAATGTCGATCCTCCGCCACGTTGAAGTATCGGCTGAAGAACGTGCTGCATACCACAAGCGTGCCAGCGCGATCCGGCGCGGGGCGGGCGAAGAGCCGGAACCTGCCGAGGCCGAGGAGGGCGTCAAGAACATCGAACTCGGCGAGAAGCGCTATGTCGAGCTTTCCGCGGCCGAGCAGTTCGTGCTCACGGTCTCCGAGCGCGGCTATGGCAAGCGCTCATCGTCCTACGAGTACCGCACCACGGGCCGCGGCGGCAAAGGCATCGTCGCCATGGCGCTCACGAAAAAGACCGGCAAGATCGTCGGATCGTTTCCGGTCGAGGAATCCGATCAAGTGATGCTGGTCACCGACGCCGGCAAGCTGATCCGCACGCCGGTGTCCGGCATCCGCATCGCCGGGCGCTCAACGCAAGGCGTAATCGTGCTCAACACCGCCGAAGACGAGCGCGTGGTATCCGTCGAGCGTCTGAGTGAGGAAGGCGAGGACGGGGAATGAACTGGTGGATCGGCTACCGGCCGCCCGCCTTTTCGAGGATCGCCGCCATCTCCGTGAACCCGCGTTTCGTGGCAAGGATACGCGGCGTATTGCCCGAACGATCGGAAAGATTGACGTTGGCGCCCGCCTCAACGAGGGCCCTGAGGACAGCGATATGCCGCTTGCCGCCATCGCCAAGCACGATTGATTCAATGACCGCGGTCCACCCCAGATTATTGACGTGATCGAGCGGCGCGCCGGCCTTGATCAATGTTCGAACCACTTCCTCATGTCCGAGGTGCGCGGCCGCGATCAGCGCTGTGCCGCGATAGGAGCTGGTGATGTTGGCGGCCTTGCAGCCTCCGTCGAGCGCAAGCTGGAGCATCGGAACATCATCGGCGACGGCGGCGATGGTGACGATGTCATACTGTTGCGAGTCCAGCACATTGGCATCGGCACCGAGTCTTAACAGCGTCCGCGCCGCGTCCGCCTGGCGCATGTAGACCGCCACATGGAGCGGTGTGCGGCCTTGGCCGTCGCGTGCATCGATTGGGGCCTTGGCGCGCACCAGCCTCTCAATAGCGGCCCAATCGCCTTTTGCAGCGGCGGCGTGCAGGCCGCTATAATTTTTTAACTCGACCGGGCTGGGTGCGGTCTGCGAGAAAGCGGGAACGGTCGTGACAAGAAAGGTGAGCAGCCATGCGGTAAGGGTGGCTTTCATTCCTGGCTCACCTATTTCAGACCGAATACCGGTTGAGCGTTGGAAAAACCCGCCACCGAGAATTCGCCGAGGGGTACGAATTCATCCGGGCAGTGGGAAACGAATTCCTCTGACGCAACGACGGTCCTGCCGAGTTGAGAGGCGACTTTCTCCAGCCGCGCCGCCAGGTTTACCGCCGGCCCGATACAGGTGAAATCAAGCCGATTGCCGCCGCCGATATTTCCGTACTTTACCTGTCCAATATGCAGCGCAAGCCCGAAACGAACCGCATCCTTGTTTGCAACACAGAGAGGAGCATCGAGGGCATCAACGAAGGTTCGGGCCTTGCGCGCGCTCGTTAACGCGCGCTCGCATACCGCGCTTGCGTCGTCGCCATGCGCGGACAATGGAAAGATCGCCAGCAGGCCATCGCCGATGAATTTGAGCACCTCGCCTCCCTGTTCAATAATCGCCGGAACCTGGCAATCAAAATAGCGATTGAGAAGGTCGACCAGGTCGTGGGGCGGCAGTCGTTCGGAGAGCGCCGTAAATCCACGCATGTCCGAAAGCCAGATCGCTGCGCGAATTTCCTCGACGTACCCGCGGCGGATCTTGCCTGCGAGGATGCGCTCGCCGGCATGACGGCCGACGTAGGTGTCGAGCAGATTGGTAGCCGTTCGGCGCAGTGCGCGAATTTCCGCGACCCGCGTGAGTGGCGGGATGATTGATTCAATGTCCGCGAATTGCCCAGCAGTAAAACCTCTTGGTTGCCGTGTTGTCCATGTCGCGACATGAACCGTGCCGTCGGTAAACGGCAGCGGAAAAGCCACGTAATCTGTCACGCCTTCGGCACGCAGCTCGCGCAAAAATGGGAAATCATCCGGACAGTCGGGATCAAAGAGGCGGCGACGAAGCGGCGCGCGGCCTGCGTAGACGGCTGCAATAGGATTGCTCTTGAAATCCTCTGTTTCAAACAGCTCGAACAAGGCCTCATCCGTAGAAATCCCGGACGCAGAATGCCATATGAATCGCCGGCCGGCGATGTCCGGATGCAGGGTGGTCACGAATACGGCGACCCGCCACAACGGCACGCCGCATCGGACCATCCGTTGGCACAATTCCGCCAACACGCCTTCCGGACGTGGGGCAGAGCGCGCGCCGTCAGTAAGCCAGTCGACAACAGTTTTGATACTGCTCATTACACGCTGCCCTGGCGCGCGCAGGTCAATTTTGAGAGCTTATAGCAAGGCGCGGTCCAGTCAGCCGGAAAAATTTCGTGATTGATTGGATCGAAGCCCGCGGCCATAGCCCAGGCCGGCCCTATAGACTTCGCTTTACGTCTGCTGCTGGCCTTTTGCGGACTTTTGTTCGCACCAGAACTCGAGCAGTTTCTTGGCAGTCGACGGAGACAATTTGGTGTAGTCGCTTTTCAATTTAGTGAGTTCGTCTTCCAAGACTTTTTTCGCAAACAAATCATCCTGCAACAGCGACCGCAGGGTGACCCACGAGAGTCCGGCGACCTTGCAAGGTACGAGCAGCGATTCTACGCGGCCTTCGGCGAGCATTTGCTTGATCATATCGACCGGCGCGGAGCATAGCGTCGCAAGTGCGGTAACGGCTGCCGCATACCGCCGCGCTTTTGCAAACTGCAGCAGCGCCAACTGATCGAGCTCGCCTTTTTCGTGCATCAGCTGCACAAGACGTTGGGCAGCAGGAAAGTCGCGATCGATCGCGTCTACTTCGATAACGTCATCGGAAATGCTGTCCAGGATTTCCCGGATATCATCCTGCTTTTCTGGCGTTGCCTGTGCAAAGATCCGCTCCCGCACCGCCCCAGTGACCCGCTCCAGGAGGCGACGGAAGATGTGCAGCGGTATATCAAGGCGCAGTCCGAGTTTTTCCAAAAGCGTTTCATCAGGCTCGGGCTGGTCGACGAGACGGGCATAAGCTTTTTCGGAGAACTGCGCGCCGGCGTTTTCGGCAAGTTTACTGACCACTTCATGATCGCCACGCTCGATCAGGACGTCGGTGAGGGACTCGCTGAGAGTGCTTCGTTTGGAGATTGCCAACAGATGTGACTGGCTTTTCGCCAGGGCAATTTCAATAAGATCTGGCGTCGTCAAGCGATCTGACAGCGATAGAACTGGTCCGGCGATGGCGATCTCGTCGTCGCGCGCGAGCGTGTGGACGACCTTGATCGGCGCATTATTGACCGGAGCAAGACGCTCGCTGAGTTCGATGAGGGCATTTGCCTCCATCCGCGCAATCAGGTGGCCCAGGACTTCATCGAATACCTGGATCTGCTCCTCGCTGAGCCTTTCTTTTTCGCCCAGGAACAGGTCGGTGACCCGTCGCAGCGTTTCTACGCGCTTGTCGTGGGGACCCCGCCGTACGGCGTCTTCAAGCTCGGAAATCAAAGCCCGGTGGTGATACATCGAACGCGCCGTACTGGAGCCAATATGCCGCTTTCTGCGCCAGCTATTAACAGTTGGTAAATGGCATTCTACATATAAGCGCTTAACAAATTGATTTCGTGACGACATGTCGCGCTGATCATTTTCCATTGCAATTTTCCATGCAATTGATCGGCGAAAACGCGCGACACCGGTCTTGGCCTGGCGTCAGCCGGCAGCGATGGCGATTTCCAACGGAAAATCGTCAACGACCTCGTGCCCCGTGCCGGTGATGATAAATGTATGGCCGAGGAAAATGCCGAAAAGACCGTCCGGGGTGATCGGGTTGGGTTCCGCCATAATCACCATGCCCGGCTTGAGCACCTCCTCGAATTTTTCGGCTGAGACATGCTCAGCCACGATGTGCGGCTTGTCGGTGACGAGGTCAATCCCGTGACATTGCGTCGGGCGCGATTGATAGCCCTTGTCGCGAAAGAATTTACTGGCAATACGCATGGCCTCCACCGGCTTTCCCGGAGCGATCTCGGCGACGATACGCCGATAGCCGGGAAGGGTGATTTCGTTCCAGAATTTCTTCACCATTTCGGTCGGCTTGCCTATGCAGATGGGTGAGCCGATTTGCGCTGTGTAGCCACGATAGCCGGCGGCGAGCTCCATGTTGATGATGTCGCCCTTTTGCAGGGCGCGCGCGGATGGGCGCGGGTTTCCAAAAATCATGTTCGGGCTTGCCATCGGCGTTGAACCGATAATCAGAAAGTCGATATCGCCACCGCCTTCGAGAATGGCGGCACCAGCCGCCGCGCGAAGCTCATATTCCCTCACACCCGGGCGAGCCCGCGCCACCATTGCGTCCATGGCGTTTCGGCAAAGCACGCCGGCCTTGCGAACGCAGTCAAGCTCCTCGGCGCTATGGATCGACAATAACTCGTGCAAAAAGCCATGGGTGAATATCAACTGCGCATCGGGAAGATTTTCGCGCAGCACATTGTACTGATTGACGGGAAGGTAATCGCCGTGGCGCGGATCAATTTCCATCAGGCCGATTCTGCCCCGCTCAAGCTTCAGTTCGCGAATGCGCTCGACCATGATGTCGGCATAGCGGCCGTTACGACTATGACGCACATCCTTAACGGCAACTTCAACCTGCCGGCGCACAGCTTCAGCATGCGTGCCGCCCATGGAATAGATCAACGTCGGCTCGCCGTCGAACGGCACGAGCACGTAGCTGGAAAGAGCGTGCCACTCCCAGTGACCGGTTAGCCAGAGCATGCCACCGCCGAAACTCCAATGGCTCGGACCACCGGGGACGATCACGGCATCGAGTTTGTGCTCGCGCATTTTTTCGCGCAACGCACGGTAACGGCGATCGTATTCAGCTTTTGAGAACTGCTCCCATACGGCATCGCGGTAATAAGGCGTGTCGCGCATGTTGGCGAAGGGGAGCGACTGGTCGAGCTTTGTGCGTACGACATCCCATGGCTGCGGGCCAATACGCGGCGGGCTGATAGTCATTACGAGGTTCCTGATGATGTAGACCGATCTTGTCTGAGGTTTGCGCGGTTTAGTCGATCGGTTTGATATCCGCTTCTTGGGCGAGCTGTATCGTCGCGGCAAGATCGTCTTTGAAGAATTGATCGAATTCCTCGACGCTGATGTGCTTTGGCTCGACGCCGAGTTTGGCAAGTTTTTCCTGGAGGGCGGGGCTGTTGAGGGCCTTATCGGTCGCATCGTGCAGTTTTTGCACGACATCCCGCGGTGTTTTAGCTGGCGCTGACAATCCGTTCCAGAAACGGAATACGGCGCGGGGATAGCCGGCTTCAACGACCGTCGGTACATCCGGCAAAAGGGGCACACGGCTCGGTGAGCTCACGGCCAGCACCGCTAGCTTGTCATTTCCGAGCGCCGAGACCGCGGCCGCGAGCGGAATAAAATAGAAGTCGATACGACCGGCCATCACTTCTGTGAGTCCGCCTTCCCGGAACGGCACATGCCGGACGTCAATTCCGGCCGCGAGCCGGAATCGTTCGGCAGCCATGTGCGAGGAGGAGCCTATGCCCGCTGAGGCAAACGTCATGGACCCGGGCTTGGCTTTGGCGGCGGCGACTAAGTCTGCCATCGTCTTGAGCCCGCTTTGTTTTGAAACGATAAGCACGTTCGGTGACGTTCCGATCAAAGCGACCGGAATAAAGTCGCGAACAGGATCGTAGGGCAGCGACTTGTGCAGCACGCGCTCGGTCGCCATCGACGAAGAGCTTGTCACAAGCGTGTAACCATCAGGGTCGGACCTGGCGACAGACGCAAAGCCGATGCTTCCGCCGGCGCCCGGGCGCATCTCAATGACGATCGGCTGTCCGAGCAGGCGTGAAACTTCGTCAAGCACCACGCGGCTCACGGTATCCGAGGCGCTTCCTGCGGGGTAAGGGCTGATCACCTTGACCGGTCTCGACGGCCATTGCTGCGCATTGGCCGCCGCAATTGCAACGACAAGCATCGCGGGCGCGGCGAGACGACGCACTGCCCCAAAGAGCTTCGCGATTGCGCTTCTAACTTCGTTATTCATGTTGTGGTCCATAAGCTGTTCGGCGTGAATACAGGAAATGCAATCACTCCACCTTCAGGTTAAGCGCTGCAACGATCGGCGCCCATTTCTTCTGCTCGCGCTCGATGTGATCGGCAAGCACCTGGGGTGAACCGCCGCGCGGCTGCGCGCCAAGCTTGGCAAGCGCATTTTTCATCGCTTCGCCATTGAGTGCCTCGTTGGTCGCGGCATTGAGTTTGGCAATGATCGCCGGCGGAGTGTCATGGGGAGCGAGCAACGCGGTCCAGGCGCCGCTCGACACAGCCGGAAAACCAATCTCGGGCATGGCAGGGACGTCCGGCAGTTCCGGCGCACGCTTCGGTCCAACGATGGCGAGGGCGCGCAGTTTGCCATCCTGAATGAGTTGGAGCGAGGTGCTCACGGTGTCGAACGTCATCTGCACTTCGCCGGCGACCACAGCGGTGAGCGAGGGACCGCCCCCCTTGTAGGGCACATGCATGATATTCGTACCGCTCGCCGACTTGAACAGTTCGGCATTGAGATGCGGCAGCGTACCGACGCCGCCTGTCGAATAGTTGAGCTTGCCGGGATTGGCCTTGGCATAGGCGACAAGCTCGGCGACTGATTTGAACGGCAGCTGCGGGTTGATCACCAGTACCTGCGGGGTCTCGGCGACAAGCGCAATCGGCGCAAAGCTCGAGGCATCATAGCCGGCATTCCTGACGATCATCGGGCTCATGATCAGTCCACTCGCAGCGGAAACCATCAGCGTGTAACCGTCGGGATCGGCGGTGGCCGCTTGCCGCGAGCCGATGGTGTTGCCGGCACCCGGTTTGTTCTCGATGAAAACATTTTGTCCCAGCACCGTCGGCAGTACGTTGGCAAGCAGGCGCGCCATCACGTCGACTGGGCCGCCGGCGGGAGTTGGCACGATGATGCGGATCGGCCGCGCTGGATAATCCTCGGCAAGCGCGGACGCTGCCCACAACAGCAGCGTGGTGGCGAGAACGACAAGACGCATGACGGCTCTCCCCGGGGGAACTGCCCGAGGAGAGCCTAGCGCCGAACTAGGGGGACGGGTAAGGCGCTACTTGATAGGACGATCGATGGAAACCAGGCGGACGCGCGGGTTGCCGAACTCGGTGCCGATGCAATTGAGGTAGGGCCAGGGCCGTTGCTTGCAGGCGGTGATCGCGTCAGCGGCGGGCTGCGGCAGAGGGCTCGCCACGACATCGGCGACGGGTGCCGACAAGATCGTGATGGTGGCGGCGATGATCGCTGCGGCCGCGATCGCGAGGATTGCTTTCAACATCACGGCCCCCTGTTAGGCCATAGGCACCGGAGCATTTTTGCTCTCGGCGAGAGGCACACTAGGAAAAGGCCTCTTCCATAGCAGTGACCGGGGTCACAGAAAGGCGCATTCCGGGAGGCCCTCCCGAAGATGGGTCGCGCCAGCCGGGGAAAAGGTTCAAGCCGGAAAGAGCCGGCCTTGCGAGGCCAGTGGGGGCAGGTTAGACCCCGCCCCATGCCGAGAACTGCCCTTTATGCCGGTTCGTTCGACCCGGTCACCAACGGCCATCTCGACGTGGTTCGCCATGCCGTCCGGCTCGCCGACCGGCTGGTGATTGCTGTCGGCGTGCACCCGGGCAAAGCCCCGCTGTTCTCCGCTGATGAGCGGCTCGCCATGTTGCAGGAAACCTGCGGACCGCTCGCCCGTGAAGCCAAGTGCGAATTGTCCTGCGTCACTTTCGCCGATCTGGTGGTCGAGGCTGCGCGCAAGACCGGCGCCACCATGTTGATCCGCGGCCTGCGCGACGGGACCGATCTCGACTATGAAATGCAGATGGCCGGCATGAACGAGGCGATGGCGCCCGATGTGCTGACAGTGTTCCTGCCGGCCTCGCCGATGGTGCGCCCGATCACTGCCACATTGGTGCGTCAGATCGCCGGCATGGGCGGCGATGTTTCGGCATTTGTGCCAGCGCCCGTTGCGGCGCGCCTGAAGAAGAAATTCGCGCGCTGACTTGGGCCCGCATTCAAACCAGGGAGAGATAATGACCAACCGGCGATCGATCCTCACGCTCGCACTTGCGCTGGCCCTTGCTGCGCCAGCTTTGGCGCAGTCACCGCTCGAAAATCCCGCGGCGCTGCGCGAGCAGGCGCCGGCGACTTACAAGGTGCGTTTTGACACGACCAAGGGTGTATTCGTGGTCGAGGTGACGCGCGCCTGGGCGCCGAGGGGTGCCGACCGCTTCTATAATCTCGTCAAGAACGGCTTTTACGACAACGCCCGTTTCTTCCGCGTGATCTCCGGGTTCATGGTGCAGTTCGGCATCAACGGCGATCCGGCGATCATGGCGAAATGGCGCGCGGCACAGATTCCGGACGACCAAGTCACCCAAAGCAACAATCGCGGCACCATCACATTTGCGACTGCGGGTGCAAACACGCGCACCAGCCAGGTGTTCATCAACTTCGGTGACAATTCGCAGCTTGATCAATCAGGCTTCGCGCCGTTTGGCCGTGTGGCGTCTGGCATGAACGTGGTCGACTCGATCAATGCGGAATACGGCGAGGGCGCCCCGCGCGGCCGTGGCCCGGATCAGAGCCGGATCCAGAGCGAAGGCAATACGTATCTGGCCAAGGCTTTTCCGCGTCTCGACTACATCAAGAAAGCGACGATCGAGCGCTAGTCGCAGAGAGTTGCGTACTGTTTTTGAAAGGTGAGCGAGATGGCAAAGCCGGAAGACACGCTGACGCTCGAGACCACCAAGGGCAAGGTCGTGATTGAGATGCGCCCTGATCTCGCGCCCGGCCATGTCGCGCGCATTAAGGAGCTGGTGAAGGGCGGCTTCTACGATGGCATCGTATTCCACCGGGTGATCGATGGGTTCATGGCGCAGACTGGCTGTCCACATGGAACAGGCACAGGCGGATCCGGAAAAAAGCTGAAGGCCGAGTTCAATAAGGAGCCGCATGTGCGCGGCACGGTTTCGATGGCACGCGCTGCAAGTCCGGATTCTGGCGATAGCCAGTTCTTTATCTGCTTCGATGATACCCGGTTCCTAGACGGCCAGTACACCGTCTGGGGCAAGGTGATCGAAGGCATGGAGAACGTCGACAAGATCAAGCGCGGCGAGCCCGTCAAGGATCCAGACAAAATCGTCAAGGCGGTGATGGGGGCATAACAATTGGTCATTCGGGGGGACGGCCGGCAGAAGCGCTCGCGCCTTCGTCTTGCCCTGGTATGACCGCTCCAACCTATGCGCACCGATCTCTTCGACTTCGAGCTGCCGCCCGACCGCATTGCGCTGCGGCCGGCGGCCCCGCGCGACGCTGCCAGACTCCTGGTCGTGACCCCAGGCGGGACCCGCGAGCTCGACGACCGCACGATCAGGGAACTACCCGGCCTGCTGCGGCCGGGCGATTGCCTGGTGGTCAATGACAGCAAGGTCATAGCGGCCCGGCTGAGCGGCCGCCGCATGGGACGAGGGACTACCGAGCCGGCCATCGAGGCAACGTTACACAAGCGGCTGGATGGGTCGCATTGGCGGGCCTTCGCCAAGCCCGCCAGGAAGCTTGAGGTTGGCGATACGTTGCGGTTCGGAAGCGAGGGACGGGTCTGTTTTCTAGGCGAGCTTGATGCTCAAGTTTCACAAAAAGACGAGGAAGGGGAGATAACTCTCTCATTTTCCTTCCATGGTCCGGTGCTTGATCAAGCGATAGCTGAGCGTGGTGAGATGCCGTTGCCACCCTATATCGCCTCTCGCCGTGCACCCGATGAGCGCGACCGGATCGACTATCAAACCCTATTTGCCCACCAGGAAGGCTCGGTCGCCGCACCAACAGCCGGCCTGCACTTCACTGAAAGCCTGCTCGGCAAGCTCCGGGAGCGCGGTATTGGCCTGGAAAAGGTCACGCTGCATGTGGGGGCCGGCACGTTCCTGCCGGTGAAGGCGGACGACACTATAGGCCACAGGATGCATGCTGAATTCGGGACGGTGTCCACCGGAACGGCAAACGCCCTGAATGCGCTGCGCGCCAGAGGCGGGCGGATTGTGGCGGTCGGCTCAACGGCGTTGCGGCTATTGGAAAGCGCAGCGAGCGAAGACGGCTCCTTGCGCGCCTTTTCCGGCGAGACGTCGATCTTCATTACGCCTGGCTACCGATTTCGCACGATCGACCTGATGCTGACCAATTTCCACCTGCCACGGTCAACGTTGTTCATGCTGGTCGCCGCTTTTAGCGGACTCAACACCATGAAGCTCGCCTATGCCCACGCGATTGCAGCCGGCTATCGCTTCTACTCCTATGGTGATGCGTGCCTGCTGTATCCTCAGCCGTAGACGCCGTCATGCCGGGTCATGACAAAATCGAGGCAATGTCCGAAACCTTTTCCTTCAAATTAATTGCAAGCGATGGCGCTGCACGCCGCGGCGAAATCGTCACGCCGCACGGCAAAGTACAAACGCCCGCCTTCATGCCCGTCGGCACACAAGGCACGGTGAAGGGCCTCACTCCTGGCGATGTACGTGCAACCGGCGCCGAGATCGTGCTCGGCAACACCTACCACCTCATGCTGCGCCCTGGGGCTGAGCGCATTGCGGCACTCGGCGGCCTGCACAAATTTATGAACTGGTCGCTGCCGATCTTGACGGACTCTGGCGGCTTCCAGGTAATGTCGCTCTCCGACCTGCGCAAGGTCGACGAGCACGCGGTCACTTTCCGCTCGCATCTTGATGGCGCGATGATCGAGCTTACGCCCGAACGCGCAATCGAGATCCAGATGTTGCTCGGTGCTGACATTGCCATGCAGCTCGATGAATGTCTCAAGCTGCCGGCAACCCGCGACGAGATTGCCCGCGCAATGCAACTATCGCTGCGTTGGGCTGAGCGCAGCAAACGCGCTTTCGAAAGCAATGCAAACGTCAGCGCACTGT
>Ga0187777_10000379_pt1 | contig 31930 bp, 31 predicted proteins | sample 1015_Q2_SP5_10_M_FD_132416 | JGI IMG/M metagenome (GOLD analysis project Ga0187777, IMG submission 132416) | Tropical peat soil microbial communities from peatlands in Department of Meta, Colombia - 1015_Q2_SP5_10_MG | ecosystem: Environmental > Terrestrial > Soil > Wetlands > Peat | place... | reverse complement strand
CTCCCTCGACTCGCTCGCTCCGCTGGGGCTCCTGGTGGTCTACGGCGCCTCCTCCGGGCCGGTGCCTCCCTTCGACCTGCAGCTCCTCGCGGCCAAGGGCTCCCTCTTCGTCACCCGCCCCACACTCGCCACCTACACTGCGCGCCGCGAGGACCTGGTGGCCGCCGCGGCGGAGGTGTTCGATCTCGTCCGGCGCGGCGTGCTCCACGTCCACGTGAACCAGGAGTACCCCCTGCGAGCAGCCGCTCAGGCGCACCAGGACCTGGAAGCACGTCGAACGACGGGGTCCACCGTCCTCAACCCCTGAGGAGGACAACGTCGGCCTGGCCGGGCAGGATGGTCGGCCCCCGCATGCTCCGGCCCGTCTTCCTGGTAGCCGCGCTGTCCGCCGTCGCCGCGGCTGCACAGCCGGTGGGCTTCGAGGAGGCGCTCGAGGCCCGCGAGGTGGCGATGGGCGGCGCCTACCGGGCGCTCGGGACGACGGCCGTCGGCGTGGACGGGAACCCGGCGGCCCTGGCGCTCTTCAAGGCCTTCCAGGTCGACGTCGGCGGGGCCTACGACTTCGGGAACCAGACCTGGTACCTGGCCGGCTACGTGCGCGACAGCCAGACCTCGCCGCTGGCCGCCGGTTACAGCTTCCATTACCTCTCCCAGCCGGTGCAGACCAGCAGCGGCACGACGAACGTCACCGGATTCCAGCAGGTCTTCGCCTTCGCCGTGCCGGTGGCGGAATGGGCGTCGCTCGGCGCGTCCACCCACTGGATCACCGAGGGCCAGCTGCACATCAACGCCGCCAGCCTCGACGTGGGGACGGCGTTCAAGATCGGCAAGGTGGCCACCATCGGATTCGCCGGCCACAACCTCATCAACACCGACCATCCGGTGCAGCTGGGCCGCTACTTCGACCTGAGCACCGGGCTGCTCTTCGGGCCGGTGCGGCTGGCCATCGACCTGCGGAGCAACTTCGGGCCCAACCAGTTCCACCCCAAGTGCTCCTTCGGGACGGAGATCTTCGCCGGGAGCAGCTTCATCATCCGGGCCGGCACCGAGTGGTACACGCAGACCCACTCCGTCTTTCTCACCGCCGGCGTGGGCTTCGTCGTGGACAAGGGGGGGTTCGACGTCGGGTACCGCCAGTCCCTCGACGGGGTCGGGAGCCTGCTCGTGGCCAGCCTGCGGGTGGTGCTCTAGCCGTTCTCGTCCTCCGGCGCCGCCGGCACCGGGACGCCGCTCCGGACGAAGAGGCGCCCGAGGTCCTCCGGGAGCGGAGCCAGGAGCGTCACCGGACGCCCGGTCAGCGGGTGCCGGACGATGAGCGCCTGGGCATGGAGGAGGCAGCGCGGAACGGCGTCGCCTCCGAGCCGGCGCGCCCCTCCGTAGCGCGCGTCCCCGAGCAGCGGCGCTCCGAGGCTGGCCAGGTGGGCACGGAGCTGGTGGGTGCGGCCGGTGCGGGGCCAGAGCACGGCCAGGGCGTAGCCCTCGCCGCCCCCGAGGCGCCGGAACTCGGTGAGCGCCGGCACGCCGCGCCCGGACGCGGCGCGCCAGCGACCCGGACGCGAGGGATCCCGCACCAGCGGGCGGTCGATGGTCCCCGCCTCGGGGAGCGCCGGGCCGGTCGCCCCGAGGTACTGCTTGACCACGCGGCCGGCCCGGAACTCGGCGGCGAGCGCCGCGGTCGCTGCCGGGGTGAGCCCGAAGAGGGTGACGCCGCTCGTCTCGCGGTCGAGCCGGTGCACGAGGCCGGGCGCGCGGCCGAGCGCCCGGGCAACCAGGTCCACGAGGCTGGTCGCCCCGCCGGGCGTGGCCTGCGCCGGCAGTCCCGCGGGCTTGTCGACGGCGAGGAGCGCCGGCTCGCGGTGGAGCACGACCAGCGGAGGCGGGGCCGGCTCGGGCGCCAGCACCGGGCGCCCCGACTCCTCGAGCACGACCATCACCCGGTCTCCGGTGCGGACGCGGCGCGAGGGGTCGGTCGAGCGCCGGCCCCGGACATACACCGCGCCCCGCGCCACCAGCGCCGTCGCCTCGCCCGTCGTCATCCCGAGTCGGCGGGCGAGCGCGCCGGCCAGGGAGCCGGACTCCTCCGGCCCGGCGTCGAAGGAGCGCCGCCTCAGGGCGTCACCCGGGAACACAAACGATGGCCCACCTCGGCGTCCATGCCTTCCCCCCGGGCGGAGGGTCCGCGAGGCTGTACCAGATCTTCGGCCGGCGGGCCTTCCGCCCCTAGAGTCCGGGGGGCACGCATGGCGTCGCTCGAGGCACTCCGGGAGGAGGTGGAGGCGTTCTGCCGCGCGCGTGCCCTGGCGCTCGCCGACGAGGCCGGAGGGAAGAGCCCGCTCGCCGACCTGGGAGCCGTGGACCGCGCCCATCCCTCCGTGGTCTCGCCGGACACCGCCGCCGCGGTGAGGGCGCTCCTCTCCAGCGAGCGCACCCCCGAGCCACTTCGCCCGCGCCTGCGCGCGCTCGTCGCCTTCCTCCGGCAGGCGGCGCTCGAGGCAGGCGCGCGCGCCGAGGACGAGGCGCTCCGGCGGCTCCGGAACGCTCCCCGCACCCTGGCCGGAGTGACCTGCTCCCTCCGCGAGGTCTGGGACCGGGTGGCCCTGGAGCCGGACCGGCTTCGCCGCGCCGCGCTCGCCCGGGAGGCCACGGAGGCGGAGCTCGAGCACCGGGACGCGGTCCAGCGACGCTGGGAGGCCACCGTGCGCCGGGCCGAGGACGCGAGTCTCTCCCGGCCCGCGGGAGCCGTGGGGGACGACGCGCTCCAGGCCGGGGCCGCCGAGCTTCTTCGCTCCACCGAGGACATCTGGCGTGACGTCCTCGCCTATGCGCTGCGGCGGCTCGACGGCCGCCTCCGTCCGCTCCCGGCAGGAGACGCCGAGCTGCACGACCTGCTCCGCCTGGGCGCCGAGGCGCTGCCGGGCGCATTCCCGCCGGCCGGAGGCCTGGAGGCGGTTCGCCGATGGCTCCTCGACTGCGGGCTCGGCCTGGAGGCCGGAGGGCGACTGCGCCTGGTGGAGGGGATCCGGCCGCGCGCCGAGGCATTCACCGTCGAGATCCCGGGCGACGTCCGGCTGATGACCCCGGGAGCCAGGGACGGGCACGGACCGCTTCCCTGGCTCCTCGCCGCGGCCGGCCGGGCGCGCGCTTCGGCGGCGACCGCGGCCGGGGCCACGCTCGAGGCCCGTCGGCTCGGGGACGCGGCCGTTCAGGGCGCGCCGTCGTGGGTGTTCCGCGGCGTGCTTCGCTCGGAGCGCTGGCTGCGCCGGTACCTCGGGCACGGTCGCCGCGCGGCGCGGGAGGTGGCGCGCCTCTCGGCGCTGGTGCAGCTCGGCGAGCTCCGCCTCGACGCCGCCCGGCTTCCTCTCATGCGGGAGCTGCCGGAAGCGGGCCCGGGTCCAGCCGCGCTCGAGGACCTGACCGCCGCCGTGTCGCGGGCGCTCCACGTCCGCGTGGCCCCCGGCGCCCTCCTCCCCGACCTCGGTACCCTGCCCGCCGCCGGACTGCGGGCCGCGGCCCTGGCCGCGCGCATCGAGCGCGTGGCCGACGAGCGCTTCGACGCGGAGGAGTTCCGCAACCCCGGCGCCGCGCGCTGGCTCGCCGGGCTCTGGGCCCGCGGCTCGGAGCTCGACGCGGAGGCGCTCGCCGAGGACCTCGGGGGTGGAAGGCTCGAGCTGGCCGAGACCTCCGCCCGGCTGGTCGCGGTCCTCGGAGCTTGAGCTCCGAAGGAGCCCGGGTCAGCGCTTCTTGCGCAGGGCCCGGACGATCTTGCTCTTCGTCACCGGGTCGGCGACGCCGCGCGCGCCGGCGGCCTGAGCGGCACGGGCGCGGACGGCACGCAGGAGGTGCATTTCCAGGACGAGCAGCTCGTCTCCCAGCTCGGACCCGGCCGGGGCCACCTGCGCCAGCGGGGCGAGCGGGTCGGGGGACACGCCATGGAGGAGCCGGAGGACGCGCTCTTCCTCCAGGGTCAAGGCCAGCGAGGCCCCGAGCCCGACGCGCACCGCGTCTGCCACCACCGCGTCTCGACCGACCTTCCGCTCCGTCATCGCTGCGCCACCTCGAACCTGAACGCCCGCTCAGATTGGACGCGGAAGACCCGCGCCGTTCCAGCAAGTTACGAGCCCGGGCGAGGCGGTCAACTTTTCGGAGCACACGCCGGTAGAACCCTGTCGCGCAAGGGGGTTAGCCCTCGTCGTCGTCCTCGACGCCGGCGTCCGTCTTCCCTCCCCGGGGGATGCCGAACCGGTCCAGCGCGTCGGCGATGCCCTCGGGCTTGTCGACGTCGGGCAGGGCCCCGGCGGGAACCTTGAGGAGCGGCGCCTGGCCGATCCGGGTCACCTTCTGTTCCAGGGTGACCCGCAGGGCCGCAGGCCGGGTGGGGCCCACCTCGGGGACGTCGAGCCGCCCGTCGAGCACGGCGCGCAGCACCACGCCGGTGGCCTGGTCGACGAGGACCTCGCCCTTCATCGAGCGTGGCTTCTTCGCACCCCAGAAGCCGAGGCGGCGCCGCGTCGTCTCGTCGACGCCTCCCTTGGGCACGAGGAGCGGCGGGACCGGCGGCGCGGCCTCGGGCGGTGCGGCGCTGGCCAGCACGACCTCGTAGCGGAATGCCTGTCGTCCCTCGAAGGCGACCGTGCCCTGGGGCACGAGCTTCAGTCGCCGGTCGAAGAGGGCGTCGATCTCCTTCAGCGGGGCGACGATGTCCTCCCGCGTGCGCTCGGCCATGCCCCGGTCCCGGCGCCGGAGCCGGAACTTCCCGAAGCGGTTCCGGGCGTAGACCTGGCCGTCGACGCGGACGACCTCCAGACCCAGGTCCTGGTTGTTGTCCACCTTCGCGTGGAAGTCGCCGTTCACGCCCCGGGAGTCGGCCTCCAGGAGCCGCGCCTCGGTGAGGCGGACCGGGGTGGCGGCCGGAGCGCTCCAGTCGAAGGCGACGCTGGCGTTGAAGCGGTGGGCGCCGAGGCGCTCGGCCATCTCGGCGGCGCCCATGGTCAGCACGCGCTCGGCCAGGCGCGGGTCGTCCCCGAGTTGCTCCGCGGCCAGCCGCTCCTGCGCCGAGGCGACCACCCTGGGCGGATCCTCGGGGGAGAAGATGCGCTTCTTCGCCGCCCGGTCCCGCGGGTCCTGGCAGCCCGAGCAGCCCGAGCTGCCGAGAATGGCAGCCGCGCAGACACAGACGAGCACGGTCAGCGGGTGGACGGGAGCCTTCGGCACGGCGAGGTCGGGCACCGTACATTTCGCCGGCCGGGCGGCACAACACCCTCAGGGGGCTCGGGAACGGGCTTGCCTCGGCCGCAGCAGCCGCCCTATGCGTTTCCCGATCGAGGGTCGATTGCAGAACCTCCGCGACAAGCTCCTCCGGGCGGGACTGGTGACCGCCGGGCAGGCCGCCGAGGCGGCCGCCCGCCCGGCCGAGAAGGAGGTCCCCGCGTCGGTCGATGCGTCGCCGGAGTCCGGCCCGCTCATCCGCGTGCGCCCGCAGCCTGCCGGGCGAACGCTTCCCCGGCTGCCGCCCCTTCCCGGGAGCCGGGAGGCGCAGCGGCTGGAGTCGCGGCGCCAGCTCGAGCAGGACCGGGAGCTGCGCGAGCGCGTGTCCGCGGTCCAGGTCGCGCTCGAGCCGGGGACGCGGGCGTTCTACTTCGTGACGCGCAAGAACCGGCTCCGGCGGCTGGAGCTCGCCGATGCCCAGGCCGAGGCGCTCGAGTCCGGCGCCCTGGCGGTGGTGGAGCGTCCCGACCCGGGGCAGATCGAGCATGCCCTGGTGCCGGCACCGGAGGCGGAGGCCCTCCTCCGGGACTTTCCCCGCGCGGTGCGATTCTTCAACCGAGCCCCGGGACCGGTCGGGTTTCTCTCGGAGGCCCCCGACGCCAACAAGCCCGAATGAGGTCCGAAAACGCCTCAGGCGGACTCTCACTGGGGTGATCCTTAAGCGACTGCGCCGCGAGTCCACGAGATCCACGGATGCAGCTCCTCACGCGCTTCTCGCAGCATGTGGAAAGGCATCATCTTCAGCCGCCAGCTCAAGACCTCCTACATCCGAGCAAGGACACGGGGACTTGGCGGCAGCCACCCACCTTTCCGATCCCCTCGAAAAGTCAGCGAGCCAACTCCCGCCCAAGGCGACATCCCGCTCCCGCCGGCTTCGCGAAGGTGGCCGCTACCACGATGAACGTGGTCTCGCCTTTCGGATGCACGCTCGGTCCCCGGCGGAGTACCCGCTCGCACGGGAGCCCCACGATAAACCGGTGCTAGCCACCCTCAGAGCTGTCGCTTGACGCCCTCGTCACGCGAGGGGATCCTCGCTTGGGACGCAGCAATCTCGTTCTACGCGTCCGATACAGAGTCGAAGTCTCGTAGTTCCCACTTGCCGGTCCCTATGGGGGGGGCCAATTTCGGGAGGCAAGTCGTGAAATTCAATAGCTATTCCTGCATCCTTTCGCTTGTCATCATTGTCGTTACGACGAGAACTCAAGCGCAATTGAGCGCGCCCGGTTCGGCCAACGACGGCCGCCCGAGCAGTGTTCCCACAAATTACTTGCCAACGCCATTCGGCTGGTCGCACCCTTCTTGCGTCATAGAAGTAGGCGAGGACCAGAAGATCGACCTCGACGGCAACATTGCTCTTCGCTCCGATGGAACGGTTGTGCGAAAGCTTACGCACTGTCAGCACCTGCAGTATGACGTCAGAGGAAACGTGATCTCCGCTGCTCATCCTCCGTCACCCACGGTCAATGGCTGGCTTGTCGATGGGTCCACCTATACTGGTCAACTGGCCTTTCTTTCAGCGAACTGGGTGGTACCAGCCAATCCAACCAATATCAGTGGCCAAGTTCTGTATTTTTTCCCGGCGCTGCTACCCGAGCCGTCCAACGACGAAGTGCTCCAGCCCGTGCTGGCCTGGAACCAAAACGGGCCTGGCTGGACCATCGCGAGCTGGCGCTACAGTACCTCGATGCAGAACAACCACCACAGCGCATTGGTCGCCGTCAATCCTGGCGATCAACTCTACGGATATGTCTGGGGAACAAACTGTAACACTAGCACTCGCGTGTGCTCGACATGGCAAGTATTGACTAGCAACGGGACATACCAAACTACCCTCCAATCCGACTCAATGGGCGAGGTTCTCAACTGGTCAGTAGGAGGAGCGTACGAAGCGTACAACGTGAACACGTGTGATCAGCACTCACCTACACAGACTATGACATTTTCGAACCTCTACGCCCGGACCATCGACGGCGTGGTCCTCACCCCGACTTGGGTGGAGGACTACTGGAGCCCGTCACCGGCATGTAGTGTCGCGTTCGTGTCACCAACGTCAAGCACAGCCACCATCACCTGGTGCATTCCGTTGACCCGCATTCCCGGCGGTGCATGTAGCGGGAAGTGCGGTCAGAATGTTTCAGACGGTTGCGGGGGTCTCATCGCATGCCCGAGGCAAGCTCATTGCGCACCAAAGTTTACCTGGGATGACTACTATTGTGAATGCGTGCTCAATTAGGAAGAGGGCCAGCGAGTGACATACAGGACTGCCGGGCTTGTGGTCGCCAGCTGTTCAGCGATTATGATTGCTGATGGCTGCGGTGCTGACTGTCAGGGGATTTTGAATCAGTACTCGAATGAAGAGGCGCACGCCGCTGTTTGTGACCCGGCCGTAGATTCCTGCGCGATCGAACTCCCTACGGTTTACGGGCTCGAGCAGGCGAACGGGAGCTTCGTGCCCGAGGGGCTCGCCAGTAACTGCAACGGTGCATTTAATCCGACGCGGTCTACAACCCTTCGCAGCCTTTATGCCCAATATCAGGCCCAGGGCTGCAAGGAGGCGCCGGTCCCAATTTGCGGGAGCGCTGCGGATGCCGGAGAATGCGTGCAGGCCCCGTCGGGCTACAGTCCCACAGGGTATACGTGCGAGAATCACTGAGGGACTGTTTGGCCATGGGCGCTTACGAAGGGGGGAGACATGACAATCTCCTGATCATGGAGCACCTCTCCTCCTCCGCCCTCGCCGCCGCCGTGCTCGCCGACCTGGCCCGGGACCGACCCGGTGAGCTGCCAGCTCCGCTGCCGCAGGATCTCCTCCACCGCCTCGAGACGGCCCTGCGCACCGCCGCCCGCCTGGAGCGCGAGGCGTGCCTCGAGGTGTGCGCGAAAAGGCGGGAGCTCTGGCTCGCCACCGAGGACCGAGCCGACGCGCCGGCCAGCCTCCGCGCCGAGGCGCGATGGCGCTCCAGCGAGGCCTCCTACCTCCTCGACGCGCTCCGGGCCCGGGGCTCCTCCTGACCCGCTTCAGCTGAAGGCGTCGATGCCGGTGATGGCCTTGCCCAGCACCAGGGTGTGGACCTCGTTCGTTCCCTCGTAGGTGTAGACCGACTCGAGGTTGAGCATGTGCCGGATGGGCGGGGTGTCGTCGGTGATGCCGCTGGCGCCGTAGATGCTCCGCGCCTCCCGGGCCACCTCCAGGGCGGCGCGCACGTTGGCCCGCTTGGCCAGGGAGACGAGCACCGGCGAGGCCTCACCCCGGTCCTTGAGCCGGAGCAGACGCAGCCCGAGCAGCTGGGCGAGCACGATGCGCTCGAGCATGTCGGCCAGCTTGCTCTGGGTGAGCTGAAAGGAGGCGATGGACCGGTCGAACTGGCGGCGGGCGAGGGCATGGGCCCGCGCTCCCTCGAAGCAGGCGATGGCCGCCCCGGTGACGCTGAAGGCGATGCCCGCGCGGGCGTTGTTCAGGCACGAGAGCGGACCCTTCAGGCCCTGGACCCCGGGGAGCACGCTGGTCTCGGGAACGCGGACGTCGACCAGGGAGAGCTCGGCGGTGGACGAGGCCCGCAGCGAGAACTTGCCCGGGATCTCCCGCGCGGCGAAGCCCGGCCGGCCGGTCTCCACCAGGAAGCCGCGGATCGACTCCGGGCCGCCGTCGCCTGTCTTGGCCCACACCAGGGCCAGGTCGGCCAGCGCGCCGTTGGTGATCCATGCCTTCCCCCCGTTGAGCACCCAGCCGCCACCCTCCCGCACGGCGCGGGTCCGCAGGCTCCCGGGGTCGGACCCGGCCTCCGCCTCGGTGAGCCCGAAACAACCGATGGTCTCGCCCCGCGCCAGCCGGGGGAGCCAGGCCTGCTTCTGCGCCTCCGAGCCATAGGCGTGGATGGGCCACATGACCAGCGAGCTCTGCACCGAGGCGAAGCTCCGGAGCCCCGAGTCGCCCCGCTCCAGCTCCTGGAGGCAGAGCCCGTAGGCCACGTTGGTCATCCCGGCGCAGCCGTGGCCGGAGAGGTTCGCCCCGAGCACGCCCAGCTCCCCGAGGCGCGGAACGAGCTGGCGGGGAAAGGTCGATGCGCGGAAGTGTCCGCCGATGGCGGGAAGGACCTCGGCATCCACCAGGCGCGCCACCGCATCCCGGGCGGCGCGCTCGTCGTCGCCGAGCTGGTCGTCCAGCCGGTACAGCGAGCGCACGTCCACGTCGGCCATCGGCACCCTCCTCAGAGCTGGAGCACGCCTTCGACCTTCTTCATCAGCCCCACCCGGCGCTGGGTGACCGGGCTCGTCCCGTCGAGCAGGCGGGCCGTCTCCTCGAGAACCACCTCCAGGGGGAAGCGCCTCACCGACGCGTCGGGGGTGGCGATGCCCCCGGGCATCGGCGGCTGCCAGGCGACCATCTCGTCGGTCGCCCCGTCGAGCAGGGCGGTGGCGGCGGCGAACGCCAGCCGCGCGGCCACCATGCGATCCAGGAAGGACGGGTTGCCACCGCGGACCAGGTGGCCGAGCACCACCGCCCGCGTCTCGAGGTCGGGCAGGACGGGCTTGACCACCTCCTCCACCAGACGCACCAGCCGGGTGGTGGGAACCTCCACGCCCTCGGCCTTGAGGATGAGGACGCGGCGCTTTCCCCGCTCGGCGAAGCCGCGGCGGATGACGTCGGCCACCGACTGCACCAGGGCCGCCTCGTCCCGCTGCTGCTCGCGGAAGACCACCGCGTCCGCGCCCACCGCCACCGCACCGGCCATGGCCAGGTAGCCGGACTGGCGCCCCATCACCTCGACCACGAAGGCGCGCCGGTGGGAGCGCGCGGTGTCCGAGATCCGGTCACACGCCTCGACGATGGTGTTGAGCGCCGTGTCCACGCCGATGCAGGTGGCGGTGCAGCCAATGTCGTTGTCGATGGAGCCGGGGACGCCGAGGACGGCGACGCCGGTTTCGCGGGCGAGAACGTGGGCGCCGGTGAGCGAGCCGTTGCCCCCCACCACCAGGAGGCCGCTGACGCCCCGCCCGCGGAGCTGCTCGGCGGCCCGGGCGCGGCCCTGCTCGGTGCGGAAGCGCTCGCTGCGCGCGGTGCCGAGCACGGTGCCTCCCTGGCGGGCGACGAAGTCCAGCCCGTTGGTGTCGAGCGGGTCCCCCTCCGGGGCGCCCCGGCCGAGGGGGACGAAGCGGCCGTCGATGAGACCGTCGTACCCGTCGCGCACGCCGAGCACCTCGGCCCCCCGCGCGTTCGCCGTCTTGGCCGCGGCGCGGAGGGCGGCGTTCATCCCCGGACCGTCTCCCCCGGAGGTGAGAAGCGCGACCGTGGTGCTCATCGAGGTCGACAGCCTGCCCCAAGTCCGGGGCGGAGAGCTAACCTCGCGCGAGCGCAGGTCGGAGCCCATGGGCGACCTCCTTTTTGCCGAGCGAGGTGCGGTGGTCACCGGTGCCAACCGGGGCATCGGCCAGGCCATCGCCCACGCCTTCCTCCGGGACGGCTGGCGCGTGCTGGCGGTGGCCCGGACGCTCGAGTCCCTGGACGGGCTCGCCGCCCGCGCCGGGCCCCGGAGCGAGGCCCTCGAGCGGATGGTCTGTGACCTGGCCGACGCCGCTGCCGTGGAGCGCGCCTGCCAGGCGCTCCGCGCGCGGCGCCCGGTGCCCGCCGTCCTGGTGAACAACGCCGGCGTCTCACTCTCTGCACCCCTGGAGAAGACCTCGCGCGCCGAGCTGGAGCGCGTCCTGGCGATCAACACCGTCGCGCCCTACGCGCTGTGCGCGGCCCTGGTCCCGGCGATGGCCGCCGCGGGCGGCGGCCGGGTGATCAACGTGGCCTCCATCGCCGGGCTGCGCGGCATCCGCTACACCTCGGCCTACTGCGCCAGCAAGCACGCCCTGGTCGGCATGACGCGGGCCCTGGCGATGGAGTGGGCCGACCGCGGGGTGACCGTGAACGCCGTCTGTCCAGGCTGGACGGAGACGGACATGCTCTCCCGGGCCGTCCAGACCGTCTCCGAGAAGACCGGCCGGAGCGGCGACCAGGCCCGGGCCGCCATCCTCGCCCGGAACCCTCTCGGCCGCGCGGTGACGCCGGACGAGGTGGCGGCGCTGGTCCTCCATCTGGCCTCTCCGCTCGGGGCGTCCCTCACCGGGGCGGCGCTGCCGGTCGACGGCGGGGAGTCCGCCTGAGGGGGCGGGCGGGCTTGAAACGAGGTGTTATTTGAGCTAATGATAAGTTCCTGGGGGAGGATAATTCCTAATGCAGCTCGAGTCGCTGAAGATGTTCTGCGACGTGGTGGAGACCGGGTCGTTCTCGCGCGCGGCCCAGCTCAACCACGTGACGCAGTCGGCGGTGAGCCAGCAGATCCGCGCCCTGGAGACCCGCTACCACCAGAAGCTCCTCAGCCGGAGCGCGCGCCAGGTGACTCCCACCCCGGCCGGTGAGCGGCTCTTCCGCGGGAGCAAGGAGATCCTCACTCGCTTCGGCGAGGTGGAGCAGGAGATCCGCGAGCAGTCCGCGGACGTGGTGGGGACGGTGAGCGTCTCGACCATCTACTCGGTCGGCTTGCACGAGCTCCAGGAGCTCCAGAAGGACATCCTCCGGACCCATCCCCGGGTGAATCTCCGGCTCCTCTACCGCCGCGCCGACCAGGTGTACGACGACGTCATCCTCGGCCAGGCGGAGATCGGCGTGGTGGCCTACCCGCAGCCGCGCGCCGGGGTGGACGTTCTCCCCTTCCGGGACGACCGCCTCGGCGTGGTGGTCGCGCCCAGTCATCCCTTCGCCTCGAAGGCCCGGGTCTCCATCCAGGCGCTGGCCGGGACCCCCTTCATCGCCTTCGACCGCGAGTCGCCGACGCGCAAGGCGCTCGACCGGGTGCTCCGCGAGAAGGGTCTCGTGCTCGACCCGACCATGGAGATGGACAACGTGGAGACCATCAAGCGCGCCGTCGAGCTCGGCCTGGGCGCCGCGGTGCTCCCGCTGGCCTGCGTCGAGCATGAGGTGGCCAGCGGCACCCTGGTGGCCAAACCCTTCGCCGAGGGGGTCATCTCCCGGCCCATCGGCATCCTGGTGCGCAAGGGGAAGTACCTGGACCGCGCCGCCCAGGCCGTGCTGGACGCCTTCAAGGCGGCCGCGGGCAAGGACGAGTGACCCACCCCGGGCGTGGGGGGCCTCCCTACTCGCCCGGACCCTTCGCCTCTCGGTAGCCGGCCGGCACGTCGAAGGTGGAGTCGGGCAGGCGCTTGCGCTCGATGCTCGTCGCCTCGACGCCGGTCTGCTTGCTCCCCGGGGCGGTGGACCGGAAGATCATCTTCAGGGGGATCCCCTCCAGGCCGGCCGCCTTGAGGGCCGTCCACCAGGCGTCCCCGCCGTCCCGCTCGAAGGCCGAGACGAATCGAGCCGGCGGCAGGAGCGAGGTGTCGACCCAGATCTCCTCCTCCTTCCCCTTCGAGGTCGAGGTGAGGAGGACGTGCTCCACGGTGCGGCCGAGGATCTTTTCCTGGCCCAGGCGCTTGAGGGTGGGCGCCTCTCCGGCGGGCTCGCCGGCGCCGGTGTTGTCCAGCCGCTGGTAGGTCTTGGACGCCTCGTCCAGGGTGTAGGTCACCGTCGGCTCGCTCGCCCGGACCAGCGACACCATCTGAAAGGGTTGGCGGGTCGTCTGGGCGACCACCTCCGAGCGCATGCCGGCCCTGGAGACGAGGATGCGCACCGTCCCCCCCGTCCAGCCGCCCTTGGCCGTCGGGTCGGTGAGGAGCTTCATTTCCAGGATGCCCTCGAACTCCGGCGCCGGAGCCGCCGAGAGGGCGAGGAGCAGCCAGAGCGCCGGTCCCATCGCGAGACGGCCAGGGTCGGCCCCGGGGGCGCTACTGCCCGGCCTTCTGCTGCTGCATCTTCTGCATCATCTCTTCCATCCTCTGGCGCTGCTCCGGGGTCATCTTCTGCATCATCTCCTGGCGCTTCTTCTGGATCTCGGCCTGCTGCTCGGGGGAGAGCATCTCCAGCGCGTCCTTGGCCTGGTGAAAGCCGGCCGGGATCTGGAACAGCGACGAGGAGACGCTCTTCTTCTCCACCTGGGTCGCCTCCCAGCCGTTCTTCTCGCCGAAGACCTGCTTGAGCGGGATGCCGGTGACGCCCGCCTTCTCCAGCGCCCACCAGGTGTTGTGGCGGCTGGGATCCCCCTGGCTCAGCGCGGAGACGGCGGCCGGCGGGAAGCGGAGAGAGGTGTCGATCCACATCTCCTCGGTGGACCCGGACGGGTGGACGATCTTCACCCGCTCCACCGACCGACCGAGGAGGGTGGTCTTGCCCAGCTTCTCCACGGTGGGCGCCTTGGCCGAGGGATCGCCCGGGTTGTCCTTGGTCAGCTCGTGCTTCAGGTAGGTCTTGGTGTCGAGGTTGAGGAAGTAGGTCACCCCGGGCTCGGACGCTCGCCAGAGCATGACGAAGTGCAGCGGCGCTCCCGGGCCGCCCTCCTTCTTGCCCGGGGACACGGTTCCCTCCACCCGGAACCCGGCCGGGGCGACGGACAGGGTCATCGTCCGCATCGGATCGGCCTGCTCGGTGCCGATGGACTTGCCGGTGATGACGCCTTCGAAATCAGCCGCCAGCGCCGGCGATGCCGCCAGCAGGGAGGCGAGGACGACGAGTCGCATGGTGCTCTCCTTTGGGGAGCGACGAGACGAGGCGGGGAGTCTGCCCTTCTCCGCCCGCGGAGGGACAGTCGAATCGCTCCGGTCCGGTCAGAGGCGTCGCAGCCGGGCGGCGAAGAAGCCGTCCATTCCCTCCGGCCCGGGCAGCGTGCGGAGGCATCCCTCGACCAGCGGGCAGTCCGCGCGCGCCGGACCCTCCGGGGGGGCGAGGGCGAAGTCCGCCCGGCCGGCGAGGAAGGCCGCCACCTGCTCCGGGCCCTCCTCCGGCTCGGGCGAGCAGACGGCGTAGACGAGCAGCCCACCCGGCGCCACCGCGGTCGCGGCGTTGGCCAGCATCTCGGCCTGCAGCGCGGCCAACCGGAGGATGTCGTCCGGGGTTCGCCGGTACCTGAGCTCGGGGTTGCGCCGGAGCGTCCCCAGGCCCGAGCACGGGGCATCGAGCAGCACGGCGTCGAACCGCCCGAGGTCCTGCGGAAAGGGCAGCCGGGCGTCGTGGGCCAGGAGCCTCACCTCACCGGCCAGGCCGAGCCGCTCCGCCTCGCGCCCCACGGTCTCCAGCTTTCGCGGGTGAAGGTCCATGGCCACCACCGGGCCGCGCTCGGCGAGCTGGCAGGCCTTCCCGCCGGGAGCGGCACAGACGTCGAGCGCCCGCGCACCGGGCGGAAGCTCGGCGTAGTGCACCACCAGCTGCGCCGCCTCGTCCTGCACCTGCCACAACCCCTCGGAATGGCCCACCACCGAGGCCACGCGTCCCGGCGAGGCGAGCACGAGACCGGCGGGCGAATGCCCCGTCGGCCGGGCGTCGAGGCCGGCCTCGGCCAGGAGGGCGGCCAGTGCATCGCGCGAGGTGCGCCGGCTGTTGACCCGGACCACCAGCGGGGGCGGGACGTTGTCGGCGGCGAGCATGGCCTCCGCCGCCTCCGTCCCGAAGGCGGCGCGCCACCGCTCCACCAGCCACCGGGGATGGCTCTCGCGGACGGCGACGTGCTCTGCCCAGGGCTCCCCGGGCGGAAGAGGCTGCACGGGAAGCGCGGCCAGCTTGCGCAGCACGGCATTGACGAAGCCGGCGGCGCGCGAGAGCCCGAGCTCCTTGACCGCCTCCACCGTCTCGGCCACCGCCGCCCGGGCGGGGATCCGGGCATAGAAGAGCTGGTAGGCCCCGAGCCGGAGCGCGGCCAGCACCCGGTCCTCGAGCGCCTCCAGCCTCCGGTCGGAGACGCCGCGAAGCGCGAAGTCCAAGGCCAGCCGCCGCCGGGTGGCGCCGTAGGTCAGCTCGGTGAGCAGGGCCGCGTCGCGCGGATCGCGGAACGGCGACTCGGACAGCCGGGCGTCGAGGAGGGGGGTGAGCCAGGCATCGGTGGCCTCGAGCCGCGCCAGCAGCTCCACCGCCAGGACCCGCGGCCTCATCCGTCCAGCGCCGCCATCAGCTCGACGAGCTGCTCGTCGCCCAGGCGGGACGGCTTCTGCTCCGAGAGGAGCAGCTGCTGCAGGGTGTCCTCGAGCAGCTCCCGCTGGCCGCTCTCCGCGGCCCCTCCGCGCTGGAGCTCGAGCCACTGGGTGCGCGCCCAGGTGGAGAGCCCGGCGGGGGTCAGCCGGCCGGCGAGGCGGTCGGCGATGCGCTGGCGGACCACCGCGCGGCTGAGGGCCCCGGGAGCCAGGCGCCCGGCGAGCGCCGCGGCGGCGCGCGCGGGGGCGGCACGGCGCCCGAGCGTCTTGCCGGCGGGCGTCGACGCCGGCGCCGGCGCGGCGGCCTCCCTCCGGCCGAGCGTCTTCCGGGGCGGGGCGGGACGGGCCACCGTTCCCAGCCGCTCGAGCGCGCGCAGGTAGCCGTCCGGGCCCTCTCCCACCACCCGCGCGGCGCAGACGTCCTGGAGCAGCGAGTGGCGGCCCACCGAGCCCTTCCCCGAGCCATCGTGAAGGTGAACCTCGATGACCGGGAGGCGCGCGCTGGCCACCGCCTCGCGCAGCACGTGCGAGGTGAGCGCCAGCAGGCCGGGCGAGAGGATCACCGCCTGGGCCCAGTCCCCGGGGTTGCGCAGCGCGTCCAGGAGCGCGCCCTCGTGGTTGCTCTGGAGCGCACGCACCACGTGTCCGAGGGTCCGGGCGCGCTCGGCCAGCCTCCGGTCCAGCGCCGGCAGGCTGAGCGCCGGCTCGTCTCCGGGTCGCCGTCCGAGGAGGTCGAGGTTCGGTCCATGCAGCACGAGCACGTTCATGGCCTGGCCGCCTTGTCGATGGGAGCAGGATCGAAGGGCTGGCTCCCGGCGGCGAGCGGGTGGCCTCGCAGGAAATCGGCCGCCGGGAGCCGCCTCCTCCCTTCCGCCTGCAGCTCGAGCAGGACCAGCGAACCCTCGCCGCAGGCGACCTCCAGGCCCCGGTCCGTGGCCAGGATGGCGCCCGGCGCGCCGCTGCCCTGGCCCACCCGGGCCCGGTGCACCTTGAGGAGCGCGCCCCCGACGGTGGTCCAGGAGCCGGGCCAGGGCGTGAAGGCCCGGGTGCGGCGCTCGAGGACCGAGGCGGGCAGCGACCAGTCGAGCCAGCCATCCGCCTTGGTGACGGTGCGGGCCAGCGTCACCCCCTCGCCCGGCTGCGGCCGGGGCACGAGCAGCCCGGCGAAGAAGCGCGGGAGCTCCTCTCGAAGCATCCGGCCCCCGAGCTCGGCGAGCCGGACGCCCAGGCTCTCGGCGGTGTCGTCCGGCCGGATGGGTTCGCGCCGGGCGGCGAGCACCGGCCCGTCGTCGAGGCCGGGGCCCATCTGCATCAGCGAGACCCCGGTCTCGGCATCGCCGGCGGCGATGGCCCAGGCGATGGGGGCGGCGCCGCGCCAGCGGGGAAGCAGCGAGGCGTGCACGTTGAGGCAGCCCTTCTCCGGAACGGCCAGGACATCCGGGGGGAGGATGCGTCCGTAGGCGGCGACCACCGCCGCCGCCGGCCGCAGCTCGGCGAGGGTCCGCGCGAAGTCCGTTCCCTTGAGCCGGGCCGGCTGGAACACCGGCACCCCGGCCGCCGCGGCACGGTCCTTCACCGGGGACGCCTGGACGTCCTGCCCCCGCCCGCGCGGGCGGTCGGGCTGGGTCACCACCGCCACCACCGCCCCCAGCGCCAGGCAGGTCTCCAGCGAAGGAAGGGCGAAGGCGGGCGTGCCCATGAAGACGATGCGCGGACGGTCCACGGCGTAGCCTTCCCGCCTGTGGGGTAGAGCCCCCGAGGCGCGGGGAGGCAGCCTGACGGAGCGAGTCGGCTGGCCGCAAGTGCAGAGCAACGTCGCACCCCGGAGCCACAATTGACCGACCTTGCGCCGCTCGTCTATGCGGGAGTCCCCGCTGGGTGGGCTGGAGGGGAACATGCAACACGCACGTCGTGCGGTCGTCTGCCTCCTCTTGGGTGTCTCGCTGCTGCCTGCGTGCAGCAAGGACCCGGCCACGCCGGACTACTGGTCGGCGCAGCTCGACGGCACCAAGCGCTCGTCGGAGAAGGTCCGGGTGGTGGAGGCCCTGCGCAGCTCCGGCAAGCTGAACGCCAGCTTCGCCCCGATGCTGCAGCGGGAACTGGCCACCGAGAAGAATCCCGAGGTCAAGGCGGCCCTCGCCCGCGCGCTGGGAGATCTCCACGATCCCTCCAGCCTCCCGGCGCTCCAGGACGCGCTCGACCTGGGAGCCACCGACGGGGCGACCAGCCGCATGAACTCCGCCATCGCCCAGGCGCTGGGGAGCATCCACGACCCACGTTCGGCCCCGGCGCTCCTCCGCCTGCTCCGGTCCAAGGACGACTACGTCCGCATCGACGCCATCCAGGCCCTGGCCGCGCTCAGGGCCACCGAGGCGGTCGCCCCGCTCATGGAGCTGGCCCTCGACGACGCCAGCTCGCCCCAGGTCAACCGCCGCGCGGTGGCCGCGCTGGGCGACATCGGGGACCCCCGGGCGGTCAACGTCCTCCTCAGGGCCCTCTACAAGCAGCGCGGGAACCAGAACTTCGCCAACGAGGCCAGCTTCTCGCTCTACCAAATCGGCCAGCCGGCGGTGGTGGCGCTGGTCAAGGTGGCGCAGGGCGAGGACCCCGAGCTGGCCACCTGGGCCCGCCGCCAGGATGTCGACGGGACGGTGCTGGTGGTGCAGGCCACCGACGTCCTCAAGGATTTCACCGCCCCGGCCGCCGAGCCGGCGTTGCTCAAGAAGCTCGGCTTCCAGAACGCCGACGCTCGCATGCAGTGGTACGGCCGGATGTTCGCCGCCAACGGGCTGGGGAAGCTCCGCGCCCAGCCGGCGGTGTCGCCGCTGATGGCCATGGTGGTCGAGGAGAACGAGCCCCTCCCGCGGGCGGAGTACGCGCGCGCCCTGGTGCTGATCGGCAACCGGGATGCGCTGCCCGCCCTGCTCAAGGCGGGCAGCAAGGGCACCTGGAACGCGCGGCAGTTCGCCGTGGCGGCGGTGGGGATGCTCGGAGACGAGCGCGAGAAGGCGGCCTTCGACCGGCTCGACCAGGCCGAGCCGGCGCTGGCGGCGTCGGAGTGCAAGCAGTACGGCTGCTCCACCCCGGCCGGCGAGGTGGCGCAGCAGCGGGCCAAGGTGTTCAGCGTGTTCCGGGCCCCTCTCGAGGCGGCCGCGGCGTGCAAGCAGGACCTCGGCTGCTGGACGGGCAAGCTCAAGGACCCGTCGCCCGCCGTGCGCCAGCGTGCGGCGCTGGAGATCGGCCGTTCCGCACACGGCGAGCTCGCCCCGACCCTGGCCCAGCTCGTCGACGAGTCCGACGCCGAGACCCGGATGGCCGTGCTCCAGGGCCTCTCCTGGCTGGTGAAGAGCGGCACCGCCGCGGCCATGGCGCTCAAGGACTCGCTCCCCAAGCTCGAGCAGCGCCTGGCGGACGACAAGGGGAAGCAGGAGTACCTGGCCACCAGCGAGGCGCTGCGGCGGCTCCTGGTCGACATCCGGCGCCGCGGCGGCTGAGCACCGCGGGGAGTTCCCCGGGGGGCCCCGCGTCTGGGGAGGTCAGCCCGGCCGCTCCGCGGTCCGCTCGGGCGCAGGCCGCGGCGGCGCGTCCTGGAAGGCCGAGGGGAGAAAGCTCTGGGGAAGGACCTTGACCAGCGCCGCCAGGAGCAGCATCCCCCCCGGAGCGGCGAAGATGGCCAGCGCCGGGATGACCTTGGCCAGGTCGAGCAGCTGCTCGCGCAGCCGGCGCCGCTCGGCCGTGCTCAGCGACTGCCCCCGGGCGAGCCGCCCGAGCAGGGAGGACAGCTCGCCCATCTGGTGAGCCTCGGCCAGCACGGCGTGCAGGCTCCGGTCCACCGTTCCGATCATCCCCTCCACCACCTCGTCGGCCAGAGCGGCGGCGTTGTCCTGCACGGTGAAGACGTCCACCACCGAGCGGTGGTGGGCGTAGAACTCGGCCACCTCGGCCTCGATCTGCTTGAGCGTCTCCACGGTGATGCCCAGCTGCGCCGCCAGGCCCCGGATGAAGGCCAGCTCCTTGGGGGAGCGCCGGCCCTCGACCAGCGAGGCGAGCACCGTCTGCTCGACCACGAAGCGGCGCATCTCCCGGCTGCGCACCGGCCTCACCAGGCGCTCCAGGTCGTGCGGACCGTCGAAGGAGCGCCTGAGCCGCGAGCGCAGGGTGGCCGCCAGGCGGGTGGGCAGGTCGAGGTCGTCGACCTGGCGAAGGATGGCGCGGCGCGCTTCCGGGCCGGGGGCTCGCTCGGCGCAGGCCAGCGCGGTGAGGACTTCGACCAGGAGCGCCTTCTGGCGGGCCGCCACCCCGAGCCGGCGCCGGAGCGGGCGGCGACCGAGGCGGCGCCCGGTCCAGAAGTCCACCGCCAGGTGCACGAACAGCTGGGCATCGACGTAGGAGGCGCCGTTGTGCAGCACCAGCCCGTAGAGCGGATCGGCGGAGAGGGAGAGGGAGCGCCGGGCGAGGGCCGACTCGATGCGGCCGGCCAGGCGGCCGGACACCGGGATGCCCTGCTCCAGGCGGTCGGCGACCTCGTCGGCGGCGTCGAGCGCCCCGGCCCAGGCGGCGAAGATGCGCAGGAGCTGGACGGCCCGCGGCCCGGGAGGAATCTCCAGGATGCGCGCCGCGTCGAGCGCCAGGCGGCCCAGGGTGCGGAGGATGGCGAGGAAGAGAGCTCGCTCCGGGGCGCCGCCCGGCGCCGCTCCCTCGGGAAGCTCCGGCGTCCCGTAGACCAGCCCGCTCTCGCGAAGCGCGCGGTGGAGGTAGGCGCGGGCGCGCGCCACCGGGCGGCCCTTCTGGCCGGCCTCGGGAAGAGCGGCGGCCTCTTGCCGCACCACCTCGTCGAGCAATGCGAGCAGCCAGCCCGCCCTGGGAAGGTCCTTCACTCTGGGGACCGGACCTAACCTCCGGGTGCCCGGGGCTGCAAGGCCGGAGCGGACCCGCGGCTCGAGCTACTTCACCGCCTTCACCCGGGGGGTGCGGCGCTCCTCGTCGGGCTCGTCGGGCACCGCGGCCACGGGCGAGGGGCGGACCACCCCGTACTTCTCGAGCACCCTGAGCTCCACTGCCCGGGCCACCTCGGGGTGGTCGCGGAGGTAGTCCTTGGCGTTCTCCCGCCCCTGGCCGATGCGCTCGCCCTCGTAGGCGTACCAGGCGCCGCTCTTCTCCACGATGCCGTCCTGGGCGGCCAGGTCGAGGAGATCGCCCTCGCGGGAGATGCCGGTGCCGTACATGATGTCGAACTCCACCTCCTTGAAGGGCGGAGCCACCTTGTTCTTCACCACCTTCACCCGGGTGCGGCTCCCCACCACCGCATCACCGTTCTTGATCGCCCCCACCCGGCGGATGTCCAGCCGCTGGCTGGCATAGAACTTCAGCGCGTTCCCGCCGGTGGTCGTCTCCGGATTTCCGAACATCACGCCGATCTTCATCCGGATCTGGTTGATGAAGATGACGCAGGTCTGGCTCTTGGCGATGGTCCCGGTGAGCTTGCGCAGCGCCTGGCTCATCAGCCGTGCCTGCACGCCCATGTGCGCGTCGCCCATCTCCCCTTCCAGCTCCGCCTTGGGGACCAGCGCCGCCACCGAGTCCACCACCAGGGCGTCGATGGCCCCGGAGCGCACCAGCATCTCGGCGATCTCCAGCCCCTGCTCTCCGGTGTCCGGCTGGGAGAGGAGCAGATCGTCGGTGCGCACGCCGAGCTTGCGCGCGTAGCCCACGTCCATGGCGTGCTCGGCGTCGATGTAGCCGCAGATGCCGCCCCGCTTCTGGGCCTCGGCGACGATGTGGAGCGAGAGGGTGGTCTTGCCCGAGGACTCCGGGCCATAGATCTCCACGATCCTCCCCCGGGGAACCCCCCCCACACCGAGCGCGATGTCCAGCGAGATGGCCCCGGTGGAGATGACCTGGATGTCGCGGATGAGCGGCTCGTCCTTGCCCAGGCGCATGATCGAGCCCTTGCCGAACTGCCGCTCCACGGCGCCCATCGCCAGCTCGATCGCCTTTTCCTTCTCCGGATTGACCGCCATGTGCGCGCGCCCTTCCCTTGGCCTGACTGAACGGCCGTTCATGTATACCTTGCTCCGGCCCTCGTAGTCGAGCCCCCTGACAGGCCGGAGCGATACCCCTCCACTGCTCCTCTCGGGAGCAGATGACCCGCCGCCCGCAACCGGACCCGTCCAGAAGGTGTTCGAGGAACGTGTGGACATGGATGCAGACGCGGAGCTGATGCTCCGGGTGGCCAGAGGCGACCGGTCTGCGTTCACGCCCCTCTTCGACCGCCACCAGCGGGGAGTGGCGCGGTTCGCGTTCCGGTTCGTCGGGGACCGGGCCCGGGCCGAGGAGCTGACGCAGGACATCTTCGTGAAGCTGTACCGAAATGCCGGTCGTTACCGGCCCAGCGCGCGGTTCAAGACGTTCCTCTACCGGGTGGCGGCCAACCACTGCCTCAACGAGGTGCGCAAGGGAGAGTACCGTGTGAAGCACGTGTCGGAGGGTCCGGAGGAGGGCGAGCCCGTGGAGACGCCCGCCCCGGAGGCCGAGCGGCCCGACTCCCACCTCGCCGGGCGCGAGCTGGAGTCGCAGCTCGGCGCGGCTCTGGCCGGCCTCTCCGAGCGCGAGCGGGCCGCCTTCACCCTGGCCCGCTTCGAGGGGATGGCCTACCGGGACATCGCCGAGGCGCTCGAGGCGAGCGAGGCGGCGGTGAAGAGCCTCATCCACCGCGCGACGCTGGCCGTGGCGCGGAGGCTGGACGCGTTTCAAGCAGGGGCCGAGGAGCCCCTCCGGAGTCGTGCATGAGCTGCGAGACGGAAGCCGAACTCACCGCGTACGTGGATGGAGAGCTGACCCCGGCCGATGCGTCCGCCGTCCGGGCGCACCTCGCCGGCTGCGAGCGGTGTCGCTCCACCGAAACCCTGCTCCGCCGGACGCTGGGCACCCTCCGCGCCCTGCCGGACTTCGAGCCCTCGCCCGACCTCCGCCGCCGGGTCCTGGCCCGACTGGAGCAGGCGCCGGCCCCCTGGCGCGAGCGGCTCGCCGCGCTGCTCCGCCCGGCGGTGCTCGTTCCCTCGGCGGCAGGCCTGCTCGCCGCAGGGGTGGTGACGGCGCTGCTCTGGGGTCCGGGCGGCACGGCGCTCCCCCCGGGGCTCCAGGACACGGTGGCCCTCGGGGTGGCCCTCAACTACGAGGTGGTCGCCGACTACGAGCTGCTCGGGCTGGACGGCCCGGACGACCTCGAGGTCGTCGAGCATCTGCACGAGCTGGAGGGACGGCCGTGAGCCGGCCCGGGCTCGGCCTGGCCCTCGCCCTCCTCCTTTCGCCGGGTGCGGTGCGCGCCCAGGCGCCCACCCCGGACGCCGCCGCTCGCTACCAGAGCCTCTCCGAGGAGCAGCGGGAAGCGCTCCGGCGGCGGCTGCGCGAGTTCAAGGCCCTGCCCCCCGAGGAGCAGGCCCGCATCCGGCAGAATCTCCAGCGCTGGCAGGCGCTCTCCGCCGAGGACCAGGCGCGGGTGGTGCAGAACCTTCGCGCCTTCGAGAAGCTCTCCGTGGAGCAGAAGCAAGAGCTCCGCGAGGCGGCGCGAAAGTTCAGCCAGCTCGACGCCGCCCAGAAGGCCGAGCTCCGCCGGCGCTTCCAGGACTACCTGAAGAACAATCCTGACCGCCGCGAGCAGCTGATGGAGAATCTCAAGCGGTGGCGGAGCATGACGCGCGAGCAGCGGGAAGAGATGCGCGAGAGGCTTCGGGAGACGCACCGCAAGTGAGCGGCCGCCCCCGGTGGGCGACCCTTTTGCTTCTGGCCGGGGGGATGGCGCTGACGGCAGCCGCGCCCGACGGGGGCTCGCCGGCTCCGGCCGCGCGGGATGCCGGCTCCCCCCGCTCGCCGGGCGACGCCGGGGCGCCGCGCCCCCTGACCGCCGAAGATCTGGAAATCATCCGGGACCTGGACCTGGTCGAGCACCTGGGCGAGGCCGAGCTCCTCGACCTGCTCCTCGAGGGACGGTGAGCCGCCAGCGCCCCCGCTCAGCGCCGCGGCGGAGCTCGACGGCCGCCCTTCGAGCGCCGCACGGGAGGAGGCGGGACCTGGACGTGGCGCGGCCCGCGATCCCGGAGGGTCCAGCGCGTGCTCTCCGCCACGCCCCGGTCGGCGCCGCGCCCGACCAGCTCGAGCAGGTCGCTCACCGTGACCATGCCCACCGGTCGCCCGGCCTCGAGCACCGGGATGCATCCCACCCCGTGCCCGCGCAGGAGATTGGCCGCCTGGCGGATGGTGGTCGTCGGGGAGACGCTGACCACCGGGGCGCTCATCGCCGTCTCCACCGCTCCCGGTGGACGCCCGAGCAGGTCACGGGCCGAGAGCACTCCGAGAACTTGCCGGCCGTCGACCACGAGCAGGTGGTGGACGCGGTGAACGCGCATCGTCTCCGAGGCATCGGCCAGCGAGGTCGTCGCGCCGACGCTGTGCACCGGGGAAGTCATCACTTCATGGACGCGCATGGTGTCTCCCTGAGCTCCAAACTCTGAAGCGTGCACGGTCCATTCCATGCCCCGGGCCCGGGGCGCAACCCCGGGGAGCCGCCGCAGGGCTTGCGCGCTCCGAAGGGGACGCTCGCTTCGCAGACTCCTCTGCGGCAAGAAGGCTCTCCCGGGGAAGGGATGCCCCGGCGCGGCGAGGAGGCTGCCTGGCGATGACGGCGGTCGAGGAATGGGAGGAGCAGCGCCAGTCCTCCTGGCTCTACCGGCAGCTCGCCGAGACCGAGGCCGACGCGCGCCTGGCGTCCCTCTTCGGGGCGCTGGCCGAGGCCGCCGACCGGCAGGCGGAGCTGGTGGCCGGCTCCCTGGAACGGGCCCCGCCGCCGTGGGCTCCCAGCTGGCGGGCCCGGGTGGTGGCCTGGCTCGCCCGGCGCATCGGCGTGCGCCGGACCTGGCCGATGCTGGTGGCGCTCAAGCTCCGGGGCTTCTCCGCGCTCCGCCCGGCGCCCCCGCTGGCCCCCATCCATCCCATGCCCACCTCCACCCGGGACATCGGGGCCCGGCACCGGCGCGGCGGCGGGGGAAACCTGCGCGCCGGCGTCTTCGGGGTGAGCGACGGGCTGGTCTCCAACACCAGCCTCATCCTCGCCGTGGCCGGGGCCGGCGCCCCCACCCGGCAGGTGCTCCTCTCCGGGATCGCCGGGCTCCTGGCCGGAGCCTTCTCCATGGCCGCCGGCGAGTACATCTCCATGCGCTCGCAGCGGGAGCTGTTCGAGCGGCAGATGGCCGAGGAGCGCGCCGAGCTGGAGCGATTCCCGGCCGAGGAGGCCGAGGAGCTGGCCCTCATCTACGCCGCCCGGGGAATCCCCCTCGACCAGGCGCGCTCCATGACCTCGGCCCTGGTCAGGGACCGAGAGAAGGCTCTGGACACGCTCGCCCGCGAGGAGCTGGGCCTGAACCCGGACGAGCTGGGCTCGCCCTGGGGGGCGGCACTGGCCTCGTTCCTCGCCTTCGCCGGCGGGGCGTTCATCCCGGTGGGGCCCTTCCTCCTCGCCCACGGCCCGGGCACGCTGCCCCTGGTGCTGGGCACCTCCGCGGTCGCGCTCTTCGCCATCGGCGCCACGCTCAGCCTCTTCTCCGGAAGGAACGCCGCCCTGAGCGGGCTCCGGCTCCTCGCCGTGGGAGCGCTCGCCGGCGGGACCACCTACCTCATCGGCCGGGTGCTCGGCGTCGGCCTCTAGCCCTTCTGGCCTTCCAGGTGGGTGCGGATGCGCGCCCTTTCCCGGTCCCCGAGCGTGCGCTCCGCCCAGGGGTAGAGTCCGTGGTCCTCGGTCTCGGCATGCAGGCGCAGCCGGTTGCCGAAGTCCTCCACCGCCTGCTCGCGCAGGAGGTGCAGGTCGAGGTTGACGCCGAACTCGGTGAGGGTGTTCTCGAAGAAGGTGTGGTCGCGGCGGATGCGGGCCGCCTCGGCGGGGAACTCGCGCGCGAAGCCGGGGAGCAGGTCCGCCTCCTCGGCGGCGATGTGGGCCCGGAGCCCGCGGTCGAACTCGCTCCACATGTCGCGGAGCTTGCGGCGGTCGTCCTTCTTCGCCTCGGCGACGAGATCCGTGAAGAGCCGTTCCAGCCTCGCGTGATGGCCCTCGAGCATGGTCCCGCTCTTCGAGCTCCCTGCCATGGCATCCTCCTCGAATTCCTGCTCGGCCGGGTGAGTGATAGCACGGTCGGTGCCGCCGGCTCTTCCGACGGCCCACCCGGCGTCGGTGCAGGCCAGGCAGAAGCGCGCCTCGGGATCCGCGCGGAGCCGCTGCGTCCCCAGCGCCCGCCCGCATCGCTCGCAGGTCCCGAAGGTTCCGAGGATGAGCCGCACCAGGGCATGGTCGACGCCGGAGAGCTCGGTCGAGGTCAGGGCCTGGTCCTGGACCCACGCCCCTCCCACCTCGCCCGCCGCCGCGGCCGCGCGGATGCGCAGCGCCTCGTCGGAGAGCCGACGCAGAAGCCGCTCCCGGCGCTCCAGGAGCCGATTGCGGGCATTGCGCTCGAAGGGGGTCACGACGGCTCCGATCCTCTCACCCCGAGAGCAGACAGCAACCGCCGGACCAACGCCACCCCGGGCCCATCGCACCGTGATCCGGAACGAAGGGGGTGCGGTCCTCGCCAGGGCCGGGCGCAACCCTTGCGGTCCCCGGGGCGCATCAGGCCAGCGGCAACCGGACGCGGAACGACGCGCCGCCCCCGCCGCTCTCCTCGAGGCGCACCGCGCCGCCGTGCTGGCCGACGATGGACTGCACGATGGCCAGCCCGAGCCCCGAGCCGGCCGGCTTGGTGGTGAAGAAGGGCTGGAAGATTCGCTCCCGGAGCTCCTGGCTCACGCCGGCGCCCTCGTCGTCGACCCGGAGCTCGAGCTGGTCGGCGGTCACCCGGCGCACGCTGACCCGGACCTCGCCTCCGCGCGGGCTGGCGTCCAGGGCGTTGAGCACCAGGTTCATCACCACCTCGCGCAGGCGCAACTCCTCTCCGCGGGCCTCCAGCCCCGCCTCGATCTCCAGCCTCAGCTTGACTCCGCGCCCCTCGGCGTCGGTGGCCAGGAGGTCCACCACCCGGCCCACCAGCGTCTCCATCGGTACCGGGTCCTGCCGCATGGTGCGGGGCCGGGCGAACTGCAAGAAGTCCTCGAGGAGGTGGTCGAGGCGGCGGATCTCCTCCCGGACCAGCGCCAGCGGCTCGAGCGGACCGGTCTGCTCCGCGCTGGGCAGCTTCCGCACCCGGCGCTCGAGCACCGCCAGCTGGAGGGAGGCGGCGTTGAGGGGATTGCGGATCTCGTGCGACAGACCGGCGGTGAGCGTCCGGACCGCGGCCATCCTCTGGGCCTCGAGGTCCTCGCGGTAGGTGTGGAGCATGATCCCCAGCTCCACGTCCAGGATGCGGTCCAGGGCCACCCGGACCCGGGAGGCCAGCCGCGCGTCGCCGGCGAAGCCCTGGTCGATGACCGCGCCCAGGCCCCGGCGCAGGACGTTCATCGCCCCGAACATGTAGTGCTGGGGCAGCGCGATGCGGACGTGCACCCGGCCGATCCGGCACCGCCGCTCGAAGTAGGCATCGTCCCACGGCCCGGCGAGCAAGCCGTCCATCCACTCCACCAGCGTCCGCTTCAGGCGGCCGACCTGGCTCTCGCCGCCCTCGAGCGCGCGGCGCGCATCGGGATGCTCCAGGATGCGCTGGTAGAACTCCTCGGAGATGCGCGGCAGGCGAGGCTGCGCGATGGGGTGGAGGCGGCGCAGCGCCTCGCCATCCTCGGGGCCGAAGCCGACGTAGGAGAGGAGCTCGTCGAAGACGTTGACCGCCATTCCGCGTCCGTCCATGAGCGCCCCAGTCGGGCGCGGAGCAATCGTCGCGGCGATGAGCACGGGCTGTCTAGGGGACGACCAGCACCGGCTTGGGCGAGATGTGAAGGAGCCGGGTGGTCACGCTTCCGAGCAGGACCCGGGCCATCGCCCCCTTTCCGGTCGTCCCGGCCACCACCAGGTCGACGTCGGCGGCGGCGGCGGCCTCGGCGAGCTGCTCGGCCGGGCTTCCCACCACCACCACCGGCTCGGCCCGGAAGCCGGCCTTGCGCGCCGCCTGCACCGCCTCGTCGACCAGCGTCTCGCCGGCGCGCTGCTCGGCGGCGAGCAGCTCCGCCCATCCGGCCAGAGCCGCCTCGGGAGGGGTGACCGGAACGTGGATGGCGTGGAGGAGGGTGAGCGAGGAGTCGAAGGCCGACGCGAGCTCCTCGGCGAAGGCCAGGGCGCGGCGCGCCGGGGGCGAGCCGTCGTAGGCCACGACGATGCGGCGGATGGGCATGGCAGCAGCGGAGGCGTTTCAATCTCCAGGCCAGCGGCTCGCCCGCGCCACCACGCGGCCGGACCGCATTCCTTGCGTCTCGGCCGTCGGCGACGTCGGAGCTTGCGCCCGACCCGCCCCGGCGTGGCACTCTCCGTGCGAGGCGCCCCCCTTCCATGGTCGAGACTGCCAGGCAACGCGACGGGGTGCAGGAGCTCTGGAGGGAGCGCTTCTCCGACCGGCTGATGACGCCGGGCGAGGCCATCCGCCTGCTGCGGCCGGGAAGGCGCATCTTCATCGGCTCGGGCGCGGCCCAGCCGGTGAGCCTGGTCGACGCCATGGTCCGCTTTGGCCGCCAGCTGGCGGACAACGAGGTGGTGCACCTGCTCACCCTCGGGCCGGCGCCGTACACCGCTCCCGACTGCGCCGACCGGTTCCGCCACAACGCCTTCTTCATCGGCCCCAACGTGCGCACCGCGGTGCGCGAGGGCCGGGCCGACTTCACCCCCGTCTTCCTCTCCGAGATCCCGAGCCTGCTCCGGAGCGGACGCCTCCCGGTCGATGCCGCGCTGGTCCAGGTCAGCCCCCCGGACGCCGACGGGTTCGCCAGCCTCGGGGTCAGCGTCGACGTGGTCCGGGCGGCGGTGGACACCGCCCGGCTGGTGCTGGCCGAGGTCAACCCGCACATGCCGCGGACCACCGGCGACACCCGGCTGGACCTGCGGCGCTGCGCCGCCCTTGTCCCGGTGGACACGCCCCTCCTGGAGCGACCCCCGCCGGCCCCGGACGCCGTCGCCCGCGCCATCGGCGAGCAGGTGGCGGACCTGGTCCCCGACGGCGCCACGCTCCAGGTGGGGATCGGCCGGGCCCCCTCGGCCATCCTCGCCGCCCTGCGCGACCACGAGGACCTGGGCATCCACACCGAGATGCTCTCCGACGGCATCATGGAGCTGGTTCGCGTGGGAGCGGTCACCGGCCGGCGAAAGACGCTCCTCCCCGGAAAGGTGGTGGCCTCGTTCCTGATGGGGAGCCGCGCCCTCTACGCCTGGGCCGACGGAAACGCCGAGCTGGAGATGGGGCCGAGCGACTGGGTGAACGACCCGCAGGTCATCGCACGCAACGACCGCATGGTGAGCATCAACACCGCGCTGGCGGTGGACCTCACCGGCCAGGTGGCGGCGGACACCCTGGAGGGCGGCTTCTACTCCGGCATCGGCGGGCAGCTCGACTTCGTCCGGGGCGCCGCGCGGAGCAAGGGCGGGCGCTCGCTCATCGTCCTCCCCTCGCTGGCCCGCGACGGGACGGTGAGCCGCATCCAGGCGGTGCTCCCGGAAGGCTCGGCGGTGGTCACCAGCCGCGGCGACGTACGCTACGTGGTCACCGAGTACGGGGTGGCCGACCTGTGGGGGAAATCGGTGCGCGAGCGGGCGCTGGCCCTGGTGGCCATCGCCCACCCCGACCACCGCGCCGACCTGCTCGCCCAGGCCAAGGCCCGGGCCTGGGTGCTGCCCGACCAGCCGGTCCCCAAGGTGCCCTTCGAGACCCGGCACTGGCTGGAGGCGCTGCCCGACGGAGTCGAGGTGCGCGTCCGGGCCGCCCGCCTCACCGACGAGCGAAAGGTCCACGAGCTGCTCTACGCCCTGTCGCCGGAGAGCGTCTACCAGCGCTACTTCGCGCCGCGTGAGATCCACCCGCGGGCCGAGGTCCTGGCCGTGCTCGACACCGACCCCCGGAGCAGCTGCGCCCTGGTGGCCGAGCGGCTCGAGGACGGGACCCTGCTCGGCATTGCCCGCTACGACCTCGACCCGACCAGCGGGATGGGCGAGCTGGGCATCGTCGTCGCCGAGGCGTGGCAGAAGCGCGGCGTCGGCACCGCGCTGGTCCGCCGCCTGGTCGAGGTGGGGAAGGGCCACGGGGTGAAGGGGCTCCGGGCCGACGTGCTGGTGAGCAACCCGGGGATGATCGGCGTCCTGCGCCGGGTGGGGCTCCGGGAGATTCCCCTCCCCAGCGCCGGCGTGTACGCCGTGGAATTCGCCTTCCCCAGGGATCCGCCGCCCTAGCGTCTCCGGGTCTGGCCCCGTCTGGCGCGCACCCGCTGCATCCCGGAGAAGCGCCGCCGCAAGTCTTGCGCCCCGCACTCCGGAAATGGCCCCTCCCGGCATCGGCGCGCCGAGTGCAAAGGAGCTGGCCTGCCCCAGGGAGCCTTCCATGGCCGTACGACACGGTGCCCACCGATGAGCGCCGCCGCCGCTTCCCCTCTTCCGCGGAGCCCCGGCGAACCTCTGCTACCCTCCCCCGCGATGCCGCCGCGAGCCCGGATCCTGGTCGTGGACGACGAACCCAATGCCCGGGATGCGCTTCGCACCCTGCTCACCGACGAGGGATTCGCCGTCTCCGAGGCCGGCGACGGGGTCGAGGCGCTGGCCGCCCTCCGCGACCAGGGGGCCGACGTCGTCCTGGCCGACGTGCGCATGCCCCGCATGGACGGGCTCCAGCTGGTCCGCTCCGCGCGGGAGGAGGGGCTGCCCGCCGCCTTCGTGATGATGACCGCCTTCGCCTCGGTGGAGACGGCGGTGGAGGCGATGCGCGCCGGCGCGGAGAACTTCCTCACCAAGCCGCTCGACCCGGCCACCGTCCAGGTGGTCCTGGACAAGGTGCTGGAGAAGCGGGAGCTGGCCCGCGACGCCGAGCAGCTCCGGGCCCGCGTCCGGGAGCGCTTCCGCATCGAGTCCATCGTCGGCGACAGCGCCGCGCTGCAGGCCATCTTCGACGTGGTCAAGCGGGCGGCGCCCACCAAGGCCACCGTCCTCCTCCTCGGAGAGTCCGGGACGGGCAAGGAGCTGGTGGCGCAGGCCATCCACCAGGAGTCGCCCCGCCGGGACAAGCCCTTCGTCAAGGTCAACTGCGCCGCCCTCTCCGAGACGCTGCTCGAGTCCGAGCTCTTCGGGCACGAGCGCGGCTCCTTCACCGGGGCGGTCGGTCGCCGCGAGGGCCGCTTCGAGCTGGCCGACGGGGGAACGCTCTTCCTCGACGAGATCGGCGACATCGCCCCCTCGGTCCAGGTCAAGCTCCTGCGCGTCCTCCAGATGCGGGAGTTCGAGCGGGTGGGCGGCACCCAGACGCTCAAGGTGGACGTGCGGGTGGTGGCCGCCACCAACCGGGACCTCGCCGCCGAGGTCGCCGCCGGAAAGTTCCGGGAGGACCTCTACTACCGGCTCAACGTCGTGGCCGTGACCCTCCCCCCGCTGCGCGCCCGGAAGGGCGACATCCCGGCGCTGGTCTCCCACTTCATCAAGCGCTACGCACAATCCTACGGGAAGCCGGTGCGCGGGCTCCTCCCCGGGACGCTCAACGCCCTCCTCCGCTACGACTGGCCGGGCAACGTCCGGGAGCTGGAGAACGTCATCGAGCGCGCGGTGGTGCTGGCCACCGGCGTGGACATCACCGCCGATGACCTCCCCCCGGTGCTCACCGGGCCCGGGCCGGCCCACCCCCGGCCCGGCTCGCTCATCCCCGGCGCGACGCTGCGGGAGATCGAGCGCGAGGCCATCCTGCGCACGCTGGAGGTGGTCGACGGCAGCACCTCCCGGGCGGCGGCCATGCTCGGCATCAGCCCGCGCAAGATCCAGTACCGGCTCAAGGAGTACGCGGCCGAGGATGCGAAGCGGCAGACGTCCGAGAGGAAGGAGGCGGCGCAGGACGACGGTTCCGGGGAGTCGCGGCGGTGAGGGTCGTCGCCGCCATCCGCTTCGTCGAGGCGGCGGCGGTGGCCGAGGCCGCGGCCGGCATCGCCCGGCGCCTCCACCAGCCGCTGCACCTGGTGCACGTCCTGCCCGCGGAGGCGGCCCAGGTTCCCGGCGATGCCGCGCGCGCCTTCGTCAAGGGGGCGCTCGACGCGCTGGCCCGCCGGCTGGGGACGGACGGCCTCCCGGTGAGCGTCGAGGTGGCCACCGGCGAGACGCACCTCGAGCTCCTGGCGGCGGTGACGCGGGCACCCGCCTCGCTCCTGGTGCTCGGGCGGCCACCGCCCGAGGCCGGGCGGGGCCGCGGCGGGACGGTGGATCGGCTCTCCGAGGAATGCACCGTCCCCATGCTCGCCGTCCCCGCCGCCGAGCCGTTCGCCTCCTGGGGCCCGGGCCATCCGCTCCGCATCGCCGTGGGAGTCGACGCCTCGCCCCCCACCGTCGCCGCGCTCACCCTGGTGGAGACGCTGGCCTGCGCCGGGCCGGTGGAGCTGATCGCGGTGCGCATCGTCTATCCGCTGTACGACTGCCGCCGGTTCGGCCTTCCCCTGCCCTCCGACTACCAGGAGATCGGCCCCCAGCTGG
>Ga0187777_10000378_pt1 | contig 31971 bp, 28 predicted proteins | sample 1015_Q2_SP5_10_M_FD_132416 | JGI IMG/M metagenome (GOLD analysis project Ga0187777, IMG submission 132416) | Tropical peat soil microbial communities from peatlands in Department of Meta, Colombia - 1015_Q2_SP5_10_MG | ecosystem: Environmental > Terrestrial > Soil > Wetlands > Peat | place... | reverse complement strand
CGACCCTTACCCCACCTTCTTCTATCGTATTGGACACGTTTTTGCGTTAGTTGTTGCGCACAAAATTTTGATCGAAGCGTGCAACCAAATTCGGATTTGGGAATCGCCGGGTTGCCTGGAACCTGGCGGAGAGCCGCTTTCTCGCCTCTTCTGTGCTTCAGTACGCCGGATCGGCGCGCCGCGTTCCACTCACTCGGACATTTTGCTGATGTGCACCTCAAAGCCCGTCTTCGGCAGCAGCGACGCCAGTTCGAAGGCGCGAAACCCTGAACCAACGATCTCAGTGTGCCGGAAGATTCCGGGCTCGGTCTCGACCACCTCGCGGTTGCCGCTGAGGTCGTCCAGGAATGCCTGCGCCGTTTTGGTATCGGCGCCGCCCTTGCGCCCGCGGCGTGTGATGGCTTCCGTGGCGTAGGAACGCACCAGCTTGGGCCAGTATTTTTCCAGCAGCGGCGTACTGGCAAAGATGTCCGCCCAGACGATTTCGCCGTCGATCGCTACCACTACGCCGACTGCCTTCTGGTTGCGTAGTTGCCGGATGACGCTCTCGTACGAGCGCTCCATGGGCGCGGCCACGGCGTCCACTTTTTTCTGGACCTCCTCGTTGCCCATCACGCGTGCGTAGGACGTGGTGCCAGCGAGTCCGTGGGGCGGCGCAGGACCTGCTGCAACACGGGTTGACTCGTTCACCTCCGCCCACACCTTTGCCTGATCCTTGTCCCCCATGGCTTTGCCACGGACGCTGGGCTGCGCCATCTGGGTGACGAAAGCACTCTTCCCGCTGCTGCCACCCATGCCGCCGAACTGCGCGCTGGTCCCGGTCCAGCGCCCCGGCTCGACGCAGAACACGCTCAGGTCCACGGGATCGCTGTTGCCGGGCACGATGCGGTCTTTGCCCACCACCCGGTCCTGTTTCCCGCCGGTGACGATTTCTCCCGCCAGCAGCAGCAGCGGCCGGTCAGAATTGTTTACCAGCACCAGCCGGTTCACCTGCGCGCCGCCGCGGGGCGGCGGCATCGGCCTGCGGCGCACCAGCCCTTGCACCTGTCCAGCTTCGCTGACCACCACTTCGCCCGAGCGCAGTCCCTCGTCCAGGGTGATGAACATGCTGGTGTCGTGGCGGCGGTCGCTGACCACGGGAAAGATAGTCAGGTTGCCGTGAGTGATCGGCGGAAGCACGCGATAGTCGCCGGTGGATACTTCGTCGGGCAGCCGGCCGCCCCAGGCCACAGCCGCACCCACGATCAAGGCAAGCAGTCCCAGAGTCCCAATCCATGCGATTCGAGTCATTTCGTTCCTTCCCAGGACCTGCGATTGAGCGCTGGTCCTACGGGTAGAACGGCAGGGCAGTGTTTTCTTGCATCCAAGTTGGTACCATTTAGAGTAGAGGTGTGCGGGAGCGCCCTGAGGTCATGAGCGGCACTGCCCAGATGCCCGGTCCGGTCGCACGGAGAATCCGCGCCGGCGAACTTGCGGAGCTGTACCAGCGGAGCCGCGCCGCCGAGATCGGCCTGTCCGAGCAGGAGTTTGCCCGGATCCTCGACGAAATTGCTGCCAAATATCTTCCTGCTGGAGCCACGGAGGGCCACGCGACAGAGTTCTGCCGCGGTCTGCGCCTGGCGGAACTGGCGCTGGCTCGTGCCTGCGCCGCCGGCACCGAGCGCGCGTGGGAACTTTTTCTCACGCGCTACCGCGAGAAGCTCTACGATGCCGCCCGCTGCATCACGCGTGAAGACACCTCCGCCCGCGAACTCGCCGATTCCCTCTACGCCGACCTCTACGGCACGGAAACCCGCGACGGCCGGCGAACCTGCAAGCTGAACTATTACACCGGCCGCGGCTCTCTCGAAGGCTGGCTGCGCGCTACGCTGGCGCAGGAGTATGTCAACCGCTATCGCCGCCGCCAGCGCGAGGTCAGCCTGGAAGAAAGGACGGAAGCGGGCGTGCAATTCGCCGCCGCCGATCCTCCCGCGCAGCCGGTGCCCGACTCGCGGCTGGTGCAAGCGACCGACGCGGTCTTGGCCGCGCTCGGCGCCGAAGAGAGGTTTATCCTTGCTTCGTACCATCTGGACGGACGCACGCTGGCGGAGATCGCGCGAACGCTGGGCATTCATGAATCCACCGTCAGCCGCAAGCTGGAGAAAGTCGTGCGCGCGCTGCGGGAAAGAATCATGGACGAGTTATTGCGGAGCGGTATGAGCCGCCGGCAGGCCGAGGAGGCGCTCGAGACTGACGTCCGCGATGTGTCGGTGGACGTGAGCATGCGTCTTGCGCAAAAAGACGGCGTTTCTGCGTTCTACAGGAAGGGCAGTGACTGATGGCCGAAGTCCGCAAAATCGTGCGCGAGCGCCTCAGCTATCAGGCAGTGGGCGAGCATCCCGACGCCAACCTGCTCTCCGCCTTCGCTGAACACGGGCTCACGAACCGGGAACGCGAACAGGTGCTTGACCATCTGTCGCACTGCGCCGATTGCCGGCAGATCGTGGCCCTCACAACGTCGGGAGTGACTGAAGAACGGCCAGTGGGGGCGGCCGCTCGAGCGCCAGCAGGCGCCAAGCCTTCCTGGTGGCGCTCGCCTCTGTTGCACTGGGGAACGTTTACCGCCGCGGCTCTAGTGATTCTGATCGCGGTGGGCGCGCGCATGCGGCTTCGCGAAGGACGCAGCGCCAGCGCCCCGGCAGTCGCCACGGTCAACTCGAACGAGGCTGCACAGAAATCCGCCGCAGAGGCGCCGAAGGTTCCGGCGCGTCCCGCCGAGCAGAAAGAGCCCGCCAGGCCGGCGGAGGCGCAAACGACACGTCATCCCATCGAGATGGCCGCTCGTGCAAAGACAGCCGAGACCGTGACTGGCGGCGCAATTGGAGCTCTGGCCGGCGCGGCCGGGAACGTTGCGGTGAAGAACGCGCCTCCAGCCCCGCCTCCTGCCGCGCTTCCCATGAAACCCCATCCGAGCGTCGATGAAATCGAAGGTTCTCCAGCAGGCGCCGTGAAGGAGACCGACAAGGTCCAGGCGCAGGCAGTTCCATCTCCTTCAGTCGCGGCTAGACAAGCGGTCGAGTTCGCGGGCGGAGCCGGGAGGCCGACCGCCGCCGCTCCCGGCGTGAAGAGTGAGGCCGCGATGCTATCTCAGAGTCGGGACGCGATGTTGACCAAGCGCGCTTCCCTCGGCTCCCGCTGGAGCGTCTCCGGCTCCGGCGCTTTGCAGCGTTCTTTCGACGGCGGGCGAAGCTGGAAAGATGTTGCCGTCGCTGATGGCGTCACTTTCCGCGCGGTCGCGACCGTGGGCAGCGAAGTGTGGGCTGGGGGATCGGGAGCTCAGCTGTTTCACTCCGCGGATGGCGGAGAGCACTGGTCGCAGCTGCTAGTGCAGGCGAAAGACCGCGCCCCGAGCGGCGACGTCGTGCGCATCGAGTTCGCCGACGCCCAGAATGGAACAGTCACGACTTCCAGCGGCGAAACCTGGGCGACCTCCGATGCCGGCGCTACTTGGCGCCTGCAGTGATCCGCTATGAGTTGACCAGAGTCGTGCCGGATCGCTGTTTCATCCTCATGCGCTCGCGCGCTCTTCTGCTTTCCGATAAGCGAGCGTCGCCGTTACCAGATCTTCGAGCGCGCATCCCAGGTTCTTGAAGACCGTGATCTCATCCGCCGCGGTCCGGCCCGCTTTCTTGCCGCTTGTGATCTCATGTAAATCGGCGATCAGGTGCTGGCGGCCAATCACACCCTCGCTCATTGGAATCAGCAGGTCGCCGGCCTCGGCGAGTGCGCTCTCGTAGGTCTCGACCACGATACGCGCTCGCCGCATGGTTTCGCTATCCGCCTCGCGCTTATCGGGCTGAAAGGCGCCCACCAGGTTCACGTGCGTGCCGGATTCCAGCCATCTTCCATCGAAGATGGGTATGGAAGACGTCGTGCAGGTGCAGATCACGTCTGCCTGCGAGGCACAGGTGCGGGCGTCGGCCGGTTCGACCGTCAAGCCAAGCTCGCTCACTATCGCGGCCGCAAACACCCGGCTGCTCTCGGCACTTGACCCGCAGACTAGGACGCGATCGAACTGCAATACCGTGCTCATCACCTCGATGTGCGACCGCGCCTGCCTGCCTGTGCCGAATACACCCAAGACTTTCGCATCCTTGCGCGCGAGGTGCCGGCTGGCGACCGCCGAGGTGGCTGCCGTCCGCAAGTCAGTCAGATAGTTGGCCGCCATCACGGCCCGCACCTTGCCGGTGACGGGATCGAGCAGGACATACGTGGCTTGCAATCGCTCCGGGCCCTGCGCCTTCTCGAAAAACGTCACCAGCTTGACCCCAAGCCCGGGAATAGCGCTGTCATAGCACGGCATCACCAGAAGCACGCCGCGGCCCGCCACTTTTACGTGCATGCGTACCGGCATCACGGCGGTAGTGCGGTATTCGCGGGCAAACGTGGCTTCGATCGCTTCCACGACTTCGGCGGGATGGAGCAGCGAACGGATGTCGGAATCGGTAAAGACACGCATTGCTTCGAGGATCCGGTGTGTCAATTTGCCTGACTGCGCTCTTAAAACTCCACGTGCGCCCGGAAGGAAGGCACGAGCACAGGCCCGCGATCGCGATTGTATCCAGGGTTGACGATGTGTTGCAGGCCCGGCGCCACGTAGATGCCGCGCCAGACATGCGCAGTGTAGTAGGCTTCCACGATGTTCTCGCGACCATAGTTGAGGGCGCCATCACCCAGGAGGAAGCCGGATCCTCCGTCGGCAAGATACTTCTGGTGATCCTTGCAAATCGCGTTGGTGACGAGTGCCAGGCCTGCGCGGTCGTATCGGCGATGCCACAGGGCGCCCCGGGCGCCCACGCCTCCCTGGAAGGTTTGATCCACCTCGGTATAGACGAAGGATTCGGTCTTGCCGTTGTTCCAGCCAAAGCGGGCAAAGGCGGTCAGATAGCGCGCGAGATTCTGCTCCATGTTGACCCCGAATCCGTACTTTCGCGTGATGTGCCAGGGGTGGTTGGTGATCTCAGGTACCGGAACAAGATGTTCCTCGAATTGGGCCACCGCGTCGCGATAAATCCCCATATTGGCGTAATTGGTGAAAGCCAGCAGGCGCACCACTCCTGCTTTCTTTGGGATCACACCATGACGCAACTCGAATTCGAAATTCTCCGCGTGCGCCTGCCATGGCCGCCACACTAAATCGATGCCGTTGGCGACCTTGGGCATGAGCGCCTCGGCGAAGCGGAAACCCCAGTTACGGTCTTCAAATTCCGCGATGGCGCCGACGGTGTAGCCGCGTGTGTCGGCGGCGTAGTCATAGGCGCCGTTGTTGTCGACGGTCCAGTTGGTAAATTGCAAGTGGCTATCCGAGCCCACTGAACTCTGGTCGAAGAAATCCGCCATGCTGAATTTGCCGAAGCGGATTTCCAGGCGGCGGCGGGGAAGTTCGTCGAAGAGCGAGAGAAAGCTACGCTCGTTCTCGATCTTGTCCTGGCTCAAGGCGAATACCTTGTGGATCATGCCCCGCGCCAGGTATGGGGCTTTGCTCAGCGACGGGTTGCGCACGATGTCCAGGTTGGTAAATCCGGCCAGGCCCAGTCCGGTGCTGAGCGCCGCTCCCCCAGCTTCTTCGACATCGACCAGCAGTTCGGTGGAATTGTTCAGCCGCACTCCGCTGTAGAGCGTCAGCACTCGCGACGTGGCCTTCTCGTAGTTGGGATCCAGACTGTTCTTGCCGCTGTAGGCGGCATGGAACGGCGGGTGCGCCTGGAAGATGAAATTCGCCTGCCCCGAGAGCCAGAAGCGGGTGTTGCTGAAATGGGGGACCATCGTCTCCACGGGATTGTCGGAGGCGGGCTCGGTATCGGGCGTCTGCGCGCACACTGCTGCGCAGGCGAGAAGCAAGAACAGCGCCGCCAATAAAAGACGGTAACGCACGGCACGCCTCTGATTAACCTACGTATACTACAGTATATTAACTACGATTTACCACTTTGGGTGGCTGGTTTGTCATTCCCCAATCACCCAGCCTATCTGGAATCGGTTAACGGAGTGTTACTCGCTTTCGCACTCCAGCCCATGCGGAGCTCACGCTCCCCGCCCTCATCGGTGACCACGACCCAGTTCATGCGTAGGAGTTTCTGTTCTGCCTTCTGCTCTTCCTGCCGTGGCCAGCAAACTTCGCGGCAGGCAGCACGCGTGAGCTGCGTCGTCGCCATCGTTGCTTCCTGAACGCTCAAAGTCGTGCAGCACATTGTCTTTCCTCCTTTCCTCGGATTTGTCTCCCGAATCGACCAACGTTGGTTCGATTCTGAGATTTGCTGCTTGCGTGAGCTCAGTGCGAAGGCCGTCCGAAAACACCAGCCAAAGCCATTACCTGATAGACCACCAGCAGGATCATCACGATTAGATAGCCACGCAGCGCCATCAGCGACAGCTTGACGCTTCGTGTCATCTTCATCGCTTCCAGCTTGGAAGCATCGACCTTCTCCTCCGGCACATCTTGGAGCGGATGGATCACCACATAGTGGTTCTCCGGCACCTCGTTCATGTTCACATTCACTTTGGCTGGCATGAAATGCATGTCGCACCTCCTGGTTGGTTCCCTATGACGCCGGGAACAGATTCGGGGCAGCCACCTGGGCCGTTAAGATCAACGAAAGCACAAAGAGGACGATGATGATGGCCCAGTTCACCCGGTTGTTCCATGGTTTGTTCACGTACTGCTCGCCGAGCAGCTCTTTATCGTTGAGCAGCAATTGGAGGAAGATGATGGCCGAAGGCAGCATGATCCCGGCCAGCACCTGCACGCCCAGAATGATCAATTGCAGTGGCGCGCGAGGAATCAGCACGATTGCCGCAGCCAGGCCCACGCACGCGACGTAGGTGGCGTAGAACCCCGGCGCCTTCCTGACGGGCATCTGCAGGCTGTGCGGCCAGCCTTTCACTTCGCCATAGGCCCACGCGCTCGACAGCGAAATGGCCGTAGTGCCAAGCACGGCCGCGTTGATCATCAGCAGCAGAATTCCCAGCCGGATGCCTTCGCCGGTGGTCGCGTGCAACGCGTTGGCCATTTGCGCAGGATCGTCGAATGGGATTCCGCGCATCCTGGCGGCATTGCCGGCGATCATCATGCAGGCGGCGACCGTGATGGTGAACACCGCTCCAGCCAGCGTGTCCAGCCGCGCCCACTTGAGATCGGCAAAGCGCAGCCGCTTGTCCGCAATGCAACTTTGCTGGAAAAAGAGCTGCCAGGGAGCGATGGTCGTGCCCACGATGGCAACCACCAGGAACATCAGACCGGCCGTAAGGCCGCCTTGCGGAATTCCCGGCACCAGCGTGTTGCGGGCGATCTCGCCGAACGTTGGCCGCAGCCGCAGCGCAATGAACAGCCAGGCCAGGTCCAGCAGGCAAAGGAATACCACGGTCCTCTCCCAGCGCAGGTAGCTCCCGGTGAGAACGATAGTGATGAGCCCTGCCGCCGCGACGGGGACGCCAAGGTTCGGCGAAATCCCCAGATGGCTCAACGCCAACGCGATCGCGGCAAACTCCGTGACCAGGGTGAGGAAGTTGACGAGTTCCAGATCGATGAGTGAGAACAGCCCCCACCACTTGCCGAAGCGCTTGTAGATCATGGCGGCGTGGCCTTCACCAGTCGCGATGCCGAGCCGGACCACCATTTCCTGCATGAAATAAGTGACCGGCAACAGCAACAGCAGCAACCACAGAAGCTTGGTGCCGTATTGCGCCCCTGCCTGCACATAGGTGGACACGGCGCCAGCGTCGTTGTCGGCTTCCATCACGATTAGGCCCGGCCCGAAGACCATCAGGAACGTAAGCAGGTTGTAGGCCCACTTTCTGCGGACCACGCGACCGCGTACCACAGGCGCTTCGGCTTGAATGCCTGCCCTCGAAATTGCAACGACTCTTTCCTGCATGGCGCACCTCCCTGAGAGTGCAAGCGTCGCCGCACGCGCGTACGCACGGCTTCGGCTTTGCAGGTGCGCTGCAAAGCGCGGTACACAGCACTCTCGTCTATGCGTGAGAGGACGTTGGAGGTGGGAGCCAAGAAGGCAGGCCGCCTCAAAGCCTCTGCATCTTCAGTTGTTGGTCCCGCAGAAGAGCAGAGTGAGGCGGTAGCAGATGAGCTATCGGGTCACGCCTGATCTTCTACGACAGATTGCCCCAATACTCGGAGGCTTGTCGTCTTGTCCTTCGTCTCTCATAGAACTTTCTGGAGCGGGAGCGAAGCAGGAAGAGCCGGAAACAAGATGTGTTTCCAGACAGGAGAAAGGAAGCGCTGAGGAATCACTGCGGCCACCGCATGGTGGTTGCCGCGAAACCCGCCATCTTCTCCCCACTCGTCCAAGCTTCAGCACCGCGCACCGTCAGAGGCCCAATGAGCCTCAGCCACATTAGGGAAACCCTTAAGCCGGGAGTCCCTGTTCTACCGCTACTGCCGGCATCTTTGGACGCCGTTGGGCAGTGGCTTGTGTGTTGCGCGGGAGCCTCGCCTACCGAGGATCCATGCCAACCAATCGGATGCCAGACGAACAACGATCTTGCATCCGGAAGCGACCATAACGCCTGGCTCAGAATGAAGTCAACCGAAAAAGTAGCATCGCAAGAAAATTTTCAGACACAAAAAGTCCGGCGAGCACCTGCACGATCCTAATGTGGGAACTCGGGCAGAGCCGGCTTGTGGTCGGGCGGCAGCGCGGTGCGGGCCGTGTTCATCACCATGGCCAGGAAGGTGTAGTAGCCGTTGACGCTGACCATGTCGATTACGCCCTGCTCGCCGAAGCGGGCCACGGCGCGGGCATACGTGGCGTCGCTCACGCTTTTCGTGGCGTGAAGCTCGGTGAGAAAGTCGTAGACCAGTTCCTCGTCGGCAGGCATGTTTTGCGGGCGGCGACCATCGGCGACAGCTTTGGCAATCTCAGGACTCAACCCGGCCTTGAGCGCGATTGGGTAGTGAACGTCCCACTCGTATTGCTGCGTCCACTGTCGCGCGGTGATCAGGATGACGAACTCGCTGAGCTTCGCCGGCAGCGAATTGTTGAAGCGCAGGTAGTCGCCCATGGCCTTGGCGCGCAGCATCACTTCCGGACTGCGCAGCAGCGGAACGAACGGCCCGAAAAGTGGCGTGCCCCGGCCGGCGGCGAATTCCGCTGCCGCTTTCTTCTGAGCTTCGGTCATCTTGTCGGCCGGAATTTCCGGCATGCGGTCTTGAGTCATCGCAACCCCCGCGAGCGTCAGTGCAAGAAATGCCGCCAGTAACAATGATCTCACCGGAGTGCCTCCTGAGCGGGGTAAAGGATACGCCTCGGCAGGCAAAGAGGAAAACGAGATCCTTCCCTCGGCTCTCCCGCCTTGAAGAAAACAGGCGGGAGCCCTCCTTCAGGATGACAATATTCGCGATTGATTGTAGAGACGCAGCATGCTGCGTCTCTGCTTACCACGATCAGCCCAGCAGCCGCAAAAAGCGCCGCGGATCGTTTTCGAATCCGGGGAAAATGGTCGCCAGGTCTTTGTTGCCGAGATGGCGATAGACACCCTCGCCCAGGACACGGCGAAAGTCCGTTGTGAGCGCCAAGTCTCGACCTTCGTAAAGCTGGGACTGATCGAGCCCGGGCCACGGTCCATAAACCCGGCCGCCGCGCACCGGGCCGCCCAGGACGAACATCACGTTGGCGTGGCCGTGGTCGGTGCCACGGTTGCCGTTCTCGCGTGCTGTGCGGCCGAACTCCGACATGGTGACCAGCGCCGTGTCTTCGCCGAGATCGCCGAGATCGGTCCAGAAGGCGGCGATGGACTGTGAGAAGTCGCGCAGCACGTTGGCAAGCTGCCCCTGCACCGAGCCTTCGTTGACGTGGTGGTCCCAGCCGCCGATATCAGCGAACGCCACTTCCACGCCAAGGTTGGCCTTGATGAGCTGCGCCAGTTGACGGAGGCTCTCGCCGAAGCGCCCGCGCGGATAGTTGGCGCCGCGGGCTGGCGCATAGCGCGCCGGGTCGGCCGCCTTCAACATCTTCACCGCCTCGAAGGTTTCCTGGCCAGTGCCGTGCAGCACCGTGTCGACCGACTGCGAGTACATGGCTTCGAAGGTATTGGTCAGGGGAGTGGCGGCGGGGCCACGTCCGCCGACCCCGAACTCATTGATGTTGCCGACGGCCACCGCGGGCGCCGTGCCCGCCAGCGCGCGCGGCAGCGTCCCGCCCATCGCGATGGCGCGAAACGGGGTCGCATCGGGCTCGGGCTTGCGGACTGCGCGGTTGAGCCAGCCGTCCTCGGTGGACTTCACGCCCGGCGTGCCGGATTCCATGTAATCCTGGGCGTCGAAATGAGAGCGCGTCCCGTCAGGCGATCCGGCGGCGTGCACGATGGCCAGGTGCTTCTGGTCCCACAGAGGCTTGAACGAGGCCAGCGACGGGTGCAGGCCGAAGAAGCCGTCGAGGTCGATCGCGGACCCCTGTCCGCGGTTCGGCCGCGGGATGGCGATCGACGGCCGCATCGAGTAGTAGGCCGACTCTCCGTGCGGCACCACGATGTTGAGCCCGTCGGCGGCGCCGCGCTGGAACAAAACCACCAGGCGCTTGCGGCGCGTGCCGCTGGTTTCGACGCCCCAGACAGCCCGCGTGAGAAAGCTGGGGATAGCGGTGGTCGCTACCAGCGCCAGCGCGCCGTTTTTCAGGAAGACTCTGCGCGTAATTGCCATGGTTACAGCCCCTGACTACAGACTCCTGACTCCTATCTCCGCTGAAATTCCGGCGAGCCCATCAGCAGGCCGGCGATCACGCCTAGATTAGGCGGTCGTGCTGTGTCGTCGAGCCGCACGCCGGTGACCTGCGGATCGTCCATCTGCTTCAGGATGGTGTCGTGCGTGTTCTTCGAAACGTCGCCGGCGAGCAACGATGCTTCGAGCGCTGCCAGCGCGCCGATCGGGTCCTGCGGCACCTTGCCGCCCGGCAGAACATTGCCGGAATCGAAGCTCAGCCCGCGCAACCTGCTCGTGCCCAGTGCGAGCGCGAAATTCATGCGACTCAGCAGTGCCGCCGAATTCACCCAGGTCTCCGCCTTCATGGAGTAGCCGGTGGGAGGCTGCGCGCCGTAAAGCGGCATGCCCATGCGATTCAGGTTCTGCACCAGCGGCATGGCGTTCTCCACCTCTATACTGGAAGCGCGCACGGCTGAGACCACAAATTCCAGCGGCGTCTTGACCTTGGCGCGATACGCCTCGGGCGACCAGAACTCGGGCGACTGGAAGAGCGTGCGCAGCACCTCGCGGATGTCGCCGTCTTTCTTCAGGAACGTTGCGGCCATCCGATCAACCAGGGCCGGCGGCGGGTCGTCAGAGACAAAGCGCTGCGCCAGCTTGAGGCTGATGAAGTGCGCCGTCTTCGGGCTTTTCGCGAGCATCTCCAGCACCTGCTCGCCTTCCTTCGCGCCGTGCTCCTTGATAACTTTCCCCAGCACGTACTTCGGCCCGGGTTCGTGCAGGCGCTCATTGAATTCGAATCCACCGCCCTGGCGCGGCTGCTTGATCGTCCAGCCGGTGAAGACCTTGGCGACTTCGGTGACGTCTTTCTGGCTGTAGCCGCCGTTCACACTGAGCGTGTGCAGCTCCATCAGTTCACGAGCGTAGTTCTCGTTCAGACCCTCGCGCTTGTTCTTCTTCTGCTGCGCATTGGGATTCTGTTGCCGCGGCGGACGGTACACCGGCACGCCGAACGGGCCGCGACGATAGACGCCAGCGCGCTGCTGCGGCCGTCCCAGCGCCACGTCCGAGTGCGGGCCCACGCTCAGCCAGTTGTCCAGGTAGAACAGCATGGCTGGGCTCCTGGCGGTGGCATCGAGCAGGTCTTTGAACTTGGCCAGGGCGTGCGGGCGGATCACGTCGCGCTCGTAGGCGGTCAGCAGATAGCGGTCGGGGCCCTTGCCCATGAAGACGTTGAAGTGGTTGAACCAGAAGTCGGTCATCACTTCGTCGAGCTGGCGCTCGCTGTAGATGGCGCGCAGGACCTTCGCCTGCTGCAGTTCGGTAGTGATCACCATCTGCGGGTTCACCATGGCCAGCACGGTCTCGCGCTGCTGCGGCGTGAACTCCTGCATGACGCGCTGACGGTCGTCCTGATTCAGGCCGCGCGCCAGCATGCGGCGTTCCTCTGGAGACATTTTCAGGATCTCCTGGAAACGCTTCTCCGGGGGCAAATCCAGCAGTTCTTGCGCCTTAGCGTCGGCTTCCACACGGGCTTCGCGCATCGCCGCTTTCTGGTCGGCATTGGCGTCGCCGCCGTTGGGATTGTTGGGATCCTGATCACCCTTGGCTTGCTTGCGTTCTTGCCGGTCGCGGTAGGCATCAACCTGGGATTCGTAGATGGCGCGCTCTTTGGGATCGCGCGGCATATTCTTTTTGCCCTCGGCCACTTGCTTCACTACCTGCGGCGGCGGGAACTTCTCGACCATTTCCCGGGCGCTCATCTTCAGGGTGGTGAAGCCCGCCAGGCGCGCCTCGACCGCATGGTCCTCGATTCTCTCAGGATGCAACTGCTGGTCGATCCATTTGTCCACGCCCGTGGCGGCGACGCGCTCGACTTCGCCCGGCCGCGGACCAAAGGTCAGCCGGTTCAGCGCGTGCAGCGCCCGCTTCTGCTCGTCCATCTCATGCGACGCCGCGGGCTTCTTCTTCGCGCTGACCAAAACAGAGGCCGAGAGACCCAGAATCAAGGTCAACAGCAGGGCGAGATGTCTTGGTCGCATGGTAGGTCCCCATTGCGCAGGCATGCAGGTCCTGCCTATTCCAACACGGATTGGAGGAGAAAGTTTGCTGAAAAAACCAGGCGGAGATGGCGGCAAGGTCGTTGGCCCCACGGACGAGCACGGCCCATACCGCTTCACGTTGCGCGGGGATAGTGCACGCGTAGGGCCGCCGTCTCGGCGGCTGTGTGTGTGGGCGTCTCGCCCACACGGCGAGGGCGGGACGCCCTCGCGACAGCCGGCCAGAGGCCGGCGTTACGAGATGACAAGCTTTTTCTTACGTCAGCAGAAAGCGCCCGCTGGTGGCTTTGTGGTGAACGGTGGCGGCGAGCTGGTCGACATCGGGGGCGGCGATGTTGCACACCAGGTTTTCGTCGAGGAAAGTGGTCTGGTTGCGTCCCACCGCGTCGCTCCGCACCTGGATAAGCAGGGCCTGCACCACGCTAGGATCGTATTTCTGCGGCGTGAGGCGCACCAGTTCGCTCAGGGCTTCGCCCACGGAGAGCGACGACCGGTAGGCGCGGTTGCTGGTCATGGCGTCGAAGGAATCGGCCACGGCCACAATGCGCACCGGCAGCGATACTTCATCGATACGCAGGCGGTCGGGATAGCCGGTGCCATCGGCGCGCTCGTGGTGCCAGCGCACGATCTCCGGGATCTGCGGCCAGGGAAACTCCACGCCGTGCACGATCTGGTGGCCGATGGTGGTGTGGTCCATGATTTCGCGGAACTCGCGCGGCTCCAGCGCCGCGTTCTTGCTGAAGATGTATTTGTCCACCGTCACCTTGCCGATGTCGTGCAGAAGACCGCCGGCGCGCAATCCCGCGACTTCCTGGTCGGTCATGCCCAGGGCCTGGCCCAGCCCGGAGGCATAGCGCCCCACGCGCAGCGAGTGCCCGTGCAGATGCGGGTCTTTCACGTCGATGGCGCTGGCGAACGCATGCAGGGTGTGGTCGTAGAAGTTGTGCAGCGAGGCCAGCATCCGCAGGTTCTCCGCGATGCGCTGCTGCAGCGACTGGCTCAGGACGTAGTTCTGCAAAGCCACGCCCACATAATGGCCGAGCAGTTTGAGCGATTCGAATTCCTCGAGGTCGTAGGCGCCGTCGCCTTCACGCCGGCCCAGCGCGATGATCCCCACCAGCTTCGATCCCACCTTCAGCGGCACCACGCAGCGGAACAGCTCCGGCGCAATGTTGCCGTTGGAGCTGAGGAAGTTTTCCCAGGTGGCGGACGAGATCGGCTGCGGCCCGCTAGCGGTCGACAGCGCATGCACGTGTTTGGGCAAAAGCGGGATGATGGCGGTGTCGGGGAATAAGGAGAAGCCGCCGGCGGCCACAGAGCTGAGCATCGCCGGGCGGTCGCTGAAGATGAACAGCGCTCCTTCGCGCGCGCCCACGGTCTGCATGATCAGACCGAGGGTGGCGGAGGCGGTGCGGGGAAACTCGCGCTCGGCGGTGATCTCCGGCCCCAAGTCGGCCAGAGTCTCCACCGTCGCCAGCAGGCGGCGGAGGTTGGTTTTCTGTATCGCCACTCGCGCGGCGAGAATCGGGAGCAAGTCGAGAGTAGCACGCGCCTCGCGCGGCGGCGTTGGTTAGTTTGGTGCGGAGCGGCCTGCCGGCAGCCCCTGCAGGGGCGAATGAATGTAGCCCGGCACGTCAGTGCCGGGAATAGGGAGAAAACAACGTCAGTGCCGTCAGGCACGGCTGACCAGCCCCAATAGGGAGCCGAATTCAAAAATGTTCACGAAGCTCGGCGAACCGCTCCAGCACCAGCAATCGCCCCGAGCCGTTGCCGGGCTGGGACAGTTCCTCGTGCTCCAGTAGCCAGGTCTGGTCGTGCGGCACGAACACGGCATTCAGGCCAGCGGCGAGCGCGGGATTTACGTCCGACTTCGGGCTGTTACCGACCATCCAGGTGATGTCCCGCGTCAGTCCATACTTCCCGACCACCTCGCGATACATTGCCGGGTCCTTCTCCGGGACCACCTCGACGGCGGCAAAGTACGGCTTCAGTCCCGAGCGCTCGACCTTGCCGGACTGCTCCGTAAAGTTGCCCTTGGTCATCAGGATGAGGTGGTGGCGGCCGGCGAGGTAGTCCAAGGTTTCCGGCACGCCGGCGATGATCTCGACGGGATGCTCGGCAATGGCGTGGGCGAAGCCGTGGATGGTCTCGTGCAGTGCCGGCGTGAGCGGCTCGACCGAGAGGCGCTCGAAAGTCTCGACCAGCGCGTGGGCAAAGCTGTGCAGGCCGTAGCCGTGCTTCACTATGGTGGCGCGCTCCACGTCCATGAGCACGTCGCGCACTTGCTCCGGCGTGTACTCATGATGGTTGAGGAAGGAGATGAAGTTGGCAATGGCGCGCTCGAAATAGACGTTGTTCTCCCACAGCGTGTCGTCGGCGTCGATGAGCAGGGTCTGCGCGCCGTTGTGGTGTGCGGATCTAGCCATTATGGGGAAATCTATGATAACCGCAGGAAGCGGGGAATGGCGCCCGATTACCAGCGCTGACCCCTGTTCTCAACAACTACGCAGGGGCGATAATGCGGTTGGAGGCGGCATGACCAATAGGCGATTGGCCGGGTTCGCGGTCGGCTTCTTCGCCGTTCTTGCGATTCCGTGTGCGTATTACTTAGCACTTGTCCTCTTCGGGTACACACTTCCGAAGTGGCTTATTGTGCTGGCCGTCGTAGTCGCGGTGATTTTGGTACAGTACCTCTGGCGTAACGAGTGATAAGGCTTGTTATCGTTCGTCGACTCGGAAACTGGATGAGCATTCTCAAGGCCTGTCTACTGGCGCTTGCCTTTGTCAATTGGACGCCCACGTCCGCGCTCGCACAGCAGTGTCCGCAAACCAGCGCAACGGGGCCGACCCGTGCATCGCAGGCCCAGACGTTGGAGGGCAGGCTCGTTTTTCACAATGGAATCCGTCAGTGGTTTGAACTGGAGCTCGACCAACCGCAATGCGTGCAGACCTCCGTCGAACTAGTGCGAGGAGAGCGCGACTGGATGCCGCTGCAGGTTCTTAGAGGTTGTCGAGTTAGATCGAAGGGCGCGATTGATTTCTCCCCTACTGGGTACTACTCGCTTGATACCTACCAGGCGGTGGATCAGATCGAGCCTGTCGGCTCCTGCCGGCCGCAGTTGCCGTTTCCTGACTACTCGAAGACAAAGCCGGAGAAGTCAGTCCACGAATATCGTGTTGATATGCACGTCAACTATAGGCCGGGAGATCACCCGATCATCTTCCGCGTGTCGAGCGCGGGCAAGGAACTGCAGCCCTGGCAGGCTTATGCGAGTTACTGGCTGACGGGTGGCTTTGTCCTGTATGGACACTGCGGAGACGGCTTTGTTGTCGATAAAGTGTTTGGTACACGACAGGCGAAACCGTCGCACTTCGATGAGCCGCGAACCTCAGGTGACATGGCCACGTTTGATCCTGAGACTGCTGCTGCATCCGGCAAGAAGGACCTGCATCTGGGATACACCTGCGTGCGGCAAGGACGATAAACGAGTGATAAATCGCCTTATCACTAGCTGAGGCCCCATGCTGTAACCTGTCCCGCCTCAAATCTTGTAACTGGCAGCTCTGATCGTGCGACTACTCGTTATCGGCGCGGGGATGATGGGAGCGGCGGCGGCCTTCGACATGGCGCGCTCGCCCGAAGTCGATGCGGTAACGCTGGCCGACAGCGACCTGCGCCGCGCCAAAGACGCTGCCCACCGCGTCAACAAGCTGACGCACAGCAGGAAGGTTACGGCCAAGCATCTTGACGCGAGTCAGGAATCCGACGCAGCCAAGCTGATGCGTGGCCATAATGCGGCACTCTCAGCGGTGCCGTATTTCTTCAACGTTGGACTGGCGCGGGCGGCCATCAAGGCCGGATGCCACTTCGCCGACCTGGGCGGCAACAACGCCGTCGTCCGCCAGGAGCTGGCCATGGACAAGCAGGCCGCCAGACGCGGAGTGGCGCTGGCGCCGGATTGCGGGCTCTCTCCCGGCATGGCCTCGATTCTGGCCGGCGAACTGATGCGCCGCATCGGTGGCCGCGTCGACGCGCTGAAAATCTACGTCGGCGGGCTGCCGCAGCATCCCAAACCGCCGTTCAATTACCAATTGGTGTTCTCTGTCGAGGGTCTGATCAACGAGTACGCCGAGCCGGCGCGGATTTTGCGCGGTGGCAAGCTGACCACTATCGAGCCGCTGACCGAGCCGGAGGAATTCCATCTCGAAGGCTTCCCGCCGCTCGAGGCCTTTCATACCTCGGGCGGGACTTCGACGCTGCCTGAGACCTTCGCCGGCAAAGTAGATGAGTGCTTCGAGAAAACGCTGCGCTACCGCGGACATCTGGCGTTCATTCGCGGGCTCTACGATCTCGGAATGTTTTCGAGCAAAAAGAAGAAGTTTGGTAAGACCGAGGTCGCGCCTCGGACGGTGGTCGCCAGGCTGTTCGAAGAAAAATTTGCGGGGGACGAGCCGGACGTGGTCATCCTGCGTGTTGCAGCCCACGCAGGCGCTGGCGTGGCGTCGTTCACCTGCGTGGACCGCTTCGATCCGGAGACCGGGATGACAGCCATGATGCGCACCACTGCCTGGCCGGCGTCGGTAGTGGTGCAGATGCTGGCCTCGGGCGAGATCACGAAACGGGGCGCTGTCCGCAGCGAACTCGACATCCCCACGGAGGCATTCCTGCAGGCAGTGGCAGACCGAGGGGTACACATCGAGTATTCTACTCAGCTACTGGCCGCTGGCTCCTAGCTATTGGCCAAATCACAAAAGCTTTGATAAAAAGCTAGCGGCTAGTAGCTAGGGGCTAACAGCTATTACGTAAGAGGAGGCAGCCTGTGAAATTCCTGGATCGACTGCATCCCCTGGCACTTCTGGTGCTGCGCCTGGGTTTGGGGATCATCATGACCGCCCACGGCTGGCAGAAGCTGTCCGGCGGCTTGGGGAAGTTTATGGGATTCCTCGCCAATATCGGAGTCCCGGGGTGGATGGCCTACTTGGTGGTAGCGGCGGAATTCGGTGGCGGCATCCTGGTGCTGGTAGGCTTGCTCACCCGCCTGGGCGCGCTCTCGATTGGTATTGACATGCTGGTTGCCATCACCAGAGTCCACTGGAAAAATGGCCTCAAAGGACCGGGTGGATATGAGTTCCCATTGGCCTGCGGGATCATCGCCTTCGCGCTCATTTTCCTGGGCGCGGGGCCCATATCGCTGGATGGGGCGTTCTTCCGCGGGGGTGGCGGCAGCTCCGCTCGCAAGTGATTGCTGTGGGGGTGGTTCGAAGGTAACTTGACGCCGGACCGTCTGCGGCGCATCCTATCTGCGATATGTGGGGGCGTGTGCGAACTTGGCTGGCGATAGCGCTCTGCGTGGCGGTGTTCGTCACGTTTCTCGTACACAAACCCGCCTGCAGCAGCAGCAACAGGCTGCACAACAAACCCGTCGCCAAGTTCAAGGCCCTGACCGTGGACACTGATGCCAAGAGCGGGATCGGTGCGATGGTCAAGTTCGCAGTGATTCCTCCTGCGGAGGCGTTGGTGTCGCCTACCGTGGAAGCGTTCGCCGCTGCCGGGAACGTTCCGATGCCCGCGGCGCTGCATTCTCAAGTTCTCTCCTGTAGTTTCCTCTGCTGATTTCTCTGGTTTCCCCGCACACACATACTTCCGAGGCTCCAAGTGCGGGGATGTGCTGGGAAGGTTGGCCTCTCTCCCTTCTCAGTGGCGCGGAGAAATCGGCAGACCTTGCCTCCGGTCACCGGTTTCTCCGCTTTTTCTTGTAGCGCCGCCGTCTCGGCGGCAGACCGTGCGGGCTCGCCCAAACGTGCGAGGGCGCGACGCCCCTTCGGCTTCGCTCAGGGCGGGCTCTCGCGACAGCCGGCCAGACCGGGGTCCCCAGTACGCCCGATGTTGGCGTTCTGGGGTGGAAGAGGCCGGCGCTACAGTTATCCGGGATCAGAATCCGGCCAGCTTGACTACGGCTTGGTAGACGTCTTCCGCCTGGGGCAGGATTTCGTCCTCGAGCGCCGGCTGGTAGGCGCAGAAGGTGTCCATGGCGGCCACGCGACGCACCGGGGCGTCGAGGTGCTCGAACAGTTCGTCGGCGATGCGGGCGGCGATCTCGGCGCCGTATCCCCAGCTCAGCACGTCTTCGTAAGCCACGATCACGCGGTTGGTCTTGCGGACCGAGCCGGCAATAGCCTCCCAGTCGTAGGGACTGAGCGTGCGCAGGTCGAGGATCTCCACGTTGATCTGGTGCTCGCGCTCGGCGCGCTGGGCTGCTTGCAAGGCGCGGGGCACGACGGCACCATAAGTGATCAGGGAAATGTCGCTGCCCTCGCGCACCACCCGCGCCTTGCCAAACGGGATCATGTGGTCGGGACCGGGATAGGGAGCGCGCCCATAGGTCTCGCGATAGAGTCGCTTGTGCTCCAGGAACAGCACCGGATCGTCCGAGCGGATGGCCGTGCGTAACAGACCATTGGCGTCGAGCGCGTTCGAGGGAAAGACCACGCGCAGGCCGGGGATGTGCGTGAAGATGCTCTCGCCGCACTGAGAATGATAGATGGCGCCCCCGGTAAGGTATCCGCCGATGGCCACGCGGATGACGGCCGGCGAGGAGAAGCCATCGAACGAGCGCCAGCGGATGAGCGGCAGCTCATCGCGCAACTGGTGCATGGCCGGCCAGATGTAGTCGAAGAACTGGATCTCGGCCACCGGCTTGAGTCCGCGCACGGCCATCCCGATGGAGCGGCCCACGATGCTGGCCTCCGCCAGCGGTGAGTTGAAGACACGGTCGGGACCGAACTCCATCTGCAGCCCGGCGGTGAGCTTGAAGACGCCTCCCTTGCCTTTGACCAGCTTCTCTTTCAAATACTGCTCGCGGCTGCAGTCGGCGACATCCTCGCCGAAGACCACGATGCGGGGATCACGCCGCATCTCGTCCCTGAGGCAGGCGGTGATAAGGTCGGCCATGGTCTTGGATGCGACCGTGCCCGGCTTGGAAGAAGCGGGCGCCGGTGCGGGCGGCACGTCGAACCTGGGCGAGGTGGGATCCAGGTCGGGCGAGTAGATGAATTGCAGGATCGATTCTTTCGCCGGCGGCGGCGCCTCCAGCGCTCGGTCACTCGCTTCCTGCACTTCCTGGTCTGCCTGCTTCTCAAGATCGGAGATTCCCTTCTCGTCGAGGATGCCTTCGCGGATCAGAAACATCTGCAGGCGGGTGATGGGGTCGCGCTTGACTTCCTCCTTGCGCTCGGACTCGGGACGGTAGAGGCGCTCGTCGTCGGAGAGCGAGTGCGAGTAAGGACGGACGACGTGCCCGTGCACGAACCCAGGACCTTTGCCGGCCCGGATGTGCTCGACCGTGCGCGCCACCGCGGCATAGCTCTCGATTGGGTCGGTGCCGTCGCACTCCTCGAAATGGAAGTCAGGGAAGTTGGCCACCAGCCGCGAGATGTTGCCACCGGCGGTCTGCACTTCGCAGGGCACGGAGATGGCGTATTCGTTGTCCTCGATCATGAACAGCACCGGCAGCTTGAGGTTGGAGGCCGCGTTCATCGCCTCCCAGAACTCGCCTTCGCTGGTGGCGCCTTCGCCGGAGGAGACGTACACCACCTCCTCGCCGTGGAAGGTCACATCTTTGAACTCGCGATAATCGCCGGGAGGCTTCTTGGCCGCATCGGGATAGCGGGAGAGATAGCGGCCGGCGTGCGCGCATCCTACGGCATGCAGGTACTGGCTACCCGTGGGCGAAGAGCCGGTGACGATGTTGAGCTTGCGGCTGGACCAATGCGAGGGCATCTGGCGTCCGCCGGAGCTGGGATCGTCGGCCGCGCCCACCGCCTGCAGCAGCATGTCGAGCGGCGTCATCCCCAGCGCCAGGACCAGGGCGCGGTCACGATAGTAAGGAAAGAACCAGTCGTATCCCGGTTTCAGCACCAGTCCGGCTGCCGCGAGCAAGGCTTCGTGGCCGGCGCCCGAGATCTGGAAGAAGATTTTCTGCTGGCGCTTGAGCAGGATCTCGCGGTCGTCGATCCTCCGCGACAAGAACATCAGCCGGTAGATCTCAATGAGCTGCCGGCGGGTGAGCCCCTGATAGGTCTTCTCCTCGGGTGCCTTCGGGACGAGCTTGGGTGCCGCTTTGGTGGTAGCCATTCAGCTCCTCAGATGCAGTCAGAACCCGACGAGCATCTCATCACGCGACCCCCGATGCGCGATACGCACCCTGCTCATTGTAAAACGAGCCAGGGCCCCCGCACGCGCGATTTTCGCATGCTGGGGTAGGGCCGGGGACTGCGGATATACTGATCGACGGAAACCAAAGTCACCTCGGCGGATACTTCCGTGATCACGGTCCATCGCCCCATCCCGACGGAGCAGATCAGCCTGCTGATCTTCGATCTGGACGGCACCCTGATCGACTCGCAGATGGACCTGGCCAATTCGGTCAACGCCATGCTGCGGCACTTCGGGCGGAGGGAGCTCTCGCATGAGGTCATCGCAAACTATATCGGCGATGGCGCGCCCATGCTGATCCGCCGCGCTTTGGGCGATCCCGATGACGGCCACTACATGCACCAGGCGCTGGACTTCTTCCTGCACTATTACCGCGAGCACAAGCTGGACAACACCACGCTCTATCCCGGCATTCGCGAGGCGCTCGCAGCCGTGCGCTGGGGCGAGAATGGCGGCCGCAAGACGGAGCGCAAGTTCGCGGTGCTGAGCAACAAGCCGGTCGGGCCTTCGACCAAGATCCTGGAGGGCCTAGGCATCAGGGACCTGTTTGTCCAGGTCTATGGCGGCAACAGTTTCCCCACCAAGAAGCCCGACCCAATGGGCGCAAATGCGATCCTCGAGGAGACGGGGACGCGACCGGAGGAGGCCATCATCATCGGCGACTCCGAGATCGACGTGATCACGGCGCGCAACGCGGGGACCTGGAGCTGCGGGGTGAACTACGGCTTCCGTCCGGACACGCTGAAAGTAGTGCCGCCGGACGTGGTCATTGACCATCCGCGCGAGCTGCCCTTGGTATTCAACAAGGACTACGAGGAGGAATTCGACAATTAGCCGGCCTCCCTCCAAGACCTTCGGCTTCACCTCGGCGGAGTTGCGCACCATCCGCGCGATGAAAGACCCGAACGGCGTGCAGAAGTTCCTGAACAGCCTGCCATACCACCTGGCGCTCACGTGTTGGTCGCCGCGCAAGGTGCTGCGCGAGCGTACGGTGCACTGCCTGGAAGGAGCGATCTTTGCGGTTGCCGCGCTGCGCGTGCTGGGATATCCGCCGCTGTTGTGCGACCTGGAGGCGGACCGCGACACCGACCATGTCCTGGCCGTCTTCAGGGTGGATGGCTGTTGGGGAGCGGTGGCGGCCTCGAACTTTGCCGGCTGCCGCTACCGCGAGCCGGTCTATCGCTCGCTGCGCGAGCTGGCCATGAGCTACTTCAATCTTTATTTCAACATGGGGCGTCAGCGTTCGTTGCGCCGCTACTCGCGGCCGGTCAACATGGCGCGCTTCGATCATCGCAACTGGATGACCAGCGAGGAAGAGGTCTGGTACATCGCCGAGTACTTGTGCGATATCCCGCATCGGCCGCTGATCACGGCCAAGCAGGCCAAGAATCTCCATACCGTTGATGAACGTCTCTACAAGGCTGAGCTGGTGGGGCATCGGTGGAAGTGAAGGCCCGCGACCATCGCGCTTTCGTACCGGTGACGGGAAGCATCGTCTTGCTTACCATCGCCCTCTGCGCGGCGGCGCAGAACCCTCACATAAAACTCTCGCACCCCGACCAGCCGCGCACGCTCGCGAGCGGTGAGATCCAGCCCCTCATCCGGGCGGTCGCCGAGAACGACATCGCCAACGACCTCAAGCAGCGTGACTACACCTATCTGCAGCGCGAGGAAGAGCACAAGCTCGACGGCCAGGGCAAGCAGAAATCGCTCGAAACCCGCAACTTCGAGATCATGATGCTGTATGGACAACAGGTGAGACGGTTGATCGCCCGCAATGACAAGCCGCTGAGTGCCGAGGAGTTCGCCAAGGAAGAGAAGAAGATCCAGAAGATCATGCGGGAGCGCGAACAGGAGACCCCCGAACAGCGCGAGAAACGCCTACGGAAGGAAGAAAAGGGGCGCGAAGAGGCCCGGGCCTTCGTTCGCGAAGTAGCCGACGCTTATACCTTTCGTTTGGTGAACACGGAAAGAGTGGATGGACGTGACACCTACATCATCGAGGCTGAGCCCCGTCCTGACTTTCACCCCCATCTCAAAGACGCGAAGTACCTTCCCAAGTTTCGCGGACGCGTCTGGATCGACAGCGCCGAGGCGCAGTGGGTCAAGCTCGAGGTCGAGGCGATCGACACCGTCTCCTGGGGACTGCTTCTTGCGCGTATCCACAAAGGCTCGCGCATCGGCATCGAACTGACACGCGTCAATGACGAAGTGTGGCTGCCGAAATCGGTTTCCCTGAAACTCTCGGCTCGGGTGGCGTTACTTAAGAACTTCAACGTGCTCGAAGACGTCAGCTACCGGGACTACAAGAAGTTTCGCAGCGATGTGAAGATCGTTCCCGTACCCGAGGTGGAACCGCGGTGAAGCTACGATCTTAGATTCCGCAACTCTCCTTAGTGATTGTCATACCGATCCGAGGGCTTCCAGAGTCCCCAAAACGCCCGCTCATGGCCTTCTGGCGTGGGGAGCCCGAGTGGTGGGACCTTGCGGCTCTATAATCAAGACCCAATGGACTTCAAGCTCACCTCCGACTACAAGCCGCGTGGCGATCAGGGCAGGGCCATCGAGCAACTCACCCGCGGTGTGCGCGAGGCGGAGAAGCATCAGGTACTGCTGGGCGTCACCGGCTCGGGCAAGACCTACACGATGGCGAAGGTGATCGAGCACGCCAACCGTCCGACCCTGGTGCTGGCCCACAACAAGACGCTGGCGGCGCAGCTCTATCACGAATTCAAGATTTTCTTTCCGCACAATGCCGTCGAATATTTTGTCTCCTACTACGACTACTACCAGCCCGAGGCCTATATCCCGGCGGGCGACGTGTATATCGAGAAGGAAGCTACCGTTAACGACGAACTGGACAAGCTGCGCCTCTCGGCCACCAAGTCGCTGTTCGAGCGACGCGACTGCGTAATCGTGGCGTCGGTGAGTTGCATCTACGGCCTGGGTTCACCGGACGCTTACTACGGCATGATGATGTTCGTGGAGAAAGGCCAGAAGATCCGGCGCGAGGACATTACGCGCCGGCTGGTCGAGATCCTTTACGAGCGCTCGGACACCGACTTCCGCCGCGGCACCTTCCGCGTGCGCGGCGACATCATCGAACTCTTCCCGACCTATGAAGACGTGGCCTACCGCATCGAGCTGTGGGGCGACCAGGTGGAATCGCTGGCGCAGATCGATCCCCTGTTCGGGACGGTCAAGCAGAAGTACCTACGCCTGCCCATCTATCCCAAGACGCACTACGTCATGTCGCAGGAGACCAAGTCGCGCGCCGTAGAGTCCATCAAAGAGGAGCTGCACTGGTGGGAAGCCGAGCTGGAGAAGCAAGGACGTGTGGTCGAGGCACAGCGTGTACACCAGCGCACGATGTTCGACCTGGAAATGATCAAGTCTGTCGGCTACTGCCATGGAATCGAGAACTACTCGCGGCACTTCTCGGGGCGCCTGCCGGGTGAAGCGCCGCCTACGCTGCTGGATTACGTGCCTCGCGACTACCTGCTGTTCATTGACGAGTCGCACCAGACCGTCCCGCAGCTCCACGGCATGTATCACGGCGACCGATCGCGCAAGGAAACGCTGGTGGAATACGGATTCCGGCTGCCCTCGGCGCTCGACAACCGTCCGCTAACCTTCGAAGAATTCGAGCACCGCGTGAACCAGGCCATCTACGTTTCGGCCACGCCCGGCCCGTATGAGCTCACCAAATCAGCCGGAGTTGTTGTCGAGCAGATCATCCGTCCCACGGGACTCGTGGATCCTGAGGCGGAAGTGCGTCCGGTGAAAGGGCAGATTGACGACCTGCTGCATGAGATCCGCGAGCGATCGGCCAAGGACGAGCGCGTGCTCGTGACCACGCTGACCAAGCGTATGGCTGAAGACCTGGCCGAGTATTACAGCGAGGTCGGTGTGCGGTGCCGCTACATGCACTCGGAGATCGAGACGCTGGAACGCATCAAGATCCTGCGCGACCTGCGCAAGGGCGAGTTCGACGTGCTGATCGGCATCAACCTGCTGCGCGAAGGGCTGGATCTGCCGGAGGTCTCCCTGGTGGCCATCCTCGACGCCGACAAGGAAGGCTTCCTGCGTTCCAGCGGCTCACTCATCCAGACCATGGGCCGCTGCGCCCGCAACCTGAACGGCCGGGCCATCCTCTATGCCGACACGGTGACGGATTCCATGCGGCGAGCCCTGGACGAAACCAACCGCCGGCGCGCCATCCAGCAGGCCTACAACGAAGAGAATGGCATCACGCCGGAATCCATCGTGAGGCCGGTAGAGATGGCGCTGGCCCAGATCGTGGAGGCCGATTACGTGGATGTGGCCGAGACTGCGGAGGGCATGCCGGAATTCAAGTCGCAGGAGGAACTCGACGCCTACATCGCAAAGCTCGAGAATGACATGCGCGAAGCGGCCAAGCGCTTCGAGTTCGAGCAGGCGGCCCGGCTGCGCGATGCCATCAAAGAGCTGCGAACGAAAGAGTTCCTGTTCGCCTAAGGCGGAACCAGGAATCGAAACCAGATCCACGCGGAGTTCCCTGGCAACCTGCGGAAGGCGTGCCCCTTTTCAAACCGCCCGGCTCTTTATCAAGGGCTCCTGCTCGGTCTGAGATTCTTCTTCGACAATCTGCATCTCGGCCTCGAGCAGGCTGAAACGCTGCATCATCTGGTGCAGACGCAAGGCCATGGCCCGGATGGTCTTGAGCTGCTCGCGGACGCGAGCTGAGAAGGCGCCTGGGTCCTGCAACAGCAGTTCGGCATTGCCCAGGAGCGGGGTCATGGCGTTGTTGAAAGCGTGCCGCATCTCCACCATGTAGCGTCCCAGGGTAGCGAAGTGCTGGTTCTCGGCCGCAAAGCGCTCGGCTTCGCGCGCGCGTCCGTCGCTGGCAACCCGAGCCAGCACCTCCGCGGCCAACTCGACCAGCGCATCCACCCACGCGTCCTGTGGCGGGACGACCAGCGCGCGCGGATGCAGGGAGCGCACCCAGACACGGTTGCCGGGGTCGGTGGTGGCGCACACCACCGCAGTCCCGGTCGCCGTCAGCGAGCGCAGCACGGGCTCCATGCGAGCTCGGGGCAGGGATGCGATGACGGCGACATCGCCGCTCACTACGCACTCCTGGTCCCAGCATTCCGCGCTGAGCAGAGTGAAGGCCGGAACCTCGCGCTCAACCTGCCAGCGGGCCATCAGGGTGCGCGCGAAATCGGCGGAAGCGGAGTCGGAGATGAGGACTACATTCTGCGTCTGGCTCATGGTCAAAGCAGCTATGCTTAGCGCACGATAGCAGCCACAGGCCGGATGGCAACCGACAGTTGAGGAGTCATTGTTTTGAAATGATTTGCAATGTGGGACAGGACAAAATCGATACACCGGCGTCTCAACTTGAGAGATCAGTCTCCGTGGGCCGTAGTCACGGCGCTCGCGCCTAATCCGATGTTATAGCGCTTGAGCTTGCGGTAGAGCGTGGCGCGGCTGATCCCTAACATCTTGCCGGCGAGCATCTTGTCCCCGCGAACCTGCTCAAAAACACGCTCGATGGTGATTCTCTCCAGATGCTCAAGATCCGTAGGAGCCCCGGAAGCGAGAGGCTGGACGGTCTCCGCCGAGGCGTGGGCACCGCCGACGGCCGCAGGCAGATCGGCAACCTCGATACGCTCGTGGTTGCGCAAAGTCACGGCATGCGCAATGCAGTTTTCCAGCTCCCGGACATTGCCCGGCCAGTCATACTGTAACAGCGCATTCATGGCTGCCGCGGTGATGGTCAGAGGCCGTCCCGGCGCGTAACGCTCCAGGGAGCTGCGGACAAGCACTGGAATGTCCGACCTGCGCTCGCGCAGCGGCGGCACGTGCACCGTGACAACGTTCAGGCAAGAATAGAGGTCCTTGCGAAACGTCCCGGCGCGGTAGGCGGCCTCGAGGTCGCGATTGGTGGCGGCGATGACCCGCACGTCCACCTTGACACTTTGGTTGCTGCCCACCGGACGTAAATCTCTTTCCTGCAGGACGCGCAGCAGTTTGGCCTGCATCTCCGGCGGCAGCTCGCCGACTTCGTCGAGCAGGATGGTCCCGCCGTGGGCGACCTGAAACAGCCCGGGGCGGGACTTGAGAGCGCCCGTAAATGCCCCCTCTTCGTAACCGAACAGCTCGCTCTCGATCAGCGTGGGCGCCAGCGCCCCGCAGTCCACGGCAATGAAAGGCCGTTTGGCGAAAGGACCGCGGAAATGGATCGCCCGCGCCACCAGCTCTTTTCCGGTACCGCTCTCGCCTGTAATCAGCACCGGAGTGCGGGTGTCCTTCAGACGCCCCACCAGACGCAACACCTCCTGGATTCTCGGCGAAGAGCCGGTGATGGCGTCTAGTTCCGTCTCCGCCTGCACGCGGTCGCGAAGAAAGTCGCGCTCCGCCACCAGGCGAACCTTCTCAGCCATGCGCTCGAGGATGAGCGTCATCTCTTCGACCGCGAAAGGCTTGGTGATGTAGTGGTAGGCACCGTGCTTCATGGCCTCGACGGCGCTGCCGATCGAACCGTGGCCGGTCATGATGGCGACCTCGGTACGTGGGCACTGGCTCTTGATGCGTCGCAACAGTTCCACTCCGGACTGCTGCGGCAGCAGCAGGTCGGAAACTACCACGTCAGGGGCCTCGGTTCCGAGCAGTGTGAGCGCGGCCTCGGTGCTTTCGGCTTCCAGGCAGATGAAACCGAGTGACTCCCCAATGCGCAGGCACAGCTTGCGGATGGTCGGTTCGTCATCCACGATCAGGAAGCGGATGCGGAAGTCGTCGCTCATTGCGGTTTCCCGAAGGTCTTCTCCACCATGGCAAGGAGCTGTTGCACGCGGAAAGGCTTCTCCACGCAGGGAGCGCCGGTATCCCGCAGCACGGCAGCGGTGTCCTCGTTGACGGTGTCGCCGGTGACAAAGATCACTCGCGCCAGCAGGTCGCGGCGGTGGGCCCCGATCCAGGCGTGGACGCCGGCGCCGCTCACGCCGCCGGGAGTGCGCATATCGGTGATCACCCCCAGATACTCGCCGGCAGCCAGCAACTTCAGGGCTTCCGCACCGGAAGCAGCCGCCACGGTGGAATATCCACCGCGCTCCAACGCCGTGCGCATAAGTTCCAGCACCGCGGGTTCATCCTCGACCACCAGGATGGGCAAGGACGCCGGGGCTGGCGAACTGGGGTTCACGTTCCCGCTCCCGCGGCGGCCAAGCCCGCCACTCTGGGCAGGCGGACGATGAAGGTAGCTCCGGGCTGGCCGTGATTGTTGTGGCTGACGATCTCTCCGCCGTGCTCACGCACGATGCCGTGGCAGATGCTCAGGCCCAGGCCGGTTCCCTTGCCCACTCCCTTGGTCGTAAAAAACGGATCAAAGATGCGGTCGGGATGGGAGATGCCGGGGCCGTTATCACGGAACAGGACCTCGACCGAGCCGCCGGCAACCGAGGTCTCCACCTCAATACGGCCTTTGCGGCCGGTCTCACTTATGGCGTCGCAGGCGTTGTTGAGGATGTTGAGGAAGACCTGCTGCAAACGGTGGGGGTCGCCGATCACCTCGGGGAGGGCTGGATCGAGACCTTCGACCACTTCCAGACCACGCCTGCCCAGATCGTAGGAGCGCAATTCCAAGGTGCGACGCAGAATCGTGTTCAGATTGACGGACTGCCGCTGCGGCGCGCTCTGGCGGGCGAAGCTCAGCAGGTTCTGCACGATCTGCTTGGTGCGCTGCGCCTCGTGCACGATGACGTGCAGCTCCTTGCGGGCGCCTGCATCGAGGTCGCGCTGCAATAGCAGGTCGGCGAAGCCGAGAATAGCCGTCAGCGGGTTGTTAACCTCGTGGGCCACGCCGGAAACCAGTTGTCCGACTGAGGCCATCTTCTCGGCGTGCATCAGGTTGGCCTTCAGCACCTCGGCGTCGGTGATGTCGGTCATGACCACGATAATGCTGACGACGTTGCCTTGCTCGTCGCGCATGGGACTGAGATTGAGGCAAAAGCGGCCATGGCTGTCATCGCCGCGCACCATCGCCAGCTCAAGGTTGTCGACGTTCTGGCCGGCGAGGGTTGATTCCAGAGCGCGGGCCATCGCTTCCTGCGCGGCCGGAGCCACCAGCTCCAGCAGCGGCTGGTTCAGCAGACGTTCCTGGCTGTAGCCTGCGGCAAACCAGCGGCGGTTGGCGTAGGTGATCAGCCCGCTGCGGTCGGTCACCAGGATCAGGCTCTGGGTGCCGTTCAGGATCTTGGTGGTGAAATCCCGCTCCCGCTGCAACCGCGCCTGCGAGACCTTCAGTTCAGTGATGTCGAGCACCACGCCGCGGTACTGCACCACCTTGCCCTGGGCGTCGCGGACGGCGAATGCGTTCTCCAGCGCGTACACCAGGTGGCCGTCCTTGCGCCGCAGCACCTGCTCGAAGTTGTGCACCGCGCCGTTCGCTTCAATGGTCTCCAGGAACCTCTGGCGGTGGGCCGGCGACGGGTAGAGCTGGTGGGGGATGTCTGTCTGCAGCAATTCTTCCCGGCTGTGGTAGCCGAGCATGCGCACCAGCGCGTCGTTGACTTCGACGAACCGGCCCTCGGGCGTGGAAAAAAAGACGCCCTCCTGGATATTGTCGAACAGTTCGCGGTAGCGCCGCTCTGCCGCGCGCCGGTCCGTGATGTCCTTGAGCACGTGGAGGGTCTGCCAGCCGCGGTCGGGGGCGCGCAGGCACGAGGTGGAAACCAGATAAGTGCGCTCCAGCGACGGGTGCGCGAATTCCTCGGCGCCTGCCAGGGCCAGGCGGCAGATAGGGCAGGGGCCGCTGCCGGCGTCGCCGGGGAAGGAGAGCAAGGCCTGCATCTGCACACCGCTCAGCTCCGCCGGGGCCACGCCGATGAGTTCTGCCAGCGAACGGTTCACGCGCAGCACCCGGTTCTCCTGATCGTGCACCACGATGAGGTCGGAGATGAAATCGAAGATCTCTGCCCAGTTCCGGTTCGCAAGCGCGGGAAGATCAGGAGAGATCCGCTCCAGAGGGTCGACGCCGGCCGGAGCAGTGGGGTGGGCTTCCAAGTTGATCGCGTGCATGGGCCCTCGGGCAGGCGCCAATATCTGCCCGGGATAACGCGGCGGTGGAAGCGATTCCAAAGCCGAAGCTAATCGCGAATCTCAATTTGAGTCAAGGGAATAGAAGGACATGTGCCCAGGTCACAAAGAGGTGGGGAGGAACAGAATGATTAGTCTCAATTTGAAATGCGGCCACAGGCCAGCCCGCCGGCCGTCAGAACGGCGTCATGACGATGAATGTAGGCGTGCCGCCGGCATCTATGGTCAGCGGCGGTGTTATCAGATTCAGACTAGCGTTGTCAGTCGCCTCGTTGTCGTTCGGCACCAGGCTGTCGTTGGCGGTTTGGATCAAGGAGACGTAAGGCAACACAGCAGCCGTAGCACTCGCACCCGGGGCGGCGGAGGCGGAATTGAGTAAGCCAGTTTGAACGTACGTGAACCGGTTAGGGGCGGTAATGGAGGTGATCCCGAATACGCCGTTGAAGCTGGTGTCGAACTGCACGCCCGATATGGTCACCGGCTGCCCGGCTTGGAACGGAACGCTGCTAGTGGTGGTCACCGTGACCAGCCCCGTCACCACCCCAGTCACCGGGTTAGTAATGTTCTGGCGGGAAATCGACGAGATGGCAAATGCTGCCGTCTGGAATTGATTTGCCGTGTACACGCGGAAGGAATTGGAATCGGAGGCGATGAAGGCCGGTGCGGCGCCGGCCACGCAGGGATCGGTCGACACGGCCGGTGCCTGTACCAGGCAGATGCGCTTGGTGAAGGTGTTGGACGTCGTGTTGAGGATGCAGACGCTGTTGCCCGCCTGATCCGCCACGTAGGCGCGCGTGCCGTCCGCCAGTGCGGTGATCGAGATGGGCGTCGTCCCATTGCAGGGTGATGGGGAAGCCAGGGGAACTTTCGTCACGGTAGGTACGGCCGGTGGGGCGGCGGTGGCGTTCTCGATGATGGATATGCTGCCGTCCGGCGGGCTGGTGACGTAGGCGCGGTTCAGCATTGGGTCGTACGTGATGTACTTGGGCCCAGCGCCAACGGCTTTGGTGTTCACGACCGTGTCCGTGGCGGTGTCAATCACCGATACAGTGCTGCTTCCTTGATTGGCCACAAACACGCGGGTTCCATCGCTGCTCACCGCTCCCCACACCGGAATGGTGCCCGTTAGATTAATAGTCGTGAAAACAGTGTTATTAGCAGGAAGAATGACGGTCACGGTGTTGTCGCCCTGGTTCAGGCAGTAAAGCTGACTGCCGTCGGGGGTCGCTACCAGAGCGACCGGGTTGCTGCCAACCGGAATCTCGGTACTCAGGCTGTTGGTGGACAACTCGATGACAGCCACCTTGTTGCGGCCTTGCTCGGCGACGAAGAGCTTGCCTGGCGCCGAGGCGGCGAAAACGGGCGCGGCGCCGGCGGGCAGAGTGATAAGGTTCGGTTGACCGATGCTCGCTAGGGTGAAAAAAGCTACGTTGTCGCTTCCCTGATCGACGACATAATCGGTTCCCGTAGGCGCGATCGCGTACACGGGGTTCTGGCCGAGCCCGTTGATGCCAGAAAGGACGGCGACAGCGTCATCGCCGGAGACGTCGATAACCACGGCCGAGCCGGGTTGAGCGCCGTTGGAGCTCACCACCAGGGCATGGCGGGTGGGCTGGGGGTCGCCTCCGGGTTGCGGAACCGGGATGGCTACCGGACGGTAGTACTCCCCGCAACCACTGCCGCACAGCCCCAGACCAAAGATAGTCACCAGCACGGCAGCCGCAGCGCCCAATTTCCCCTTAAGCCTCATCCCACTCCCACAGACCGGGTTCTCAAACGAAACGTTCATTCTAACGGGAAGGCGAGATTGGCGCAAAGGTTGAGGCGCTTAGCGGGCGTGAGCGATCCTGAGCGCAGCGAAGGCGAGGGGGAGCCCGCTGCCGAAATCCCGAGCGAAGCGAGGGATCTCTCATACGATCATGAGG
>Ga0187777_10000377_pt1 | contig 32063 bp, 29 predicted proteins | sample 1015_Q2_SP5_10_M_FD_132416 | JGI IMG/M metagenome (GOLD analysis project Ga0187777, IMG submission 132416) | Tropical peat soil microbial communities from peatlands in Department of Meta, Colombia - 1015_Q2_SP5_10_MG | ecosystem: Environmental > Terrestrial > Soil > Wetlands > Peat | place... | reverse complement strand
GTTGCTCTTGGCACAATCGAATTTGCCATGCCTGCCGTCGGGTTTCTGATTGGACTCGAGCCACGCTTCCAGATGTTCGATGCTGCCGGCCTCTTCGACAGTGTCGAGCATGGTCAGAAGGTGCTTGCCGATCCTGCGGTGCGAGCACGGCTTGCGAGTTTTGGTGAGGCCAAAGGTGTTGAACCGCTGATAATGGCGCTCAACGGCCCATTGATGGTGGTGTCGCACAAGCCGATCCGCACGGTGGCCGACTTCAAGGGACAGAAGATTCGCGTGCCCGGTGCAGCGCCGCTGCATATCGAGCCGTTCAAGAGGCTCGGCGCTTCGCCGGTGTCAATGCCGCTCGGCGAAGTACTGCCGGCAATGCAGAACAAGACAATCGATGCTTCGATTTCGTCGTTCAACGTGCTGACCGGGTTCAAGTATTATGATGTGGCCAAGACGGCGACCTACCTTCCTGCGTCATTCCTTATGGTTGGCGGCATCGTCAACCGGAACTTCATGAAGTCGCTGGGCCCCGAGCTTGCGGCAATTGTGCGGGAAGAAGCACGCAAGGCTGAAGTCGTGTTTTCCACGTTTGGCGTTGCCGATGTCGAGCGGACCCGTGAAATCTGGGTCAAGAACGGCGGCGAAGCGATCACCATGGCGCCGGAAGAGGCCGCCAGTTACCTCAAGGACGTAACTTCGGTGATACCAGCCGTGCTGGCGACCAATGCACAGATGAAAGAAGACTATGAAACGGTCATTGCGGCGGCAAAGAGAGCTCGCTAGCAAGTTTGATTGTTCAATTGAGCCCCAGCATCAGGCGCATCCCACCGAGCGAAATAGCCGGGATGTAGGTGATTAGAACCAGCGCGAAAAGATAGATCACTAAAAACGGAATGATGCCGCGATAGATCGCGCGCAAATCCAGCCCGAGCACCGACTGGGCGACAAAAATGTTCATCCCAAACGGCGGATGGAACAGGCCGATCGCCAGGTTGACCGTGACGACGATGCCGAAATGGACGGTGTCGATGCCGAAGGCCTTGACCAGCGGCACCAGCAGTGGGGTCAAAAGCAGAATTGCCGACAGCGGATCAAGGAAGCAGCCAACTGCCAGAAGAATGATATTCACGGTCAGCAAAAACATCCAGGCGGAGATATTGAGGGCCTGCAGCCAGGCAACAATTGCCGCGGGAACCTGATTGACGGTGAGCAGCCATGAGAAAACCCCGGCGCAGGCGACGATGACGAGAATTTGCGCCGTGAACGTGACCGTGACGGCCGCGGCTTCGACGATATCACGCCAGCCCAACTCGCGAAAAATGAATCGGGTGACGAAAGCAGCATAAACGCAGGCGACCGCCGCTGCCTCGGTCGGCGAAAATACGCCACCATAGATGCCACCCAGAATAATGAACGGCATCCCGAGCGCCCAGACGCCGCGCACGGTAGCGCGAAGGAAACGATCGAGCTTGAACGCCTCGCCGGCGCCTATGCCGTTGCGCCAGGCAAACCACATCACATAGGCAGCAAGCATGAGCGCTAACATCACACCCGGCACTACGCCTGCCGCATAGAGCCGCGGCACGGATTCCTCCGCCGTCGCGCCGTAAACGATCATCGGTATACTGGGCGGGATGATGATATCGATTGCACCGACCGCGGTGACCAGGCCGGCGGCGAAGTATTCCGGATAGCCTGCTCTCCGCATCGCTGGATACATGATGCGGCCGATGGTGGCGACGCAAGCCGCACTGACACCGGAGATAGCGCCAAATATAGCGGATGTACCCACCGTGGTGACGGCAAGGCTGCCACGCACGGAGCCGACGCCGGATTGGACAAAATCGACCAAACGCTGGGCGACGCTGCCGCGTCCCATCAGTTCGCCGGCGTAGACGAAAAACGGAATTGCCAGCAGCGCGAATGCATTGATCGATCCGAACATGTTCTGGTGCAAAGCCGTCAGCGGCAAGTGCATGAAGAACACAAGCGCGACGCTGACCGACGCCAGTAAAACGATGAATATCGGGAATCCCAAGAGCAGCAAGATCACTGGCAAAACGCCGAGCGCGAACGACATGACCTAGATCTCCGAACCGGATTTGCTGCCGGTCGGCTGTCGCCCGGCCAGGACATAAGCGAGGCGCAGGCAACAAATGAGGGTGATCAGGCCAAAGCCTACGACCACCACACCATGCGGAATCCACATCGGCACCCGTGCCATGTCGCTCACGCGGCCAATGTTGAACATTTGCTGGGCATAGTAGGCCGAATTCCACACCACAAAACCGGTGAGAACAGCGATGAAGGCAAGCTCGGCGATCGATATCAGTCGACGAATCGGGGTCGGCAATGCGCTCACAATTACGTCCATTCTCAAATGTTGACCGCGCCACGCAACTACGGCGGCACCGAGGAAGGTCATGAAGACCATGATGAAGATTTGCAGCTCGTCGGCGCTGAGGATGGTGCTGCCGAAACCGTAACGCCCGATTACATTGATGAAGTTGAGGCTGACAGCGGCAATGAAGGCATAAGCGAGAGCGCGCTCGATCCACCGCGTCAAGCAATCGAGAATACGGGCGATCACGGTCGAGATTTCCCCCAGCTGCGCCGGCCGTTAAAGAGCGTTCAGACCGCCCATCTATAACTCAGCCGGGAGGCAGAGTAGCTTGACGCATATCAAGGAGAATGAGTTGCTTTTTGTCGACCTTCGATTATCTCGTTAGCGCGTGAGAACCTTTGGCGGCTGAGATGGATTGAGGCTTTTTTGCCGTCTACTCACTCGGCGCCACTCAAATTTCCTCCGGTACCATAGCAATAGCACCGCAGGGACACTCCTGCGCGCATATCCCGCAACCTTTGCAATAGTCATAGTTGAAGCGGAAACGTTGACCGGCACCCAGCTTTATCACCGCGTTGTCGGGGCACACGCCATAACAGTTGTCGCATTCAAAGCAATTGCCGCAAGACAGACAACGGCGCGCCTCGTAGAGCGCATTGGTCTCGTCAAGCCCCCCTTGTACTTCCTCGAAAGTGTCCTGACGGCGCGCAATTTCGAGCATCGGTCGCACTGTTTTCGGGGCATCGGCGTAGTACCAGGTGTTAAGTTTGGCAATATCTGCCAATTCATGTTTTTCAGGGGTCACAAGGGCGGCCCCGCGCAGCCACGCATCAATGTGGCGGGCTGCCTTCTTTCCGTGCCCGACGGCGACTGTGACAGTGCGTTCGGACGGCACCATGTCGCCGCCCGCAAAGATTCCCGCATAGCCGGTCATCATGTTGGGGGCGACCTGCACCACACCATCCTTTATCTGCAACCCAGGCACACCATCGAGCAATGACAGATCAACATCCTGACCGAGCGCGAGGACGAGTGCGTCAGCTTCCAGCGTTTCCAATTGACCTGTCGGTTGCGGGAAGCCCTTCTCGTCGAGTTTCATTCGTTCCACTGTGAGTACGCCCTCGTCCATGCGTTTGATGGTCGAGAGCCATTTCATCATAATGCCTTCCTGCAGGGCCTCCTCGACTTCGAAGTCGCGTGCCGGCATACGATCGCGCGTCCGTCGATAGACGATGATGGCCTCGGTCGCGCCAAGACGTTTGGCAGTGCGGGCGGCATCGATTGCAGTATTGCCGCCGCCGTAGACAACAACGCGCCGGCCGAGCAACGGTTTGTCCTCGCCTTCCATCGATCGCAGCAGGGACACCGCATCGAGAACTTTTGCGGCAGAGCCGGCAGGAATATAAGCGCGTTTGCCGATATGGGCGCCGACGGCAAGGAACGCCGCGTCGAAACGGCCCGCCTGCATGCTCTCGACGATGCGATCGACCTTGCTGTTGAGCTTGATGATGACACCAAGATCGGTAATGCGCCTGACCTCGGCATCGAGAATGTCGCGGGGCAGACGGTATTTTGGAATCCCAAAACGCATCATGCCGCCAGTAAGTGGGCCTGCTTCGTGAATCTCGACCGCATGGCCCATACGCCGCAGATGATAGGCGGCGGACAATCCTGAAGGCCCTGCTCCGACCACCAGCGCGCGCTTGCCGGTTTCGGCTTGCGGCCGTTCGAATTGCCAGCCGTTGCGGATCGCGACGTCGCCGAGGAAACGTTCGACCGAATTGATGCCGACCGCTTCGTCGATTTGCGCGCGATTGCAGGCGTTTTCGCACGGGTGGTAGCAAACCCGGCCCATCACCGCGGGCAACGGGTTATCCGCCGTCAGTATACGCCACGCGTTTTCGTAGTCGCCGGACTCAGCATGATAGAGCCAACTCTGGATGTTCTCTCCAGCCGGGCAGGCATTATTGCAGGGCGGCAGCCGGTCCACATAGGCCGGCCGCATCGTCCCCATGAGCCGGTGAGATTGGCGAGGCTGGTGCCGCTGTCGAGCGTGATCGCGAACGGGTGCTTCATCCGGCAGCTTCCTCGCGATCGAGCAGGTTGAACTCGATGATGTTGCGGTCGGCAATGGCCTGGATCCGCGCAAGTCGGTCGTCGCCGCCGTCCTTGAACAAGTGCGCAAAGCGCTTCTGCGGCTTGAGATACCCGCTGACCGGTACCGGACGCCGGATCTTGCGGCTGCCGGTGATGACGCCGTGTTCGGCTTCGAACAGCGGAAAGAGGCCCGATTCCACGGCAAGCCGCGCGAGCCGGATCGTATCGTGCGAGGCCGAACCCCAGCCGAGCGGACAAGGCACATGGATGTGGATGTAGCGTGCACCATGAAGGCTCATCGCCTTGAGCACTTTGCGCTCGAGGTCGTGCAGATCGGCCACTGTGGCCGTCGCCACATATGGAATTCCGTGCGCGACAGCGATCTTTGGCACGCTCTTGCCGGTGCCAAAGACGTTGCCTGGCTCGTCGCCGACCGCGGGCGTGGTCGCCGTTCGTGCGGCTGGCGGCGTCGCCGACGAGCGCTGCACGCCCGTATTCATGTAGGCTTCGTTGTCATAACAGATATAGAGCACGTCATCGTTGCGCTCGAACATTCCCGACAGACAGCCGAAGCCGATATCGGTCGTTCCGCCGTCACCACCCTGGGCGATCACGCGAACGTCCGGACGCTTCTTGACCCGCATGGCGGCTGCAACGCCGGCCGCAACCGCAGCAGCGTTGCCGAACAGCGAGTGGATCCATGGAATCTGCCACGATGTTTCCGGATAGGGTGTTGTGAACACTTCAAGACACCCGGTCGCGTTGACCGCAATGAGGTTGCCTTGGGTCGCACGCATGGCCGCATCGATGGCATAACGCGCGCCCAGCGCCTCGCCGCAGCCCTGGCAGGCACGATGGCCGCAGGTCAAGGCATTTGACCGATCGATCGAAGCCTGGACGGATCGTTCTGCCTCAGACACCAGCCGATTGCCGACAGTGAAGGTGCCCTTCTGATAGAAGCGCAGTTTTTGCGTGTCGGTCGGAGGAGCAGTTGTGGAAGCGGTCATGACCTCTCCTTCAACTCGCCGACGCCTGGCTTGCGCCGAGCCGCCGCAGCAGGTTTTCCGCGGTCGGCCCTGAGCGGCGTACCTTGCGGACGTGGTGCAGCTCCTTGCCGATTATGTCTTCGTTGAGATCGAGGAAATGCGGCCCTTCCCAAGGCTGCGCCTCGGCGCGCCGGAAAACGCGATGCAGCGACGCGCGCGTGATCGGACGTCCGCCAAGTCCGGCGATCACTGAATGCACTTGCGGCGACGCCGGAGTATTGCGCAGCGCCAGGTCGACATTGTTGGCGAGCTGTCCGCCCATGCCGACAGCAAAACTCTTCTCGACCACTACGACGTTCTTGCGTCCAGCCAGCAGTTTCCGCAACGTTGCGGTCGGGAACGGACGAAAAGCGACGATTGTGATAAGGCCAATGCTGCAGCCGTCGGCGCGCATCTCATCGACGGTGTCCTTGATAGTGCCGTTTACCGACCCCATCGCGACGATGAGCATGTCGGCATCCTCAGCGCGATAACTGCGCAGGAGACCGCCGCTGTCGCGGCCGAAGCGCGTCTTGAATTCGGCGGCAAATTCGGGAAGCAGCCGCAGCGCCAGCGTTTGCTTGTAATGCTGAAGAAAGCGGACCTCGGTGAAGGCATCTGGCCCGACCATGGCACCAATGGAGATCGGTGCGGCGGAATCAAGAACCTGCACCGGCTCGTAAGGCGGCAGGAATGCGTCAACATCAGCTTGATTTGGAATATTCAGACGCTCGACTGCATGGGTCAGTACAAACCCGTCGACGCAAACCATCACCGGCATCGACAATTCCTCGGCCAGGCGGAAAGCCTGGATGTGCAGGTCGCAGGCTTCCTGATTTGTCTCGGCGAACAACTGCATCCAGCCGGCATCGCACATGGACATCGCATCGGAATGATCGTTCCAGATATTGATTGGTGCGCCGATCGCCCGGTTTCCGAGCGTCATTACTATGGGAAGTCCCAAGCCGGACGCGTTGTAGACTGCTTCAGCCATAAACAAGAGGCCTTGGCTCGCGGTGGCGGTGTATGCGCGCGCGCCAGCAGCGGAAGCGCCGATCGCCACCGATAAAGCCGCAAACTCCGACTCCACATTAATGAATTCGCAATCCTTCAGACGCCCGTCGCACACCATCTCGCCAAGACCTTCGACAATGTGCGTCTGTGGCGTAATGGGATAGGCGCAGATCACTTCCGGGCGGCAGAGCGCGATCGTCTCGGCGATTGCATGGGAGCCTTCAGTTTGTTTTAGCATAGTGTCGTTCCCTCACCCACGGCCTGCCCGGCCGCCGCGGCCTCGTAGGCTGCCGTTGCCGCGGCGACATTTGCTTCCCCGACTTTTCCCGGGAATGCCTGACGTATTGCACTCACCACCGATTTGAGATGCACGACCCCGCTGAGCGCAGCGAAAGCTCCGAGCAGCGCTGCGTTCGGTACTGGACGGCCGACATGTTTGAGCGCGAGCTCGGTGGCGTTCACCGTACGCGCATGACCGGCCGGGATATTCGCTACTTTTGCCGCGATATGCAGATCTCCGAAGTTCTTGTTGGTGTTGACAAGAAGATAACCTTGGGGGCGCAGCCCGTGGAACACGTCGATCACTTTGAACAGCGTCGGGTCCTGAACAATCAGTGCATCCGGCTCGAGGATCGGCTCGCGCAAGCGGATTTCCTTGTCATCGATCCGACAGAACGCCACCACCGGCGCGCCCGTCCGCTCCGATCCAAAACTAGGAAAAGCCTGCGCAAAGGCGCCTTCTTCAAAAGCGGCTATAGAAAGCAATTCTGTGGCCGTTACGACGCCCTGACCACCTCGTCCGTGGATGCGGACTTGAAACATTGCAGGCCCAGTAAGCGAAGGTTGCCGGGTGAAATTCGACCTTCTTTACACCCCGCCAGGAACGAGCGATTTGATCTGCCGCAACGAACGCCGCTGAATGGCATTCGCAAAAATGCGTAGCGGGCCGCGTGGAGCGCGCGTCACCGATATCGTGGGTTTCTTGACCTAGATCCTACCATTGGGCTTCGGCAAGCCGACCAAGTGCCGCTGCGTTAGGGCAGTATGTCTCCCAGATTGGATTGTTGGGATCGCGCCTCAGGTCCGTCGCGCAGGCTTCTTGCCACTCGCAATTAACACAACGATGTCTCAGCTCTTCGAATATTTGATCACTTCCGATAGCGTAGAGATCGAGACCGAGCATCGTCATTCTGCAATCTAGAAGATCTAGTTGTCTGTCATATGTTGCATTACGGATTTGCATCAAACCCTCCTGCGTCTCCGTTTAGATCGCATCGCAAGGATGTGATTTGCGCATTGATATGAGTCAAACTTTCGACATCGGCCGGGAAGTCTGCTTTAGCCGTAAAGCGGACTGCTTTGCCGACAGATCCCAAGTCGTGATGCTTCGAAAAAGTCCGCCTTCTCTCCCCAACAAAATTTATTGGCCCCGATACGTGCAAGAGAATTGCACGACTACCGGGGCCAATCCGAGCGCTGCTATAGGGGAGATCATCCCGCGCGTAATGACGCGACTCGCTCGGAGTTGAGTATGCTACTCTACCGTCCAAGCTCAACTTTGAGGTAGATCAAAAGGCGAGGCGCCTGCGTCATGTCGATCCGTCTTACAGGAACGGCTGTGCTCGCTTGATCAGCTCTTCAAGCCCTGGCTCGCTGGAATTCCGGGGTTTACCTGGGTGGATGATCGAAATCTGGCAATTCTCTGCTGCTTCCACCAGTTGACGATAGGTCCCGGCATCGGGATTGGCGATAAATGCCTGTTTGTTGGAGTCGTAGGCAAACATCTTGTCGTTGATCTGCGTGCACTCGTTGCAGCTCGTGCAGCGCGCCGTCTCGATATATGGATCGTCTGGCGGTTTCTCTGATGCCGTTTCGACAGCAACGGGCGCGGCAGCAGTCGCGGATGTTGCAGCCGCCACGGAGCCGGCCGCTTGCACCTGTTCGGGGGCGGTTGCCGGGCGCGCTTGTTCGGCCTGAGCCTTGCGCTCCTGTTCAACAAGCCTAGTCGCGTGCGAGTTATGAATGCCGCCGAGCTCTTGCAGACTATGCCAGGCCTCAATGCAGCGGCGCGCCTCCCGCATCATAGTGTCGTTTACGATCACCTTTTGCAGACGATTGTAGCGATCGACCATCAACAGGCACGGCACCTTTTCGGACAGGTCCTTCGACTCGCGCTTCAAGAATTCGGCAACCGGCAGCAGACTGGCGGTCCATTTTCCGTCCGATACCCTGGCGAAATATTTGGCGCAGCGCAGATCGCAGGCGGCGAAGTCGACCAAGGTAAAGGCAACGGTTTCCGATACCAGCTGTTGTTCCGCATCCTCATAGTCGAGGCGCAGCACCGGCCAATCAAGATCGACCTGACTGTTGATAGCGAGCGAGAAACGTGAAGCCCAGTCCGCTCCCGCCGACGGATCGTAGGTAAATGCCGGGAACACCCGCGATTCGGTGGCCGCCGCTGCCGCAAGGTAAGGCGGCAAGCTGCCGCCATTCGCGCCGGAGTAGATGCTGAACAAGGCCGGACCGCGATAGCCGAGCCCGCGCACAATCTGCTCGCGCAGCTGGTACAGGCTGGAGCTGCTTACCTGCATGACATAAGACGACCCAAGTCCGATCGCGCTGCTGGAGAGTTGCTTGCAACGCAGCCCCGCGACCAGATAGTCGTCCGTGATCGGCGATTGCTCGAGCAGATCGTCGGCCTGCATCACCAGCTTCGCCGGCATGCCGGCGACGAAGGCGCGCAGAATCAAATCCGCTTCCGCAGCCCGGAAATCCTTAGCGTGCAGACAAATGAGATAATCTGGAAAGGCGGCAATATCGTCGGCATCCAGGCCACTGTCGCCAAAGCCGGCGAAAAAAGCGTCATGCCGCGCTTCGTTATATTCGCCTTCGGATTCGAGCTTGGCCACAGCCATAGCCTTGGCGAGCTCGGTCATCTTTGGCTGCCGCTCGCGATAAGCACCGACTGCCTCCGTGCAATTCTCGAACAAGAACGAATACGACTCGGCCACGCCGATCCATTTGTCGCTTTCGGTTGCCGGCGGGAAAAACCGCTGCGTGCGCAAGGTCGAGAGCAAACTGCGGATGCGCTGGCGGCGCTTTTCCGCCATCGGCACGTTGATCGTCGTCTCGGTCAACAGGCGGGACATCGCGGTGAAATCGAACGCGTCGCGATGTGCCGGACCGATCGCGGCTTGCAGCCGCTCCGGGCTCATGCCCTCCTTCGAGTGCCCAAAATCGGCGCTCAGGATGTCGGATAGCTTGGTGATCAGGGCGTTGATCTCGGCGCGGAACTTCTGCGCCTTCCGATCTTGCCAAACCTGCCAGGCGTGCTGGAACAGCCGGAATGGCATCGCCTGGTCGCAGTCAACAACCTCGCCGTCATTTTTTAATCCGGCTCGCAGGCTCTTGATGCTTTTCGCCAGTTGCTCGTCGTTCTTGGCAATGATGCGATCGGCGGCAAGGTCGTAAAGCTTGAATAGCGTCCCGCTCGAGCCTTCCACAATCAGTTTGCGGATCTCACGTTCGATCCGGTGAGCATTTTTTCTCAGAAGGTCGCCGTCATTTTTGGCGGCGATTTCTTTTACCGCGCCGTCAAAAAGACCGGACAGCGATTGCACCGGATGTTTTTCGTCGGCTGTGAGGACCAGTGGAAAGTCATAGCGCAAGGCCGTGAGATCGCGGTAGCCGGCGAAAAGCGCGGGCCGCAAGTCGTCGCGGGCCAATACGTCGCCCTCGCCTTGGGGCATCCAGCCCGTAAGATGAAACGCAATGTGCGATTGAAGTTCTACTTGCATGCTGGCGTCGCCCTGGTCATCTTGGTTTCGACCGCATCTTCAAGCTCTCAGCTGAGCGTCCGTGTACTGCGGCCAGACCGTGAACTTATCGAGTTCCGCCTCAAAGCCTGTCTTGATAAAACGCGTCGAACGCTGCTGGCCGGCGTTACGCAGCTCTTCGTAACAAGGCACGTGCGGATCGTGGTACAGAATGCCGACCGGAATCGGGTCGAGCACCGAAGCGATCTCGCGCGCCCGATGGATATCCGACGGATCGTGCTCTTCCTGGGTCCGGTACACCTTGGAAATGTTCGGGCTCAATGTCAGACCATTTTTGTGGTGTACCAGATTGATCTTCAATGGATCGTGCACCCATGGATCGAGCATCTTGGGCAGCCATTCGGGACAGCGCTGCAGGATACGCACAAACGAAAAACCCTTGTGGCGATAAGCCGCGCGGATGATGTCGTATAGAACTTCGGGTATCCAATCGACCGCCTGCGCGACAAATGACACGTTCTGTACGCCGAGCGTTACACTCAAAGGATTGAGCCCTTCGAGATATGTGCCCCGCGGAGTCGTGTTGCTCTTGAGACCACGCGGAGACGTAGGTGACGCCTGCATCTTGGTCAGACCATAGATTTGGTTGTCGTGCAGCATCACGGTCATGTTCATATTGTAGCGGATGGCGTGGATCCAGTGCGCGGCGCCGATGCTGCAGCAATCGCCGTCACCGGTATTCACGAACACATTTAAGTCCGGCCGCGACATTTTGATACCTTCGGCGACCGGCAGTGCGCGACCATGGATGCCGTGGAAGCCGTAGGTTTTCATGTAATGCGGGAAGCGGCTGGAGCAGCCAATGCCCGAAACGAAAACGGTCTTTTCGGGTCGCAGGTCCTCGTCGCGGCACAGCCGCTGCACCGCGGCCAGGATGGCGTTGTCGCCGCAGCCGGTGCACCAGCGTGGAACGCCGCTCTGGTAATCCTCCAGTTCATAGTGCTGGTCATGTAGCCGCAGGAGACATTCAGTAGCGTGTATGGTCATGGTCGCTCCCGCTATTTCTGCTTCAGTTTTTCGAGGATGACGCCTTCGATTGTCGCCGGCTTGATCGGCTGGCCGCGCACTTCGCTCCAGCAATCGACGTCGACCAGGTAACGCGAGCGTAACAGCAGCGCGAGCGCCGAATGGCGGCGATTGGTCTCATCGATGATTTTGTCATTCGGGCTGTCGCTCCAGTTGCCCTCGATCGTCATTACGTTCTTGAACCTCTGCATGATTTCTTTGATGCCGGGCGCCATCGGCTGCAGAAACGTGAGATGCAACGATGACACCTTGCGGCCTGCGGTGCGCAGGTTCGCCACGGCTTCCTCGATCGCGCCCTTGGTGCTGCCCCAGCCGATAACCAGGAGATCGCCCTCGGGATCACCGAATATCGGCGGCGTTTTCAGCGTGCGCTGCAGGGCGGCGAGCTTAAGGCTGCGCATGCGGATGCTCAGTTCATTGCTGTTCGGGTCGTAGGCAACATGGCTCAACCGGTCATGCGCGAGGCCGGTGAGCGTGTGCATGCCGCCAGGCTGCCCCGGGATGAAGCGGCGGGCCAGGCCAGTCGTTTCGTTCCAGTCGTAAGGCTTGAGCTCCTTCGGAATCTCACTCTGGTCGATTGGCGGCGCTAGCCACGCTTCGCTGAACTGCGGTCGCGGAAACGGCTGCTGCGATGTCCCAAGGCTGGCGTCAGACAGAATGACTACCACCATATTGAAGGTTTCTGCGATCTTTCGCGCTGTGATCACCGAATAGAAGCAATCCTCGATGGTCGCCGGCGCCATTACCACCTTGGGCGCATCGCCATGGCTGCCGAAGATTGCGGTCATCAGGTCGCCCTGCTCGACCTTGGTCGGCTGTCCGGTACTGGGGCCACCGCGCTGAACGTTGATAACGACAAGAGGAATTTCTCCCATCACCGCGAGCCCGATGCCTTCCTGTTTGAGCGAATAGCCGGGACCGGACGTGACGGTGACAGCGCATTTCCCGGCATAGGAGGCGCCGATCGCAAAAGCGCAGGCGGCGATCTCGTCTTCTGCCTGATGGACAATGCCGCCAACTTTCTCGAACACGCTGCTCAGGTAATGCGAGACCGAGGTGGCCGGCGTGATCGGGTACATTGCGCAGATTTCCATGCCCGACGCGAGAACGCCCAGCGCCAGCGCGGTGTTGCCGTTGACCACGATCTGCGGCTCAGTGCTCCGCTCCGCCGGGACGCGATACTTGAAATCGAGGTTTTTCTCCGCCCAATCGTAGCCGGCGTTTAGGAGCTTCACGTTGGCCTGAACGATGCTCGCATCCTTCTTGCCGAAGGTGAGCGCGATCTGCTCAGCTGCGATCTTCAGGTCGAAGCTGTAGATGTTGCACAGAATCCCGAGCGCGAACATATTCTTGCCGCGCCGGGCGTCAGCGACAATGGCCTTGCACTCGCGCTCCATTGGGATCTCGGTAACCTTGTAGCCCGCCTTCACGAGTTGCTCATAAGTCTCGGTGTAGGACTCGACGATTTTCGGATCCTTCGCCTCGCGCCACATGTTTTCCAACAAGATGGTGCAGCCCGGCTTGAGCTCGCCGGTGCGCACGCGGCCGAGCAGCACCTGTTCGTTGAAGGCAATCACCAGGTCGGTTTCGTTGCCGCCGTTGGTGACTCGGCGGGAGCCGAGGCGGATGCGGTTTCCGCTGCCGCCGGCGACGCTACGCGCAGGAGGACGAATTTCGGCAGGGATGATTTCGACCGTCCACACGCCGTTCCCCATCTGCGAAGCGATCGCCCCAAACGTCTGACCACAGCGTTGTGCGCCTTCGCCGGAATCGCTGACGATTTCGACGATGTGCTCGGTCAACGTGGCGGCGACTTTTGCACTTTCCTCGGAACGGACGACTTTGTTGTTCGCGCGCGGGCGAGGTTTGATGGCAAACTCGGCAGTGTCGGTCATAGTGCTACCTTAAGCGGCACGAATGCGCGCGAAGTTGCGTTCACGTAGATCGATCCCGAAAAACCTACCGACACCGGAATTGCCGGCAGCGTCGTCGCTGGAATCGCGAATTCTCAAGTAGGCCTTCATGCTGCGTGCGGCCTTGCGGCCGGCGCCCATGGCTTCAATGACGGTTGCGGCGCCGGTGACGATATCGCCGCCGGCATAAACTCCAGCCATTGAGGTCGCCAGCATATCGTCGGTCGCGATATAGCCGCGCTTGTTGAGACGAAGGTGCGACGTCTGGCCGATGATCGGGTTGGCGTTTGTGCCGATTGCAAAGACAATCTGATCGCACTCGAATTCAAACTCGCTTTTGGGCACCGGAACCGGCCGCCGCCGCCCGGAATCGTCAGGCTCGCCGAGCTCCATGCGGATGCAACGCATCGCGCGCACACTGCCTTTGCCGTCATCGAGAACCTCGATCGGAGCAGCGAGCCAGTGGAATTCAATGCCTTCTTCTTCGGCGTGGTGAACCTCTTCGGCGCGGGCCGGACATTCCGCCCGCGAGCGTCGATAGATGCAGTAGACCTTCTCAGCCCCGAGCCGCAGGCTAACGCGCATGGCGTCCATCGCCGTGTTGCCGGCGCCGATCACGGCGACCCGCTTTCCGAGCGGGATCGGTGTGTCGAAATTGGGAAATTCCTTGGCCCGCATCAGGTTGCAGCGGGTAAGCAGCTCGTTGGCGGACAGCACGCCATTGAGAGAATCTCCGGGGATACCAAGCATGGCTGGATAGCCAGCACCGGTGCCGATAAAGACAGCATCGAACCCGAGCTCGTTGCGCATCTGTTCGATAGTGAACAGGCGGCCAACCAGCGTATTGCACTCGAATTTGACGCCGAGTTTGCGCAGATTCTCGATCTCCGCGTCGACCACCGAGTTGGGAAGACGGAAATCTGGAATCCCATATTTGAGAACGCCGCCGGCCTGATGGAAGGCCTCGAAGACCGTCACCTCGCATCCGGCTTTCGCCATGTCGGCGGCGCACGCCATGCCGGCCGGCCCGGAACCGACAATGCCGACCTTGAAGCCCGTCGGTTCAACATACGGGACGTTGCTCCACTTCTCCTTGATTGCAATATCGCCGACAAAGCGTTCAAGACGGCCTATGGCAACCGGCTCAAGCGTCTCTCCGACCACGCAAACTCCCTCGCACTGCGTTTCTTGCGGACAAACGCGGCCACAAACAGCCGCCAGGAGATTGCTTGCGCTGATAACGTCGTATGCGCCACGGAAGTCCTTGGCGCTAATCGCCTCTATGAATCTCGGGATGTTGATATTGACTGGGCAACCTGCCACGCAATCCGGGTCGGGGCACAAGAGGCAGCGCTCGGATTCCTTGAGCGCCTCCTCCAGCGAATAGCCACAATTCACCTCGTTAAAATTTTTTACGCGCTGCTTCGAATCAAGTTCGCGTACAGGCGTTCGTTGTTGAGGAATGTTACGAATTGTTTTCTTCTTCGCCATGCGCAAATCTCATACAACCATTGCCCTGCAACGTGCTCATGCTACCCTCCCAACGTCTCCTCGAAAGGATCAGGAAGCAAAAATTCGGGCTCACCGCCCTTTAGCGCCTGAGGGTTCCGCTGCACCATGCGGCAGTTTTCCGACCAACGATCAAGGGCTGTCTTTTCTTCCGCGGCGTAACGCTTAAGGCGCATCATGAGATCGTTGAAATCGACTTTGTGCCCGTCGAAATCGGGACCATCAACACACGCGAACTTGATTTCATTGCCGATCTTGACCCGGCAGCCGCCGCACATTCCCGTGCCATCGACCATAATGGGATTGAGGCTGACGATCGTCTTGATGCCGTGCGGGCGTGTCGCTTCGGCACAAGCTTTCATCATGATTGGCGGACCAATCGCGACGACCTCATCGATATTCTTGTGACCTGAAATCGCGATCTTGATCCCGTCACTGACAAAACCCTTAACCCCAGCTGAGCCATCGTCAGTGCACAGGATCAGTTCATCGCAGCAGGCCCTGAACTTGTCCGCCCAAAAAACCAGACCTTTGTTGCGAAATCCAAGAACGCCGATCACATAGGCGCCATTTTCCTTAAAGCCGCGGGCTTGCGGATAAATCGGCGCAACGCCGAGGCCGCCGCCGACACAGACGACTTTCTTCTTCCCTGCGAGGGGGCTCGGTACCCCCATCGGTCCGACGACGCCGTAGAGAGAAGTCCCAACCTTGCAAATCTGCTGCATTTCCTTGGTCGACTTCCCGACCGCCTGGACCACGAAGGTGACCGTTCCTTTTTCGCGGTCGAAATCGGCGATGGTTAGTGGAATCCGCTCACCGGACTCATGCGACATCACAATGACGAATTGACCGGGTCGCGCTGCTTTCGCCATCAGAGGATGATGGATGACCAATGAATAGGTCACATCGGAAAAATCTTCACGCGCCAGGATTTTGAAACCCGGCTGAGGATTGCCGTCAGCCATTGCTTCGACTCGCGAACAGGAAGAGCAAGCTGGAAGAGTATGCTGGCAATAACAAAAGGCGCTTTGACATAGCGCAAAGCCGGACGCGGGCTTGACTCTAGTCTTTTGGGCGAGATCCGAGCGCAGTGCCTGGACAGAAGTTTGTTACTGTCCGATCAACACTTTACCCGGAACCAGCCGGCTGTCGGATGCCTTGATGGCAAGATTTATCGAGATTTTGCTCGAAGAACACCGAAACATCGAGAAGTTGCTTCTTGTGCTGGAGCAGGAATTGAACGTCTTCGACCATGCCGAGTCGCCGGATTATGAAATCCTGCAGACCGTCGTTGAATATTTTATGGAATACCCTGAAAAATATCATCACCCGAAAGAAGATATCATTTTTGAAAAGCTGAAATTGCGCGATCCTGACGCGGCCTCCGGCGTTGGTGACGTTGAAAGTGAGCATCAGCTGGAAACAAAGCGCTTATCCCGTCTTTCTCACGCAATCGCTGAAATCTTGGCTGGGCGGGAATATCCACGGCAAACTTTCCATAGCGTCGTGCGCGACTTCATCGATCATCAACGCCAACATATGTTTAAGGAAGAGCAACTTTTGTATCCGGCCGCTGTTAAGGGTTTGTATGCCGAAGACTGGGCGGAGATCGAAACCCGGCTGAACAACAAAGATGATCCTCTCTTTGCCAGCGCGGACGAACGCAAGTTTGACGCTCTTCGGCAGACGGTATTGCGCTGGGGACGTGAAACGCAGGCAAGCCGCGCCGGTGCAAATCGCACCCATAGTTGACGCCACGAAACTGGCACGATTGCCAGTGACGAAACGATGGGCCAAAGTTCACGCGGTCGGGTAGTTGCATCATCAAAAATTCGACGCGGAGGCTGGACCTATGTTCGCAAGGACCCTTATGGCAGTGGGAACGCTGGCGCTTCTTTGGTGTGCGTCTGCGCGCGCACAAGAGGCTCTCGTTGCCTACAAAACCTTGAGCCTCGAGATTGCGCTTGATCTCGCCAACGCCGCGCTCGCTGACTGTCGGCAGCGCGGATTTCAGGTAGCAGTAGCAGTCGCTGATCGTTTTGGCGTAACGCAAGTCGTTTTGCGTGATCGCTTTGCAGGTCCGCACACACCTGCAACAGCAGCGGGGAAAGCTTGGACTGCAGTCAGCTTTCGTACCAACACGACCGACCTCGTGCCCTTAACTCAGCCAGGAATGCCGCAGGCTGGAGTTCGTAATCTACCTGGTGCCGTCATTCTCGGTGGTGGCATCATGGTCCAAACTGGCGGCTCGTTAGTGGGCGCGATCGGAGTGTCGGGTGGACCGGGTGGTGACGCTGACGATGCTTGTGCAAAGGCGGGAATTTCTGCAATCCAAGATAAGATCGACTTTTGACCGTGCGGCGGCTGACTAAGATAAAAAGGTGCAAAGGTAAAAGCGTTACACGACAATGAACAACGATCAAAACCGTCGCCCCGGATTTTTGGAAAGTATCACAGGACAAGTGATGATTATGGCGATCATCGTGGTGGTGTTTGTCTCGATGGTACTGCACCTTTTGTGAGATGCAGGTGTCACCGCAGAACGCGCAGCGTCGTGCTGGTGGGCCAATGTCCGTTTTGTGGCAAAAGCGGAAAACATGTTCCTGGCAATGGCGCTGTCTGATCCAAATCAATGACTATCATGCTGTTTCCGGTTTTGTTCCGGCGTAGAACACGAAAGGCGTTTCGTCGTCAGCAAGTCTTTTGGGTGCCATAGCAGGTAAACCAACATCTAAGGAGGACAACGATGGCAACCTATGTCGTGCTTGCCAAGTTCACCGATCAAGGCGTGAAAAACGCTAAAGACTCCCCGAAACGGGCAGAAGCCTTCAAGCAAATGGCGAAGACATTCGGAGTGACCGTGAAGGACATATTCTGGACGCAAGGACGATATGACATTGTAACAATCGTTGAGGCACCGGACGAACATTCCGCCACGGCACTTAACTTGAGCCTCAGCGCACTAGGCAACATTCGCACGGAGTCGCTGCGAGCCTTTTCGTCAGCGGACATGATGAAGATTGTCGCCAAGATGCTCTGACCGGCGCAATCAGACAGTGTCCGCTTTGGGTCATAAGCGGACAATTTTGCGATGCGAGAACCATGTCCGCTTTACCTGTAAAAGCGGACTGCGCGAACGAAAGGTCAACACACATTCGCGTCTTTGGTTGGCCTTGGAATTTTAAATCATGCCCAGGCTGGATTATTGAAACGGACCAACGGCCTTTCGGATTGAGCGCAGGGGCGAATCGGCAGACTTTGCGCCCTCGTTTCGTAATCAAGACCATGCCCGCGGCAGTAGCACACATGCCGGATAGTCTTCTTGGACTTCCCACTTCTTTTGACCGTGACCACCTCAATACCCACCGGCACTGTTCGCTGGCATTCAAGGCAACGGACAATCTCAGAGAGATAGACCACTTCTGTGATATCGGGATCTTTAGTCGGTATTTTTCCAACTAGTTCGCGCATGGCCATCTCCTGACACGCGGGCGCAATTCACCACCATGACCCACGCGCCGTACTTAAGGGTCGCTGCTGGTCGGACCGACGCCGTCCCCGCCGGGCGCCAAGGCAAACGGTAGTCTCGAAGGAGCAGCCGCAAGGCTTGCATTTCCAGCGATGACGCACGTTGTTCGCCTCGAAATATTCGGACGCTTCCGGCACGAACAGCCGCTCGCCACATTTGGCACAGCTGACAGGCGGGGTGTAGTTAGGGCGGAAGTGCATGGGCCGTCGGTCGGGAATGTTGGCGCAGCGTGTCCCGACTCTAGTTTTTGGCGATTTAAAATGTGCTTGCTTGGATCGATAGAATCTAAGTCGAAATCGGTAGCACCCCACGCCAAAAACCAATAAACGCGCTTCTGCTACCATTGCGCCGGTACATTCACGACCTGTTGATTAGTGGCTCTCACATGTCCGCTTTGGGTCATAAGAGGACATTTTGCGGCACGGGAGCCATGAGCCATGTCCGCTTCACCCCCGAAAGCGGACATGTGCGGCGCAGTAGACCATGTCCGCTAAGGGCCAAAAGCGGACATAAGCATCCACGCAAATGAATAGACTTATAGTGGCGCAAGGGCGTTGCGCAGTGGAATGTCCGAAATTCTCATTAGACCCCCGAACGGCTCGTTCAGCTCTAAAATCAAATAGATTGCACACGATGCCGATAAGCCAAAGACGCTCAGAAAAGCCAAGGCTGTTGCATTAAGATCCGAAAATAAACTGAAGCTCAAAAATATAACGAAAAGCCAGAACACAAGAATGGCGAGAAAAGGTGTTGGTATTTGATTGTCTGCCTCTACAAACAGCAAAAGGCGCGTTTGGGCCAAATCATTGGCGACCTGTACTGCCCGCGCCTGTAGGGCTCGCTGGATGTCATTTTGTGGCGATAACGCATGAATTGCTAGATAGAGCTTTTCGCCTTCGCTAGTAGTTGCAAACGGCCCCGCCGTCGCTTTCTCATGCCACAGCCGATCCGCAATAGGATTTATTGCGCTCCTAAACAGCTTGCGGACGGGCGTGGCCTCCGGGCCGTAGTGCGTCAACAAATTGTCGAGCAGAATAACGTTAGCCGTGAGCTGCTTAACTTGATTGTTCCTTGTATCGAACGACTCTTTTGCAGATGCAATTAATAAACCAAGTACGAGTGCGGCTATCGTTGCGATAAGGCCAGCGCCCAGGCGAACGACGTCCTGTGTTTCTTTGCTGAGATGATGGTCCGGTAGTGCGCGGCGAGTCGCGGTACCAATAAAGATACCGCCCAGCACTAACAAAAATATCACACAAGATAATGCTAAAGGACTCATGGCTTGCAAAGCTCACACTTGATTGGGATGTCCGCTCAGACCATAAGCGGACGTTACCCAACAAAACACAATCCCTTTTACCAAGAACAGGTGGTCCAGCCCCGATGTCCGCTGGACATATGCAGTGCAAAACGGCATGTCCGCTTTACCCCCGAAAGCGGACATTTGCACTGCGATGGCCAATGTCTGCTTTGGGCCAAAAGCGGACACGCTGTCCGGCAGCAGATTTCCCAGCGTGTTACTCGAATTCCTGGTCTATGCGCTGGTCAACGCGCTTAGCGCGCGGCAACTCCGCAGCTTTGACTTGAGGGCGTCGCAGATTTTACCTGCACTCGCGTCGCCCGGCACCATCCGCGGGGGATGTCGCCCGACTTCCGGCCGACTACCTTAAGCGGGGTGTATGGCGTAACCGGAGGACTTAACGCATAGGTGTTGCCAGCGAAATCTCTCATGATGGTGCCGCACAACAAATCAATGTACGCGCAACCTATGAGCGTGATGCCGCTTCGGCCTGTGGTCTTTCGCTTGGCGGCCTCGGCCTGCGTGGTCATGCCGATCGCGGCGCAAACTACCGCTGTAATCGCAATTATTCGACCGATTGTCATGTTGACCCCCGTGGTTGGGCCCGCTTCCAGCGGGCTCACAAATAAAACAGGCAGGATCGATGTTGCGCAACCAAAAATTACACCGGACCCGGGGTCCACGCTTTGTCGGTCGCATGTCCGCTTTGGGTCATAAGCGGACATACGCGGTGCAAAACGCCATGTCCGCTTTACCGCCGAAAGCGGACATGTGCGGCGCAAAAAGGGAATATCCGCCTTTGGGCCCCAATAGCGGACGAACACGGCCTATTCGATCACCTCGTCGGCGCGGGCGAGGAGTGTCGGAGGCACGGTGAGACCAAGCGCCTTCGCAGCCTTCAAGTTGATCACTAGCTCGAATTTCGTCGGCAGCGTAACCGGCAATTCGGCAGGCTTCTCTCCCTTGAGAACCCGTCCAACATAGACGCCGGCGCGGCGATAAGCGTCCTTTCGGCTCGCGCCATAACTCATCAGGCCGCCAGCTTCCGCAGCCTCGCGATCCGCGTAAACCGTCGGCACCGCGTAGCGCGCGGCAAGCTCGATGATATGACTGCGTTCATTTAAAAAGATGGGATCGGGAGCGACATAGAGGGCGTCGGGTCGTTCTTGCGCGATCGTTGCAAAAGCCAGATCAATTTCGTCGCGGCTGGTAGCGTTGAGGACCTTGGCTTCCAGCGACATTGCATGCGCCGCAGCCTGGGTGTCTCTCCCATCTGCCGCAGTTACCGGATTGTTGAGGTCCAGAAGCAGCGCAATTTTTTTCGACCCCGGTACAAGTTCGCGCAGCAAGCCCAACCGTTTTGGACCAAGCATTGTGAAAAAGTTGACACCCGTGACATTGCCCTCCGGCCGATTGAGCCGGGTGACCAGTCCGGTGCTAACGGGGTCCCCACCGATTGCAAAGACGATCGGAATTGTCGTAGTCGCCGCTTTCGCGGCTTGCACCGCCGGGGTGCCGCTGATGGCTGCGATCACGGACACTTGGCGACTGACCAGATCAGCGGCCAGCGTCGGCAATCGGTCGTATTGGCCCTCCGCCCAACGATATTCAATTACCACGTTGCGGCCCTCGACATAGCCCGCATCATTAAGACCCTCTCGGAACGCAGCCGTGATCGGAGCTTGATCGCTCACTGCAAGACTGCTCAGGAATCCAATCACGGGCATTGCCGGCTGCTGCGCACCCGCCGGTAACGGCGAAGCGGCCGCTGCCGACCAGACAATGCCTTTGATGAAATCGCGCCGCCTCATCGTCGCCCCGAGGCTTCAAGAAACGGCATAATACTGGCTTTGACTGGGAGTTTGAATGCGGTTGCCAATGTCCGCCTGGGTCAAAAGCAGACATTTGCAGCGCGAAACGGCATGTCCGCTCTACCCCCGGAAAGGAGACATTCGACGGCGCCGTTGGAATGGCCACCAAAGGCCAGAAGCGGACATTGCCGATCTTTCCGCCAGCGCCCGAATGAGGCTGCAGTAAAAAAAAACTGTTACTTGGTGAGCACCAATTCGCTGCCGGCACGGGAAGAACCAGGTTTCTTTACTGGATCTGTGTAAAACTCGAATTTGTCGTTCACGCCCAGTTGAATGCGTGTGGTCACGCGCCAGCGCTCGTCGTCGGTGTGCGGATAGTCAAGCCGGAAATGCGCGCCCCGACTTTCGGTTCGCTTGAGACACGCGGTGGCGAGAATGCGCCCCAGCAATGCAAGATTACGAACGGACAGCGCACTCTCCAATTCCTCGACCCGCACTTTGTCCGAGGTACGGGCCTTGTCGTCGAGCCGCATGGCCGGCATGTCTTCGCGCTCAATACGCTCAAATTCTGTGAGCGCTCCTCCGAGCGTCCGTTCCTGGCGGATTGGACCCAGCTTGTTGTGTGCCAGCATGCAGCAAGCCGTGCGCACTTGAGATTGCAACGGACCGCGATCTCGGCTTATCAGGTCTGAAAGCCACGCACGTTCAGGTTCGGGAATAGCACCTTCCGCTTCGTTCAGATCTACCCGGTCGTTCTTGACGAGTGCTGCCGCCTTTTTGCCGGCACGCCGGCCATAGACCAGCGAAGCCGACAATGCCGAACCGCCGATGCGGTTGCCGCCATGAATGCCGCCAGCGGTCTCACCGGCGGCGAAAAGGCCATCGACCGGAGTCCTGCCATCGATGTCGATTTTCAGACCGCCGAGCCAGGTATGGCTTCCGGGCGCTACTTCGAGCGGCGTCTTGGTGATATCGATGTGCCGGTGCAGACAGGTTTTGTACACGTGCGGAATCTGTTTCTGGATAACATCCATGGGAACCTTGGTTGCATCCATGAAAATCCCGCCGGTCGAACCGGCGCGTCCCGCGTGGATTTCCTTGGCCATGGCGAGGATGACTTCCGAGCGCGTCGATTGTTCCGCGGTATCGGGAAAATAACGCTTGAGGAATTCCTCGCCTTCCCGGTTTCTGAACACAGCGCCGGCATTGATGAAGCCGGTAGGATGCGGGGCAAAGCCGAAAAGTTCCCTGGGTGAGCAGCACATCGCCTGAAAATCGATCATCTCGATGCCAATAAGTGGTACGCCGGCGCGAAAGCCGAGCACGTACCCGTCGCCGGTCACCTGCGGTGGGTTATCATTGACGTAGAACAGTCCGCTGCCGCCCCCGGTGCACAAGATGATTTGTTGGGCTTGGTAGACGACGAGCGCGGCGTTTTGGTAATCCACACCCCAGGCGCCGATAACGCGACCATCCCGTTTGATAAGAGCAACGATGGCCGTTATTGAATGTTTTTCAATGCGTGCGTCAGCGCGCAGTTTCTTCGACAAAACCTTGGTGATCATGTTGCCAGTGGTGTCATAGTGATGGCAGGCCCGATTCCTGGAGTGGCTCGGAAACGCCTTGAGATCGAGTTGGCCGTCCGCAGAGCGTACGAACTCCGCTCCCCAGGATTCGAGATCGTGCACCACATCAATAATGTCGTAGACCCAGACGCGTGCGAGGTCAGGATCAATCAGTTCGCCGCCATGCTTGAGGATGTCCTGGAGATGAAGCTCGGGGCTATCGTCCTTGCCCATGGCAGCGGCAAAGCCTCCACGCGCCACTGTAGTCGTGCCGCTGGTGGCGCGGCCCTTCGTCACCTGGATGACGGGAACACCGGCTTCGGAACATTCGAATGCGGCCATAGTACCCGCAGCGCCGCCGCCGACGATCAATACGTCGGTCTGGTAATGCTTGATGGGAATTTCAAGGCGATTGGATTTAGTCCCCGGTGTCATTGGTCTCATCACTTCCTGGCGATTTTGACGAACGCATCCACGCAAGCATCGGCAAAGACGGTATCGTTGACATGTAGCGCGAGCTCCTCGACGGGGGCTGCCTTCAGGTGCTTTTTTAGTGAATCGGTAAAAACCTGATACTCCTCCGGGCGTTTCCAGGGACCCGTGTCGTTGCCGGCAAGATCGTGTGCGCGGCGCTTGGTGTGTTCGCTGAAGCCTTCGAGCGGCACCAGAACTCGCACAGGACCCTTGGCCACATTGAGCCGGTTGCCGATTTCGCAGCCCAGCTTGTCGAACTCTTCGGCGTTGGTCCGCATGAGCAGGTTCTGCGCGTTGTACCGGAAGAAATCTCGCTTCTGGTAGCGTTCGGGCACATGACCCACCCAAAAATTGGCGTGGTCAATGGCCCCCGGTACGACCACCTGCGGCAAGCCGGCCATGCCGGCACCGGTCAGGCGTCCATCGCCGGCGGAAAACACACCGTCGATGACCAGGTCGGCGAGTTCATGCGTTGTTACGTCGATCACGCCCATGAGTTCTCCCGACGCTGCGAGTCGTTCGAGCGATTTGCCGCCGACGCCGGAGGCGTGGAACAGGATGACTTCGTAGCCTAAAGCCTCAAGGCGTTCGCTCACCCGGTCGACGCAAGCTGCTGTGCCGCCAAACGATGAGACTGCGACCAGCGGCGCTTTATTTTTCGAAGAGTTTTTCGCGGACCGAAGTTTAACTGCTGCTGCAACCGCAAACGCAGCGGTCTCCATCACGGACTTGGTAATCCGGTTGAGCGAAACGTCGCCGATCGAGGGGTACATGGCGATGTCGCTCTCGGCGACGTACCATTGCACGGCCGCGGTACCTGCAACTGTGCTGATCATCACTTTGGGCACAAGGTAGGGCAATGCCCTCAGAATCGAACAAACAAGATTGGTTCCGTTCGCTCCACCTAGCCCGATAGCGCCGGCTATTTCGCCCTTGGAGAACTTCCCGACCAGTATTTTGGCGCCACCTTCGATCATCACTGCGGCGGCGTCCTGGCGCGTTTGTTCGTTGAGAGTTTGCCAGGATGCGCCACCCGCTTCTGCTATATCCGTGCCCGCAATGTCGGCGCCATTAACGTGGTGTGCCCTCAAGGATAAATCAACAATCCACGGCGTTACGCCTGCGCGGTTAAGTGCGTCCGCGACGAACAGAGCTTCTTTGCCCTTGGTATTCATCGTCGCCAGGACGGCGACTGTCGGTCTCGCTGCACTCAAGACAGCCTCACAAGCCGTTTCCCGCGCGCCCAGTTTGACATATTTTGCGACGGGAGGACATCAATCCCGCAGCTGGCCTTGTCTTCAGTTGAAGGCCATTCTGGAGTCAAAAAACGACCCGGACGTTACTCGTCGTCAAGCGTGCTTTTCATCGGAGGCCAATGCCGAACGTTCGCTTTGGGTCATTGGCGGACATCGCACCGCACGCCGGCCGTGCCGGCTTCTTGCCCCTAGGGATGCAATCAAATTAGTCGCGTGACGCTAGAAACGCCTTCGCATTCTTTCCAAGTATTCTTTTTGCTCATCGTCGAGCTTCTTAATCGCTTTTGTCTCTGCTTTGCATCTTCTAATCATCTTACCAATTTTACGTGCTGCAGCGCGACGTTGAAGTCTTTCGGCCGCTGCATTGCTTAATTCCGCGCCTTCGTTCAAATGCCCGGATATTGTTTGACCCATCATGACGCAATCTCCTCAACCGAAAACATTCACCAAGTTCGAATTGAGCATCTGCATCCGTCTATGACGGTATCTATCTTTTCAGCCTGCATCAATTGATTGTCATGCCATATTTCTGCGTGATGTCTGCTTATCCACTAGGTCACTTGGCTTTTCACCTTTGAGAATGCGACCGGTATAGTTGCCGACCAGCCGCATGGCGTCGGAAAGACTGGTGCCGTAACTCACTAGGCCGGCCACCAGCAACCGGGTAGTCTCTTAAATAATAAATCGCAGGAACGGTGTGGTGGGCAGCGAGCGCTACGATTTGATCACGTTGGCCTAGGAAAAACGGATCAGTCTGAACCACGAGCGCTCCGCCGCGTTGCTCAACAATGTGGGCGAAAGCTTTGCTGATATCATCCTTAGTCGCGGCTTCGACGACAACCAGCTTCTTTCCCAGTGTGCTCGCAGCCGCCTGCATATCACGCGTGTCGAGTTCTGCCACGGCATTGAAAGCAATATAAAAAACGTGCGAGGCCTGTTCAGGCCCCGCACGAAACGCGGGCTACGCTCTCGCGCCTTCATGTTCCCAGATGCTCATCTTGCGCGTCTCAGGCATGAGGAACAGGCTCAGTACAAAGCAAACTGCGGGAACAGCGATTGGGTAGATCAGCGCATAGGCGAGACTGCCGGTTGCTTGATAGGCCGCCGTCGTGATGAACGGCACTAATCCACCGCCCCAGCCGTTGCCAATCATGTACGGCATGGAGACCGCGGTATAGCGAATCCTGCCGGGGAAAAATTCAGCAAGGAACGCACCGATCGGCCCGTAGACCATTCCCACATAGCACACAAGAATGGCGACGATGAGGATCGCAATCGGCATGTTTATATTGCCCGGCTGCGTGACGGATCCGAGCCACGTATACAGCGGAAAGTAGGTGATCGCCGCAAGTAGGAAGCCTCCCAATATCACCGGCTTACGACCGATGATGTCGGACAGCCAGCCGAAGAAAATGAGCGACGGGGTAGCGATGACCAGCCCGATTCCCACGATGAAAGCGCTGGTCAGCGTGTCCACCTTGGAAACCGTCTGCAGGTAGAACAGCGCCCAAAACTGGCTGCTGTACCAGACCACACCCTCGCCCAAGACCACGATGGTCGCTATCACCACGTACTTCAAGTTGGCGGGATTGAGGAAAGCCTCGCGCCATGGATTCCTGCTGGTCAGCCCCTTGGCCTTAATCTCCGCGTAGACCGGCGACTCCTCGAAGTTGGCCCGCATCCAGAGGGTAACGAACACCAGCAGGAAGGAGCACAAGAACGGGATGCGCCACGCCCAGGCATTGAATGCGGCTTCGCCAAAGTAGGTGCGGGTCGCGATGATAATGATGAGCGACAGCACGATGCCAAGGGTCGGCGAGGTCTGCAGCCAGCCGGTATAGTAACCGCGGCGTTCGTCCGACACGTGCTCGGCGACATAGGTGATGGCGCCACCGTACGAGCCGCCTAGGCAAAGCCCCTGGATCATCCGCAAGCAGAACAGGATGATCGCGGCGGCCACGCCGATCTGGTCGAAGGTCGGGATCAGCCCGATTGCGCCGGTACCGAGAGCCATGCCGGCGAGCGTCATGAGGAACGTATATTTGCGGCCGACGCGGTCTCCCAGCCAGCCGAACACGAACGCCCCTAGAGGCCGGACCAGAAATCCGGCAGTGAACAGCGCGATCGTGCTGAGCAGGGCGGCAACGGGGTGGCTTTTTTCGAAGAATTTGACCGCCAAGATCGTGGCCAAGCTCCCGAAAATATAGAAGTCATACCATTCGATAACGTTTCCCGCGGCCGCGGCAGTGATCACGGTGCGGAAGTTCTTTGGAACTCGAGCTGCTTGGGCCATAATCTTATTCTCCCTTCAGATCGTTGTCACTTCGCGATGCTGCTAAGCGAAACGTTTCCTCAGTATTGAGTTACTGCCGGCATCGCGCACCAGCCGAAGGATGTGGAAACCGTCGTGCTTGCACGCCTGCGGTGTTGTCTGATTGTAATTTTCGACCGCGTCACGAGTGAAACTGGCGGTCGCCATTGTCGCCCCCCGCGTTGGTGTGCGGCTTCTTCTTTTTATTCCATTTATGAATTCAGCACATGTCGCCGCTCTATAAGCCTAGGACGCCTGTCCAATCGCGTCACTACGACTAAAGTAGAAAAAATACTGTGCCTAAGCACGTATGAGCGCTAAAGTTAGTGCGACGATTTGGCCCATCATCAGTCACCGCAATAAAATAATAGGCCATGCCTATCGTTTTTCGAGCCAGTTCGAAGTTATGCCGCACGGCAACAAAACAATCCTGCTTTATTCGAAATTTGCGCGTTGCCAAATTGAAGCAACGGGCGAGCATCCTTGCATCAGCTGAATGGATTATCAGATTACTCGAAGCCGAACTTCAGCGTTTGACCGATCCGTCAACGGAGCTGATGGGCCTTTGAATAAGTCGTGATGTATAAAACATTATCGCGCGCTGATGTTTCATCCATCACACCGATGGAAATTTTGCGAACTCCCTACGATGTCCGCTTTGGGTCATAAGCGGATTCGCAGCGCGATCGTCATGTCCGTTTTGCCCCCAAAAGCGGACAACAAAACATTCCCTCAAGCACTCAGTTATCGCGAGATTAAAATGTGCTTACCAAAACGTCGCAAATAACCGATCGACTTTTAGACGACTGCAAAAGGTTTGCGGATAAAACTCCCGACAACGGTCCTATCATTCGAGTTGTCGCACATGAAACTGACACACTGGCAGAACGCTTTTGAAAATTGGCTGCTAACCAGGCTGCTCGCAACTTCAAGCGCGAACACCTAACTCACCAAGTTAAGTTGGACGCGGCGATGAACGACAACCGGAGCGCTATCCGAAAGCGGTTGCTAAAAACTGGCTTCATAGTAATTAGCGACAAGGCGCCAAAAATCGAATGCACCATCAGAAACATTTCTGATACGGGCGCTGTCTTGCAGGTTTCGACCGCAATCGGCATTCCAGCAAATTTTGATGCTGTCTTGGAAGGGGCACGCCGGCGCTGCCATGCTCGATGGAGGACCGACACCAAGATAGGCGTGCAGTTCGGATAAGGGCCACCACCGATGCGTCAACTGATTGGAAGAATACGGACCAAAGATCGTGGCATCATCGAAGAGGTTTATGTATCTGAACTGGTACGTTGCCGTGATTGCCAGAGAACCGTGCCGATGGGAATAGAGGTCGCCACGGTCCGAATGGAAGGAAAGTCCAAAAAGCTCGTAAGGCGCTCATATTACTGCCGAGCGCACGGCGCGAGCCACGATGCACGAGCGCAGGGCGCATAAAGCACAGCGGCTCCAGATACCGCAGCTTTAATTCGGTTTATTTATTATGTCCTGATGTTCGGCGCGACGATTTGCTTCGCTCGTGGACAAGGGCCCGCAGACCAAATCACGAACTAGATTAAATAGTTGAGTCCAATGGCGCTCCCTAGGGGACTCGAACCCCTGTTTTCGCCGTGAGAGGGCGACGTCCTGGGCCGCTAGACGAAGGGAGCTCAAGGCCTCTCCGAAATAGCCTCGATCCGGCAAATCCGCAAGCTTGGTTGCGGTTGCAGCCGGCGACGCACTACTCCACGCTGTGGCGTATCGACGGGGAGTTCATCGCATGATCGACAAGATCGCTGAGCGGGTAAACGCGGATCCCGGGCTGGTCCGACGAGGCCGTTTCGTCGACACCACTTTCATGATCGCCATCGACGACGCCTGCACCTTGTTTCGCGTGCAGGAGGGCAGAGTAACCAAGGTAGTACAGGGCCCGTTCGTCACGCCGAACTACAGTTTCTGCTTGCGTGCTTCGCGTGCTGTCTGGGAAAAATTCTGGCAGCCACTGCCGCCACTTGGCTACACCGACATATTCGCGCTGGTGAAGCAGAAACTCATGCAGGTCGAAGGTAATCTGCATCCATTCATGGCAAATCTTCTCTATTTCAAGGACGTAATCGCGGCCCCGCGCCGGGGAGCGAAGCAATGACTCTACGTCTGGAATCGATCATTGGCCGCTATCTGCACCTTGAACTGCTCGGCAAGCCGCACCGTCTCTATTTCGAGGAAGCGGGCCAGGGCATTCCATTACTCTGCTTGCATACGGCCGGATCCGACGGGCGTCAGTATCGCGGCTTGCTCAATGACGCGCGCGTGACGAAAAATTTTCGCGTGATCGTTTTCGATATGCCTTGGCATGGCAAGTCTTCGCCGCCGGCAGGCTGGCAGGATACGGAGTACCGCCTCACTTCGCGCGATTATGTGCGCATAATCATCGAGGTCGCCGACGCGCTTGAACTCGACAAGCCGGTGGCTGTCGGCTGCTCTATCGGCGGACGCATCGTGCTGCATCTCGCCCATGAGCATCCAGAACGCTTTCGCGCCCTGATCGGATTGGAATCCGCAGCGCACACAGAGCCCTATTACGATCTCACCTGGCTCGACAGGCCCGACGTACACGGTGGCATGGTCTGCGCCGGCGTAGTGTCCGGCCTTATCGCGCCGGTCGCGCCCGCGGCCGAGCGCTGGGAAACGCTGTGGCACTACATGCAAAGCGGGCCAGGCGTGTTCAAGGGCGATCTCAATTTTCATATGGTTGACGGGGACATTCGCGATCGTGTCGACCAGATCGATATCAAGCGTTGTCCGTTGTTTCTGTTGACCGGGGAATACGACTATTCATGCACGACCGAAGCCACCTTTGACGTGGCAAAGCGTACCGGCGCGCCAGCCAAAATCATGCAAGGCCTCGGCCATTTCCCAATGAGTGAGGATCCGGACAAGTTCATTTCCTATTTGCTGCCGGTGCTGGAGAAGATCCGTGCGCTGTAAGGACTTCTTACGGTCCCAGCCGGACGCGGGCCACGGGCTTGAGGGTATTGAGGTCGAAGGTGAGCAGCTCAATCGCGCCGTTGATTTCGACCGTGAGTACGACACGGCCCTCGCCGATTGCACTCGAAAGGACTTTGGCACCGGCAGGTACCGCAACTAAAATGTCCTGCGCCGGCTGCACCCTTCCCTCATTCCTGAAAACACGGTAGCCGATGATTCCGATCACGGCGGCGATCGCAACAAAGGTGGTCAGGCTTGCGATCATCATCAGCCGGCGCACTCTGACCACAAGGCGCGCCGCTTCCGGATCGAGAATTTTTTCGTCGCTTACAGACATTCCCTGAACCATGGCGGACAGCGTCATCGAGACAGTCACCATTGCACCCGACGAGGCAGGCTTGCGGCTCGACCGTGTCCTGGCCACGCACATCGCGGCCTTGTCGCGTTCGCGCCTCAAGTCGCTGATCGTAGACGGCAACGTCCGGATCGCGACGCGCACGATCCGCGATCCGGCTGTAAGCGTCAAATCGGGCGATGTCATCACGGTGACGTTGCCGCCACCGGAGAGGGCCACGCCGGAAGGCGAAATGATTCCGCTACAAATCGTCTACGAAGACGACGCGATCATCGTCATCGACAAGCCGAAGGGTTTGGTCGTCCATCCAGCCGCCGGGCACGCCACAGGTACGCTGGTCAACGCTCTAATCGCCCATTGCGGCCCAAGTCTTTCGGGCATCGGTGGGGTCAAGCGGCCAGGTATCGTCCATCGCCTCGATAAGGACACGACCGGCCTTATGGTGGTGGCGAAGACCGACGGGGCCCATCGTGCTCTCAGCGCACAGTTTGCCGAGAAGACCAAAGGTCCGCTCAAGCGCGGCTATTTCGCGTTCGTTTGGGGCGCGCCGGGCCGCCCAAAGGGCACCATCAGTGCGCCGCTCGGCCGCCACCCGCATGCCCGCGACAAACAGGCAGTCCGCGAGAACGGCCGTTTGGCGGTCACACACTGGCAGGTCCTGGAGCGTTTCGATGGCCCGGATGAAAAAGGGGTTGCCAGCCTGCTCGCGTGCACCCTGGAGACCGGGCGCACTCACCAAATTCGGGTGCATCTCGCCCATATCGGGCATCCGATCCTCGGCGATACGAGCTACGGCACCGGGTTCCGGACCAAGGCCAGCCGGTTAGGACCGAAGGCGCGTGCCGCGCTTGAGGCCCTTGGCAGACAGGCGCTGCATGCTTATTTACTGGCCATCAAACACCCCGAAACCGGCGATTTCCTGGAGTTCCGCTCGGAACTACCGGGCGATTTGCGTCGTTTACGTGAGGCCCTGCACATGGAGAGCCGTAGAGCCGGGTGAAGCCCCGAGAATAAGCCAGCCTGATCAATGGCTTGTCTGCACGGTGCGACGCATAGCTGCGTCACGGTGACGTGACGGGCGAAATCCTATCTTTCGCCCAATCAAGCCGGTATGGTGCACCTGCGATCGAGGGATTTTGCGGTCGCAACATCAAAATGCGCGCCGTCGGCTCGGGGAGCGGCGGCGACAACCAGCCTGCCGATCAACCGGGGGCAAGTAAGGAGGGCGCTATCATGGCCCGTACCGCCGCATTGCCGGCACTCAAGGCCGAATCCGGCCTTTCACACTATCTCGACGAGATTCGGCGGTTTCCAATGCTGGAACCGCAGGAAGAATACATGCTGGCGCGTAGCTGGCGCGAGCACGGCGATCGTGAGGCCGCGCATAAGCTTGTCACAAGCCATCTCCGTCTCGTTGCCAAGATTGCCATGGGCTATCGCGGATACGGCTTGCCCATTTCTGAGGTCGTTTCGGAGGGCAATGTCGGCCTGATGCAGGCGGTCAAGCGTTTCGAGCCCGAGAAAGGTTTTCGTCTCGCTACTTATGCCATGTGGTGGATCAAGGCGGCGATTCAGGAATACATCCTGCGCTCCTGGTCGCTGGTGAAGATGGGCACAACAGCCAACCAGAAGAAGCTCTTTTTCAATCTGCGCAAGGCCAAGAGCAAGATTTCAGCGCTCGAGGAAGGCGACCTGCGGCCCGATCAGGTTCAGATCATCGCCAAGCGTCTCGGT
>Ga0187777_10000375_pt1 | contig 32089 bp, 27 predicted proteins | sample 1015_Q2_SP5_10_M_FD_132416 | JGI IMG/M metagenome (GOLD analysis project Ga0187777, IMG submission 132416) | Tropical peat soil microbial communities from peatlands in Department of Meta, Colombia - 1015_Q2_SP5_10_MG | ecosystem: Environmental > Terrestrial > Soil > Wetlands > Peat | place... | reverse complement strand
CCAGGGACTAGGTACCAGACACCAACCCCTACACCTTCTCCTTAAGCAGCTCCTTGAACTCCGCATCGTCGTGCAGGCAGGCGAGGTCAGGGTCGCGCGCTGCCCAATCCAGATTGGGAAATCCGGTGAGCTTGGCCTTGTGCAGCAGCTCCATCGCCTCTTTCTTCATCTTGAAGATGCCGTAGATGCAGGCGCTGTTGTAAAGAATGGTGCTGTCGTTCGGCCGGATGGCCAGCGCCAGCTCCACCTCGCGCAGGGCCGCATCCCGCTGCCCCAGCACGGCATAGTTGTTGGCCAGCATGCCGCGCGCCCGCGTGTCATCGGGCACCAGCTTCAGTTGCTGCTGCACCACATCTGCCCAGCGCCGCCGCGCCGCTTGCGCTTCATCTACGCGCCCGGCTTTTTCCAGCGAGTAGATGAACGGGATATAGACGTTGTAATCGTCGCCGCTGGCCTCGATGGCTTGCTTGGCGATGTCGGCCGCTTCGCTGAATTTGTCAGAGGCGAACAGCGCCTGCCCCAGCGTCCAGTAAGCCCCTTCCGCGTCCTTCTTGCGCTCGATGGCCTGGCGCGAGAGCTCGATGGCCTGTTTGTAATCGCGGTGCGCCCAGGCCACTTTGGCCCGCGCCGAGAACCCCTCCGGCAGCTCGGGATCGAGCATCAGCATGCGCTGGCACGCCGCCTCGCCGCGCTCGATCCAGCGGCTGTCCTGCCCGTACCAGTCGTGGAAGTGCGCGCATACGATGCCCAGCCCGGCGTAGGCCAGCACGAAGCGTGGATCGAGCGCGATGGCCCGCTCGAACATCTCCGCCGCCAGCTCCAGGTCTGCCCGGTGCACCCGCCGCGCATAGCTGCGTCCCCGCAGATAGAAATCGTAAGCCTCCACGTTGTCCGTGGGCTTGCGCGCCAGCGCCTTCTGCTCCTGCGGCGAGAGCGTGATGCGGAAGGCCTGCGCGATGGATTGCGCGATCTCATCCTGCACCTTGAACACGTCTTCCATCTCGCGGTCATAGCGCTCCGCCCACAGCGTGTGCCCGGTCTTGGTCTCGATGAGCTGCGCGCTGATGCGCACCCGGTTCCCTGCCCGGCGCATGCTGCCGCTCAGCACGTAGGCCGCGTTCAGGTCGTGGCCCACCTGCGGTGCTGTCACCGCTTTGTCGCGGTACTGCGCGATCGCCGGCCGCGGAAACACGCGCAGGTCTTTCACCTTGGTCAGCTCGGTGATGATGTCTTCCGTCATCCCGTCGCGGAAATATTCGTCTTCCTTCGCGCTGCTCAGGTTCTCAAAGTAAAGCACCGCGACCGATTTCTCCTGCGCCCCGGCCGTCGCGCTCTCCGCCGCCACCGCGCTCGCTGATGAGGCTTTTGCCGTGCCCCCGCTCTGCTCCAGGTCGCGTTTCAGCCGCTTCAGGTCCGTGCGCAGCTCGGCCGCCGTCTGGTAGCGCATCTCGCGGTCCTTCTCCAGCGCCTTGTTGATGGTCCGCTCCAGCTCCGCCGGGACCGCCGGGTTCGCCTCGCGCAGCGCCTTTGGCGTCGTGTGCAGGATGGAATCGAAGATCAGCGCCGAGGTCGGGCCGTCGAACGCCAGCTTCCCCGTGCACATCTCATACAGCACCGAGCCGAAGCTGAAAAGGTCGGTGCGCGCATCCAGCGGCTCGCCCTTGGCCTGCTCCGGGGACATATAAGCGATGGTGCCCACCGTCGAGCCCGGGCTGGTGATCATGTCATCCATCGTGGCCACCGCGCTGCCGCCCAGCACCGCTTCCACCCGGTTCTTCTGCACCAGCTTGGCCAGGCCGAAATCCAGGATCTTCACCTGCCCCCGCTGCGTCAGGAACAGGTTCGCCGGCTTGATGTCGCGGTGCACGATGCCGCGCGCGTGCGCCGCCTCCAGCGCGTCCGCGATCTGGATTCCCAGCTCCAGAATCTCTTGCACCTTGAGCGGGCCGGCGGAGATTCGGTGTTTGACCGTCTGCCCCTCCAGCAGCTCCATGGCGATGAAGTGCTGGCCCTCGTGCTCATCCACCTCGTAGATGGTGCAGATGTTAGCGTGGTTCAGCGCCGAGGCCGCCCGCGCCTCGCGCTGAAAGCGCTCCACCGCACCCGCATCGGCCTGCGTGCCCTCCGGCAGGAATTTGAGCGCCACTCCGCGCCCCAGCTTGGTGTCCTGCGCCCGGTACACGATGCCCATGCCGCCGCCGCCCAGCTTGTCCTGAATCTTGTAATGCGAGATAGTCCGGCCGATCATGGGTACATGGACCGCAAATCGCCATCCTACGTTTTGCAGCAACCACTGTCAACGCGTTGAATGGTTTTCTTGTCGCAGTAGAATAATGCGCGTCCATGACTGCAAAAGACTTTCGCCGCATTGCTCTCAGCCTGCCCGGCGCAGAGGAGGGCTCGCACATGGGCTCTCCTGATTTTCGGGTCGGCGGCCGCATCTTCGCAACCCTCGCCTCGCAAAAGCAGGGTTACGGCAACCTGATGCTGACGGTGGAACAGCAGCAGGCGTTTGTGACCGAGGCGCCGGAGATATTTCTTCCCATCGTGGGCGGCTGGGGACGAATGGGCATGACGCATCTCCGCCTCGCTCGCGCCGATGAGAACGTCCTTCGTGGCGCGCTGCAAGCCGCCTGGAAGCTGCGCCTCGAAAAGAACGCGAGATCAGGCCGCAAAGCCCGGCCCACGAGACCCCGCAGCCCTCGCTGAAGCTGGGGGCGTTCGGGCACAGCGGCGGTGCTCACGCTCTTTTTCGCATCGTCCGTTCCCTGCTGCTATCTAATGCCCTATGAAGACTGTCGGCCTCATCGGCGGAGTCGGGCCCGAATCCACCATCGAGTACTACCGCTTCATCATCGCCGCCTATCGCGAGCAGAAGAAAGATGACAGCTATCCCCGCATCATCATCAACAGCATTGATTTGCAGCAGATGCTCGGCTTCATCAATGCCGATGACTGGGCCTCCGCCACTGCCTCTCTCGTCGAGGACCTGCACAAGCTCGTCCGCGCCGGCGCCGATTTCGCCGCCCTCTCTTCCAACACTCCCCACGCCGTCTTCGACGAGCTGCAACGCCAATGTCCCGTTCCGCTCATCAGCATCGTGGAATCAGCCGCCGCCGCTGCCCACGCCTTAGGCCTGAAGAAGCTCGCCCTCTTCGGCTCCCGCTTCACCATGGAGCGCCGCTTCTATGCCGATGTCTTCGCCCGCCAGGGTATGACCGTCTTCGTTCCTGAGAAAGATGAGCAGGCTTGGATCCACGAAAAATATATGAGCGAGCTCATCCACGGCGTCATCCTGCCCCAGACGCGCGCCGGCTTGCTCGCCATCGTCGGCCGCATGCAGCAGCGCCACGGCATCCAGGCGCTCATACTCGGCGGCACCGAACTCCCCCTGATCCTGCGCGACGTTCCCGGCCAGCACATTCCCTTTCTCGATACCACACAGATTCACGTGAAAGAGATCGTCGCCCAACTGCTGGCTTAGAAATTCCCAGATCGGGAACTAATCCTGCACCACCTGTGGAAAACTTCTATAGCTTCCAGAATATTTTGAGCTCTAACTCCCTCTCCTCATTCCACTTACACGAATTCTTGGTTTTCCACAGAACCTTTTGTCATAAGTTTGCGTCTAAGTATGCAGAGGAGCAAACCTCCGCTCCTCCATCGTGGGAGAATTTTGGCAGACTGACTCGCGAGCAGCTCTCGCCGACGCGTCCACTCCGGAAGAGGACACTGTCCCAGGTACCCAGCCCATCAAGACCGGAGCCTAGCCTGAATACACGGCACTCTCCCATGACCAAGGGAATCGCGGTTCCCAATTTGTTCTAAGAAAAAAGAGACTCGGATGCCCCAGCCTTATCGTCGGCTTCTCGACGATAGGCTCGGGATTTCCCTGGCCCGCTAGGCCGGAGAAAGGAACCCTATCGAAGACAACCAGCAACCAGGTACCAGCGACCAGGCACCAGGTACCAACTGAGAACTCTCAACCGCGGATCAGGCTGTAAACTGGTTCCAGTGATTCGCCTCATCGCCATAGACATAGACGGCACGCTGCTCGATTCCCGCTATCAGCTGCCGCCCGCCAACGTTGAGGCGCTGCGTCATGCTCACCGGCGCGGCATAGAGATTGTTCTCGTCACCGGGCGCCGCCATAGCTTCGCTCTGCCCATCGCCCGCGCTCTGGGCGTCGATCCGTGCATCATCAGCTCCAACGGCGCCATCACCCGCACCATGGAGGGCGAGACCTTCCATCGCGATCTCATGCCTGCGGCGGCCACCCGCCAGCTCTGCGCCCACATGGATGATTTTCGCGGCAACATGGTCATCACCTTCGACCGCGAAGGCAAGGGTGCGCTGGCGCTGGAAGGCTTGGAGCAGTTGAGCCGCAGCATCAGCCGCTGGCTCGAGACCAATCACGAATGCATCGAGGTCGTTCGCCCCATCGAAGAGTCGCTCGCGCGCGGCCATGATCCCGTGCAGGCCATGTTCTGCGGCGATCTCGCCCGCATGCAGCACGCCGCCCGGCGCCTCGCCGCCGGAACGGTGATGGAGCACATCACCCTGCTGCGGACCGAATATCCCGCCCGCGATCTTTACATTCTCGACGTGATGAACCGCTGCTGCTCCAAAGGACATGCCCTGGAGAGATGGGCGAAAGCCCGCGCAATTTCCGCCTCTGAGGTCGCCGCCATCGGCGATAATCATAATGACGTGCAGATGCTGAATTTCGCCGGACGCGCATTCATCATGGGTAACGCCTGCGACGAACTCAAGCAGAACGGCTGGACGCTCGCCCCCAGCAACGACGCCGATGGCGTGGCCGCAGCCGTCGAACAGGTGCTGGATTGAGCGCCCTGCGCATCACTCTCGCGGTTGCGCTTCTCAGCGCTGCTGGCGGCGCCGCAGAACTTGCCGTTCTGCAGAGCGGCTTCAGCATCCGCCATGAGCGTCGCGAGGTGCAGGGCTCCACCACGCGCCTCTATATGGACTCCGATTCGGATTCCAGTTACGTGGATGTGCCCACCGCCGATATCGTCTCCATTGCGCCGGATGATGCGCCACCGCCTGCCACCATCGCCAAGCAGCCAGGCCGCAGCATGAAGGAGTCCGTCAGCGCTGCCAGCACCCGGACCGGCGTGGATGCTGACCTGATCGAAAGCGTCATCAGGGCCGAGAGCGGGTTTGATCCCAGCGCGCGCTCGCGCAAAGGCGCGCAGGGCTTGATGCAACTGATGCCGGAAACCGCAGCCAGCCTCGGTGTTCAGAACGCCTATGACGCCGAGGCCAACATAGACGGGGGGACCCGCTACCTGCACGATCTGCTGCTCCAGTACAACAGCGATCTGGCCAAGGCGCTGGCTGCCTACAACGCCGGTCCGGAGCGGGTGCAGCAGTATCACGGCGTTCCGCCGTATCACGAGACCTACGCCTATGTGGCACGGGTGATCAAAGATTTCAACCGCAGGAAGCTGGCGCAGCAGGCGGCTCGTGCACACGATTCACGCAAAGTAAGAGACTCATCCAGCCGGGCCAATGGTAATCTCTCTGATTCGGAAGCAGCGGCTTCCCCGCGCTGATTCCGCCCCGGCATGAGCAAGAAACGTATCCTGTTCTTTGCGGTCATGGCCCTGGTTCTGGCCGCGCTGGTCTACCTGCAGGTACGGGCCTGGCGAAGGTTTGACTGGGAGACCTTCGGCGACCAGACCGCCAACGTCAACTGGCTGCTGATCTGCGGCAGCGTGTTTTTCGTCTATGCTGCAGACACGGTTCGCGCCTGGCGCTGGGCGCTGCTGCTGCGCCCCTCCAAGAAAGTCTCAGGCGCATCCCTGATCGCGCCGCAGTTCATCGGTTTCGCCGGCCTGGCGTTGCTGGGCAGACCGGGCGAGCTGATCCGGCCTTACATCATCGGCCGCCGCGTGGGCTTGCCGCTCTCGTCGCAGATGGCGGTCTGGACGGTCGAGAGGATCTTTGACTTCGGCACCGTAACGCTGTTTCTGCTGCTCGACATTCTGTTCTCTTCGTCGCTGCGTGAGCTGCCGGTGTATCACGCCGTTCGCACCGGCGGTTTTCTGCTTGGCGGGCTGGTTCTGCTGGGGATCGCTACTGCGATCCTGCTGGGTAGCTTCGGCGCACCGATTTCAAACCGGATCGAGCGCACATTCTCGCCGCGCTTTCCTGAATTCGCCGGCCGTCTGTGCCTGCGGATTCGCGAGTTCAGCAATGGGCTGAACAGCATCCAGGACGCACGCTCGTTTGTCTATTGCACCCTGATGTCCATCATGGTGTGGGGTGGAGTCGCGCTCTCTTACCGGCTGGTCACTTTTGCCTATCGCGATCCGCAGGTCTCGCAGTTGGATATCCCGCAGGTGATCCTGCTGATGTTCGGCAGTATCGCCGGCGGAGTGTTGCAACTGCCGGTCATCGGCGGCGGCTCACAATTTGCCACCATCTCGATCATGCAGAATGTCTTCGACATCACGCCCGAGCTGGCCACCAGTTGCGGCATCATGCTTTGGCTGGTCACCTTCATGTCGGTGACGCCGGTGGGTCTGCTGCTCGCGCGGCGCGAGCGCATCTCGCTCACGCAGCTGGCAGCAGCAGAGGAGGAGGCCAGCTTGCACAACCCCTCTGCCGCGGTTGCGGAATAGCCCCTGCTACAATGTAGCGTTCACAGCGCGTAAAGGGCGCTGAGATGCCGCCCATTCCATGAAATGCCCCTTCTGCGGATTCGTGAATGACAAAGTCGTAGATTCGCGTGAGAGCAAAGAAGGCGAATCCATCCGCCGACGCCGTGAGTGCCTGAAATGCGAAAAGCGCTTCACTACATACGAACGGATCGACGAGATCCCTTACATGGTGGTAAAGAAAGACGGCCGCCGGGAGAAATTCGACCGGCAGAAGGTCCTGAACGGCCTTCTGCGGGCCTGCGAAAAGCGTCCGGTCTCTATGGCCAAGATGGAGCAGATCGTGAACGAGGCGGAGGCTTTTCTGGTGGATTCGCCGGAGCGCGAGCGCAAGACCAGTGAACTCGGCGAGCTCATCATGAACCGCCTGAAGAAGATCGACAAGGTGGCATACGTGCGCTTCGCCTCTGTCTATCTCGATTTCAAAGACGTGAAGGAATTCATGGCGGAGTTGAAGCACTTGCTCAAGTCCAAAGAGGCTGCACCGGTCCGCAGCAAGAGCACACGCTGAGATCGCGCCGCTCCCCCGGGCGGCGCTCTTCGCTTAGGTATACTTGAAGATTCGTTGATCCCTCGCATCTCGCATGGCACACAAGGTCACACTTATCCCCGGCGATGGCATCGGTCCGGAGGTCACGAATGCGGTGGTGCGCATTCTGGAAGCCACGGACGTGAAATTTGAGTGGGAGAGCTACGCGGCCGGGGCGGAAGCTTACGAGAAGTACAAGGAGTATCTGCCGAAGGCGCTGCTCGATTCCATCGAGCGCACGCGGCTGGGACTCAAAGGGCCGGTGACTACCCCGGTGGGCGGCGGGTTTTCCAGCATCAACGTGGCCCTGCGCAAGAGATTCGAGCTGTTTGCCAACTTCCGGCCGATCCGCAATCTGCCCGAGATTCCGACGCGGTATCCCGGCGTCGACCTCATCATCGTTCGCGAGAACACCGAGGGCGAATACTCAGGCATCGAGCACGAGGTAGTACCGGGCGTGGTGGAATCACTGAAGATCATCACGGAAAAGGCTTCTACGCGCATCGCGCGCTTTGCCTTCGAGTACGCCCGGCGGGAGATGCGCAAGAAGATCTTCGCCATCCATAAAGCCAACATCATGAAGATGACGGATGGCCTTTTCCTGCGCTGTGCGCGCGACGTGTCGAAGGAGTATCCGGAGATCACCTACGGCGAGCACATCGTGGACAACACCTGCATGCAGCTGGTGATGAATCCCTACCAATACGATGTGCTGCTGCTGGAAAATCTCTATGGCGATATCGTCAGCGATCTGTGCGCGGCCTTCGTAGGCGGCCTGGGCCTGGTTCCGGGAGCCAATCTGGGAACCGAATGCGCGATCTTCGAGGCGGTGCATGGCTCGGCGCCCGATATCGCCGGAAAGAACATCGCCAATCCGACCGCGCTGCTGCAATCGGCGATCCTGATGCTACGCCACATCGGCGAGCGCGATGCTGCCGACCGCACGCAAGAGGCGCTGGAACATGTCTATCGCAGGAAAGAAAAACTGACTCGCGACGTGGGCGGAAAGACTTCAACCAGCGAATTTGCCGATGCGGTCATCGCTGCGATGCCAAGAGAGGTGGCGGCGCGGGCCTGACACTATTCCGTCTTCGGTCCCCGCTTTCGGTCTTATGCCCTGGCTGCGTAAAACACTCTTACCCGGCCTGCTGACAGCACTGATTGGTTGGGCAGGATGCCATCAAAATCCATCTGCGCCCGCGAAACAGGACCGTAACGCCGGCACGTTTCCCATCGACGCGACGACGACCGGTGCAATCAAAGGCGTGATTCGTTTCAACGGAGCAGCACCAGCGCGGATTCCGATTGACATGACGCTTGATCCGGGCTGTGCCATGAGCAAGGAGAGGAACCTTTCTGAAGGGGTCATCGTAAACGCGGGCAGGCTGGAAAATGTCTTTGTCTACGTGAAGGACGGCCTGGGAAACTATATCGTCCCAAGACCCAGCGGCGCAGTGGTTGTGGATCAGGTTGGATGCCGATATCGCCCTCACGTGGTGGGCATGGTCACCGGGCAGACATTGCGCGTTCTGAACAGCGACATCTCCGAGCACAACGTTCACGCCGTGGCCAGGAACAATCCGCAGTGGAACGAGAGCCAGATGCCGAAGGGCGCGCCCAGGGAGCATGTGCTGAACAACCCCGAACTGGGCTTGATGGTAACCTGCAACCAGCATCCGTGGATGAGGATGTATGTAAATGTGGTGGAGAATCCGTTCTTCGCGGTCAGTGATGCCGACGGGAACTTTCAAATCAGCGGCCTGCCGCCGGGGAGGTATACGATCGAGGCGGTACACGAAAAGCTGGGAGCACAACAGACGAAAATCACCATCGCTGCGCGCGAGACCGGGAATCTGGACTTTACTTTCTTTCCTGCACCGTGAGCGCCTGGCGACTTGTTACAATTAGGGCTTTGCGCATTGACTCTGCGTCGAGCCACTCGTCAGCAGACCTGATGGTGATTTGATGCCCGCACCAGCCACTTCGCTATACAACAGCGCCTTGCACAGGTTTCTCGTGCTGGTGGCATTCGTCACGTTCTTGCTGCTGATCGCAGGCGCGCTGGTGACCAGCAATGATGCCGGACTCTCCGTTCCCGACTGGCCCACCAGTTTTGGTTCGCTCTACAAGATCCCTCCCCTGGTCGGCGGCGTCAAATACGAGCATAGCCACCGCATGGTGGCGGAGCTGGTTGGGCTGCTCACCATAGCAGCGGCCTTCTGGGTGTGGCGTTACGAACGCCGGGGCTGGATGCGAAAGCTGGGCTGGATCGCGCTGGCGGGAGTAATCGTTCAAGGCGTGCTGGGCGGTCTGACAGTGAAGCTCCTGTTGCCCTGGTATATCTCCAGCGCACATGCGGTTGTGGCGCAGAGCTTTTTCTGCCTCATCGTCTTGATGGCGCTGTTCACCACGCAAAGCTGGATCAGTGACCCGCCTCCGCCGGCCGACGACTCCGGCAAGCCCTCGCTGTTCGTTCTTTGCCTGGTTTCGCTACTGGCGCTGTACTTGCAGCTCTTCTTCGGCGCGGCCTTCCGGCACGGCGGCATGAGTGTGATGTACCACGTGCTAAATTCTCTCGTTGTGACTGGCTTGCTCATCTGGACGAGCGTCCGCGGCATGATGCTTGGACGCGAGGTGCCTGCGCTCAAGCGGCCGGCCCGTCTGGTCCATGGTTTGCTGATGATCCAGATCGCTCTGGGCGTGGCAGCGTATTTGACGCGCGTGGTCTGGGGAAAAGACGCGCCACAGCCGTTGCCAAGCATGGTGGCATCCACCGTGGCCCACGTGGGAGTGGGCGCGCTCCTGCTGGCAGTCACATTTGTTCTCACGCTGCAAGCGCGCCGGTATCTGGCGGTGAACAGCCGTGCGGGTGCACAGCAGCCTGCCCAGCGCAGCGGAGCCACAGCATGAGCAGCACCAGCCAGCCAATGCCAGCAGCGGAGCAGCGGCCCGCCTTGCAGCCCTTGCGAAGCGCGCTGGAGAACTACGCACAACTGATGAAGCTGCGCGTGACCATGCTGGTGGTGGCTTCCTCCTGGTGTGGATATTTTATGGCGGCGATGAAATCCGGCTCGCCGTGGCTTACCTGGAAGCTGGCGCACACGCTGCTAGGCATCGGCATCGTCTCCGGTGGAGCAGCCGCGCTGAATCAGGTGATGGAGCGCGACGCAGATGCTCTGATGAGGCGGACGCAGGGACGCCCGCTGCCTGCAGGCCGAGTGAGCAAGCTGCACGCTTCGGTCTTTGGCTTTGCGATCCTGGCGGGAGGCTCGTTTTACTTGGCGTTGACGACGAATCCGCTCACAGGATACCTGGCCTTCGCGACCGCTGCCGCGTATCTGCTTTTCTATACGCCGCTCAAGAAGATCACGTCGCTCTGCACGCTTGTGGGAGCGTTTCCAGGAGCAATGCCTGCCGCGCTGGGCTGGACGGCGATGCGCGGCTGGCCCGAGTGGGAGGCGCTGGCGCTGTTTGCCATCGTGCTGCTATGGCAGTTCCCGCACTTTTTTTCAATCGCATGGTTGTATGCCGAAGACTATGAGAACAGCGGAATCCGCATGCTGCCGGTAGTGGAAAAAGACGGCCGCTCAACCACGCGCGAGATCATGCTGTATTCCATCACTCTCATCCCGGTGAGTCTGGCACCCACGGTGCTGGGCATGGCCGGACTGGGGTATGCAGCCGGGGCGCTTCTGCTCTCAGCGGGATATTGCTGGTATGGGTGGCAGCTGCGGCGGCTGGCGCTGCCGCCTGTGGCGCCACAATCCAAGAAAGCCGCCCGGCAGTTGCTGCGCGCCTCCGTGATCTACCTTCCGGCGCTTTTCGCGCTGATGATGGCGGGCGCGGCGTGGCACTTCTAAATATGGCTCCTGAAGCCCTGCCGCCTTACGGGATCTTTCCTCCACTCAACGCGGCGCTGAATGCCATCAGCGGAGTCTTGATACTGACGGGACATTCGTTGATCCATCGTGGCCGAATGGCTGCGCATCGCGCCTGCATGATCTCGGCGGTGTTTACCTCGACACTGTTCCTGGTCTCGTATGTGTATTATCACGCCACTCACGGCGTGGTGCGCTTTCACGGCGCAGGCTGGATACGACCGGTCTACTTTTCAATCCTCGTCTCGCACACGTTTCTGGCCTTTACGCTGCTGGTCTTGGTTCCACTGGCTTTGCTGCTGGCAGTGAGGAGTCGCTTCGAGCGGCACAAGGCAGTGGCGCGCTGGACGTATCCCATCTGGGTCTATGTATCGGTGACCGGAGTGGTCATTTACTTCATGGTGTACCGCTAGCTTCTGGTCGCACTAAGGACCTTATTCTCATTTCCAAAGGCCAAGACCCTTAAGGTATTGATCGAGGTCATCTTTCTTCAGCATCTGGCCCACAGCGGCGTGATCCAGATGCCTGGCCAAGGGCTGGTCTGCATTGGCGATGGCCCAGGCAGTGACGGCGACAATCGCCGCGCCATCGGCGAGCGAGTGGGGGTCAACCTTGTCCAGTGTATCGGCTTGCTTGTGATGCGCCTCGCTGTACTTGGACATATCCACCAGCAGATCCAGGGCGGGCACACCCTCCAGCGCGAAGAAAATGTGGTCGGTATCGGCATCAATGGCCTCGGAGACTTCACCGCCTCCGAGTGGCGTAAGCAAAAACTTGCTCAATGGTGCCATCGCATCGGCGACGTCCTTGCGGTTTTCGACCTTCCAGCCTTGCGGATGGCCGGCGCCGTTGTCGGTATTCAGTGCGGCATCACACTTCGCCAACTCTGATTTGTGTGCGTGCACGTAGGAGTAAGAGCCAACCAGGCCCTCTTCCTCCCCGCCCCAAAGCGCAAAGCGGATGGAACGTTTAGGCGGGGTGCCCAGGGCAGCGATGGCCCGAGCCGCTTCCAGCACTTGCGCCACACCCGCGCCGTTATCCTGCGCGCCGGTGGCAAAGTCCCAGGAATCAAGATGCGCGCCGAGGATGACCCATTCATCGGGCTTTTCGCTGCCGCGAATCTCCGCCACGACGTTGTTGGCCTGAAACGGACCACTCACCCGGTTTTGAAAATCGAGTTCTAAGGTGACAGGACCTTTCTCTAACCAGCGCATCAAGGTGGCGCCGTCTTCCATGCCCACGGAGCCAGCTGGCAGAGGGGCGATGGTTCCATACCAGAGCGGATCGCCGGTCCCCAACACATTGTTGGGCAACATAGCAGTGACCAGCACGGCAGCTGCCCCGGCTTCGGCGAAGCGCCGGAATGAAGTTTCAAACATGTCTTCGACCTTGTTGCTGCGTTCGCTAAAGACCTCTTTGCTGTTCAGCAGAACAATCTTTCCTTTGAGATTCGAGGCCTGTGCCTTGATGGCGTCCGGGGCAAGGTCGTGAATGAGAACCATCTGCGCGCGCACGCCGCCTGCAGGCGTGGGAGGAAACCATCCGTACGAGGCGACATGCAGCGCATGCTCGGATGGAGCAATCATTCGCGCGCTGGCTGGGCCTCGTTCCCAGCCGTTGGGCATTGAAAAAGGCTCGAGATGAACATCCTTGATCCCAAAGGCGCGGAAATTGTCGGCGGCCCACTCGGCCGCATGCGTGTAGGAAGATGAGCCGGTCAGACGGGCTCCGTATGTGTCCGTGAGGGCCTGCAGCGTGTCCATGGACTTGCCGCCGACCAGGATGGAACCGGTGATGCGTTGGGCATCGGGCAGTGTGGTCGGCATTTGAGCAGGAGCAAACGATGCAATGAACACAATGGAAGATGCGAGCGAGCGCGGTAAGCTTTTCATAGGTTTGCAGGCACGCTTAACCTAAAACAAGTCTCCTGCCGAGGCAAGCGGCAAAAGCGCTGTTCGGGAAGCCGAACAAGCTGACGTGGTATCCGTCGCTTCCGTCGGCTTCTGATATATTGAGCAAACAATTCACGAGGAGCAAGGCGATGGCAAAGAGTGTGAACAAAGTGATCCTGGTCGGGAATCTGGGCAAAGACCCGGAGGTGAAGTACACGCCCAACGGTGTGGCGGTGGCCAAATTCTCGCTGGCCACGAATGAGAGCTTTAAGGACAAGAGCGGGCAGTGGCAGGAGCGGACAGAGTGGCACAACATCGTAGCCTGGCAGCGTTTGGCTGAGATCGTGGGGGAGTACGTGAAAAAGGGCAGCAAACTGTACATCGAAGGCAAGCTGAGGACCTCCTCATGGGACGACAAAGAGAGCGGCCAGAAACGCTATAAGACGGAGATCATCGCCGACCAGATGGTGCTGCTGAGCGGGCGTGGCGAAGGCGAATCCGAGGGACGTGGTCGCGGCGCAGCGAAAGACGACGTTGACCAGCGTGCGCACGAGCCAGCGGGCGCGCAGATCACTGACGAAGACATCCCCTTCTAGGCATCGGCTGAGTGGCTGCGCTTTGCAGGTACAATAGTCTCAGAACCCATGAAACACCTGAGGCTTATCTGTTCCGTTTTTGTGCTGGCTTGCATCTTGTTCCTGCTCCCCCTTTCTGGTTCGACTTCGCCGACAGCGCCTGACGACCCGCTGTTGACCATCATGCAAAGCGAGTTGCAGCGTGCGCATACGCAGCTCTCCAAGGCGGACCCCGCTCCGTATTTCATCAGCTATTCCGTGGTGGACCGCGAGACGGCCATCGTCATCGGCATGCAAGGCGCGCTGGTGAACTCCACGCAACTGCACCGTCGGGGAGCGGATGTGGTCGTCCGGGTTGGCAGCAATGTGCTCGACAATACGCATGGCAAGGGCCGCTACTCGGCGATGACCTCAGGAGAGCTCCCGCTTCAGAACGACAGTGACGCCGTTTCACGAGTGCTGTGGAGACTCACCGACCGCGAATATAGGCGCTCTGCCGAGGCGTTTCTGAAGGTCAAGACCGACGCAGAAGTCCGCGCCAAGGAAGAAGACACCTCCGGCGATTTTTCGAACCAGAAGAAAGAAGAGATCAAAGATGAATCCTCGTCGGCAGTGAATTTCGACCGCAAAGTCTGGGAAGAGACAGTGCGGCGCATTTCTGCCGAATTCCGGAAGTATCCGGAGATCCTGTCAGGCGTGGTCATGCTGCAGGCAGACAAGATGCGCACCTATTTCGCCTCCAGCGAAGGAACGGAGACGGTTCAGCCCTCAGGGATAGTTCGCTTGATGGTGCAGGCAGAGACGCAGGCGGATGACGGCATGCAGCTGTTGCGAGTTGAAAGCTTCCAAGCCTCCGGCCCGGAGAAGCTGCCTTCCTTCGAGACCATCGCAGCGAAGATCGCAACCATGGCGGCTGACCTCAAGAGATTGCGCGAGGCCAAGGTTGCCGAGCCCTACAGCGGCCCGGCTCTGCTTTCCGGGCGCTCTTCCGCTGTGCTGTTCCACGAAGTCCTCGGCCATCGACTGGAGGGACAGCGGCAGAGAGGCGATGAAGAAGGACAAACATTCACCAAGAAAGTGAATGAACAGGTCTTGCCTCAGTTTCTCAGCGTGGTAGACGACCCAACCCTGAAAGAGCTGAACGGAACAGAGCTTTCAGGCTGGTATAAAGCGGATGAGGAAGGCCAACCGGCGCAGCGCGTGGCGCTCATCGAGAATGGCGTGTTGAAAAGCTTCCTGATGTCCCGCATGCCGGTGAGAGGATTCGCGCAATCGAACGGCCAGGGCCGCGCGCAGCCGGGATTTCTTCCCACAGGACGGCAGGGGAACCTGATCGTCGAATCGTCGCAGAAGGAATCTGAAGACGATCTGCGAAAGCAGTTCATCGCCGAGATCAAGAAGCAGGGGAAACCTTATGGGCTTTACTTCGAAGATATCGAGGGCGGCTTCACCCTCACCACGCGGCAGCTGCCGCAGGCCTTTCAGGTGCTTCCGGTGATGGTGTGGCGGGTGTATCCAGATGGCCGTCCGGACGAACTGGTGCGGGGCGTGAACATCGTTGGCACACCCATTGCGGCCATGGGCCACATCATCGCTACAGGCGACAAACAGCACATCTTCAATGGCATCTGCGGAGCGGAGTCGGGCAATATTCCTGTTTCAGCCGTGGCTCCGGCGATGCTGTTCTCAGAGATCGAGGTACAGCGCAAAGACCAGGGCCACGACCGGCCGCCGATCCTTCCACCTCCGCCGCTGGATACTCGGGGAGGCGGACAATGAGACTGCGATGGCTGATTTCGCTTCTCTTGATGACTCTCACCGCAGCTGCCGGGATGGCCGCCGATACCAAGACAATCATAGCGGCCGACGATCCAGTGCTGGCGGCCATGAAGGCGGAACTGCAGCGCTCCAAAGAAAAATTGCAGCTGCCGGAGGCACAAACCCCCTACTACATCGAGTACAGCATCACGGATGCGACCGTCTATTCGGCCAAGGCCAGCTTTGGTGCACTCACCTCGGAGCAGCGCGCGCGCACCCGGGTCCTGGCTGTGACCGTGCGGGTGGGTGACTACAAACGAGATAACTCGATGGGCATTGGCAATGGCCTGGTGGATATCGTCTCGCTTGACGATGACAGCTATGCGTTGCGGCACTCGATCTGGCTGACAACAGATCGTGCCTACAAGCAGGCGCTGGCTGCCTATGCGGCCAAGCAGGCAATGCTGCAGCGATTTCAAGTCGAACAGCCGGTGGAAGATTTTTCGCACGAGACATCGGTGACCTATCTGGGAGACCTGGTAACGCTCGACCTGGGCAAGGAAAACTGGCCGCAGACCCTGGAATCGCTCTCTGGCAAGTACAGGTCAGACCCGGCCCTGACCACGTTCGACGCTTCTATCAGCTTCACGGCCACGAACCGATACTTTGTGAACTCGGAGGGGACCTTCACGAGAAAGGGCTCACTGCTCTACCAGATCGCGGTGAACGGGAAGGCGCAGGCAAGCGATGGCATGACGCTGGAGCGCAGCTATGGCGAAATCACCCCGACGCTCGCTGAATTCCCCAGCTTCGCCAAGCTCAACGCGGAGACCGACAAGGTCTTACAGAGCCTGAGGGACCTGCGCAGCGCTCCGGTCTTGAAAGACGCCTATCAGGGGCCGGTCCTCTTCGCTCCCAAGGCCGCGGACATCATCGTCTCTGAGCTCATTGCGGACAATGTCACGGGAACGCGTCCCGAGCCGGGTTCCAATGCCAGGACGGGTGGCGGATACGCCGAGAACTACAAAACGCGCATCCTGCCGACGTTTGTATCCGTGGTGGATGACCCAACGCTCAAGAGCTTCAAAGGCGAGAGCCTGCCGAGCGCGTATGAATACGACGACGAAGGGGTCAAAGCACAGACGGTCACAGTGGTAGATAAAGGCTCGCTGGTGAACTACCTCACCAGTCGCCAGCCGATCCGCGACTTCCCCCGCTCCAACGGCCATGGAAGGTCGCAATTTTCGTTCTACGGGCCCGCAACCACGCCGAGTGCATCCACCATGATCGTGACTCCGATGCAGTCGCTCGCTCCCGAGGAGTTGAAAAAGAAACTCATCGACCTGTGCAAAGAACAGGGCCTCGAGTACGGGTATATGGTGGAGGAGATGGCGGCCGCCCCGCCCACGAACATCGGCATGGAGACAGGCCGCGACAACGAGAGCAAGTTCGATCCGCGTCTGTTGTACAAGGTCTGGGTGAAGGATGGACGCAAGGAGCTGGTTCGCGGCGCCGAACTGGACGGGCTGGACAGCCGTACCTTACGCACTGGACTCATCGCGCTGGGCAACGATCCCTTTCTGGAAGGCACGGGCGGCGAGCTGCCGGTCGCTGTGATAAGTCCTTCCATGCTGTTCAGTGACCTGGAGGTCAAGGCTTCAGAGGCTGGCAAAGACAAGCTGCCTCAATACCCGCCTCCGACCCTGAGTGCAAGGTAAGCCGATGACCGCGATCAGCGAGCAGGAGTTCCGCAAGCTGGCCGATGGCGCTCTTGAATCGTTGAAAAAGAGCCTGATCCAGGCCGAACGCAGTGCCGACTTTGAAGTGGAAGAGAATAGCGGCGCCCTCAAAGTGGTGTTCGAAGAGCCGCCGGCAACATTCGTGATCTCGCCCAACTTTCCCGTCAGACAGATCTGGATCTCAGCGCTTTCCACCAGTTTCAAACTCGACTGGTCACCCGGCGCCGGGGCCTTCGTTCTGGAAAAGACAGGCGAAGAATTGAAGACCCTGATGGCGAGGCTCATCAATGAGCAGTTGGGCGAACAGGCGGTCGTGCTCGCCTGAGGTCAGCCAGCCTGCGCCGGCTGTGCTGCCCGCGACATCTTGCGGGCCAGATCAGCGGCAATCTGCTTGCCGTGGAATCGGCCGTTCTCAATGAAGATCTCGCTGGTTTTAGATCCGGCCACGACCACACCGGCCAGGTAGATCCCCGGCACGTTGCTCTCCAGCGTCTGCGGATCACAGGCGGGACGAAAGTCCTTTTCGGCCAGCCTGATTCCCAAGCTGCGCAGGAAGTCATAATCGGGGTGATAGCCGGTTAGAGCGAAGACAAAATCGTTCTTGAGACGTACTTCTCCTTCAGGCGTCCTCACGACAACAAAATCGCCGCCGATCTCACGCACCGTGGAGTTGAAGTAGGCCTTGATCTCTCCATTCTTGATGCGATTTTCAATATCGGGCTTGATCCAGTATTTGACATTAGGATTCATCGCCGGTCCGCGGTGCACCAGCGTGACTCGGGCGCCACGGCGCCACAGCTCCAGGGATGCGATCGCGGCTGAATTCTTACCGCCCACCACGATCACGTCGGTATCAAAATAGGGGTGCGGCTCGCGGTAATAGTGCAGGACCTTGGAAAGGTCTTCGCCGGGTATCTTCATCAGATTAGCGCGGTCGTAATAACCGGTCGCCACAATGATCTTGCGGGCGCGTAACTCGTGAGTACCGCTGCGGGCATGCCGGGTGCGAACGAGGAAGCTGCCATCGGAACCGGCAACCGCTTCCACCAGCTCATACTGACGAATGTTGAGCTTGTAATGCTGAGCGATGCCGCGGTAGTACTCAAGCGCCTCCAGACGAGTAGGTTTCTGGTTGGCTGAGGGGAACGGGATGTCGCCGATCTCCAGCAGTTCAGGGGTCGTAAAAAAAGTCATGTTGGCCGGGTAGTTGAACAGAGAGTTCACCAGGCATCCTTTTTCCACGAGCACGGCAGATAACCCGCCGCGTTGCGCCTCAATGGCACAGGCCATACCAGTAGGCCCGGCCCCGATCACCAGGACATCAAAGCTGTTGCACATTGCAGTCCATTCTAAATGGAGCGCTACACCAGCACCTGCGAACATGGTGCTGCAGCATGATTGTTATAATCTTCTATTCGACTGCAGATTTTTTGGGTTCAGGAGAGCTCATGGCCACGCGTTTGGAGAAGGATTCCATCGGCAACAAGGAGGTCCCCGCTGAGGTTTACTACGGGGTGCAGACCGCGCGCGCGGTGGAAAACTATCCTATCAGCGGGATGCGGGCGCACCCGGCTCTGATCCGCGCCATCGGCATGATCAAGCGGGCGGCGGCCGAGGCCAACAAATCGCTGGGGCTGGTGGATGACAAACGGGCCGATGCCATCATCAAGGCTTCTCAAGAGGTCATTGACGGCAAGTGGAATCCTGAGTTCGTGGTAGACGTTTTTCAGGCAGGCGCCGGCGTCAGCTTTCACATGAACTCCAACGAGGTGATCGCCAACCGCGCCACAGAACTGATGGGGGGCAAGCTGGGCGAGTACATCGCGAATCCCAACGACCATGTGAATTACGGACAGTCAACGAATGATGTTTTCCCTACCGCGATGCGTCTTTCTGCGCTGCTGGAGCTGGAAAGACTATACCCCTCACTCGAAGCGCTGGCCGGAGCGCTGGAGACGAAAGGCAAAGAGTTTCACAACATCATGAAGTCGGGACGCACTCACATGCAGGATGCAGTCCCGATACGCCTGGGCCAGGAATTTGCAGCTTTTGGTGTTGCGGTTCGCAAGGGCATCGCCGATATTCGCCAGGCTTCGGACTCGTTGCGCGAGCTGGGGTTGGGCGGCTCAGCCGTAGGCACGGGAATCAATACTCATCCGGATTATCGCGGGAAGGCGGTTGCCAACCTGGCGCGCATCTCAGGACAAGGTCTAACGCCGGCCGCAGATATGCGGTGGGCGATGCAATCGAATGGCTGCATGGCGCAGGTTTCGGCGGCGCTGCGCAATTTAGCGCTGGAGATCATCCGCATCTCCAATGACATTCGTTTCCTTTCCTCTGGCCCGAACACCGGCGTTGCCGAGATCAATCTGCCCGGCCTGCAGCCGGGCTCTTCCATCATGCCGGGAAAGATCAACCCGGTTATGCCGGAGCTGGCGGCGATGGTCTCGTTCCAGGTGGTAGGAAACGATGCAGCGGTGGCGCTGGCCGTGCAAGCCGGACAACTTGAGCTCAATGTGATGATGCCGACCATGAGCTACAACGTGCTGCAATCCATCACCATTCTCACCAACATGGTGCGGGTCTTCACCGAAAAGTGCATTGCCGGCATTACGGCGAATACCAAGCGCTGCGACTTTTATGCGCAGAGCACGGTCTCCCTTGCCACAGCGTTGAATCCTTATATTGGCTATGCCAAGGCGGCTGAGATCGTGAAGGAGTCTGTGGCAACAGGGCGTTCGATCATCGAGATTGCGCGGGAAAAGAAGCTGCTCACAGAGCAGGAAATCGCAGAGATCCTCGACCCAGTCAACATGACAGAACCGAAACGTCCGCTGGAAGCGGCCAAGCATCGCGAACAGATCACAGCCAAGAAATAGGCCTCTGCAAGTCAGCTGATGACCGAGAGGGTCTCAGTCAGTTTGGCGATGGACTTCTCTTCCCCCTCATGCGTGGCAAAGACGACGGCTTCAGCCACAATAATGCTTTTCCCCGCGCGTAACACTTTGGCATGGCAGCGCAGATGCTTTCCCACTGCGGGGCGCAGAAAATTTATCTTGAACTCAACGGTGATCACATCCTGCTTGCCTGAAACAGCCCGAGCCGCGCCTCCGGCGGTATGATCCGCCAGGGTAGCGATCACGCCGGCATGGATGAAGCCGTGCTGCTGGCGCTGATCCTCTTTGACGGTCAACGTGGTCTCGCACCAATCGTCACCGATGCCGGTGAGCTTCACTCCCAGCGCATGAATGAACCTAGCCTTGTCAAAAATGGACTGGACTTGGGCGTTCCGGCTCTCGTTCATGGCTCAGTAAGCCCAGCGCAAGAGAGTTGCAGCAGTGGTAAAGCCGGCGCCCACCGAAGCCAGAAGCACCAGGTCGCCTTTGTTCAGCTTGCCTTGATCCAGAGCCGTCTGCATGGCCAGCGGGATGGTGGCCGCCGTCGTGTTGCCGTATTCGTCGATGTTCACGATCACCCGCTCCGTAGAGAGACCGACACGGTGAGCCGTGGCACTGATGATGCGCAGATTGGCCTGGTGAGGAATGAAAGCATTCACATCGCTGCCCTGGAAATGATTGCGGGCGAGAATAGCTTCGCTCACCTCCGCCATTTTGCGAACAGCAAATTTGAAGACGGCCTGGCCATCCTGATGAACGAAATGCATCTTCCTGTCCACTGTCTCGTGCGTGGGCGGGTTCTTGCTGCCGCCGCCCGGCATATTGAGGGCGCATCCGCCCGAACCGTCGACCTCGTGCAGAAAATCAATCAGCTGGGGCTCGCCTTCGGCCGCCGGCTCGAGAAGGACAGCGCCGGCGCCATCACCAAAGATCACGCAGGTAGCCCGGTCGGTGTAATCAATGATGGAAGACATGACGTCGGTTCCGACCACTAACACCTTCGTATGCGCGCCGGTGCGGATGAATTGCGCACCGGCCTGCAGCGCGTAGGGGAAGCCGGAGCAGGCGGCGGAGAGATCGAATCCCCAGGCATGTTTGCAGCCGAGCTTGTCCTGGATGAGACAGGCGGTCGAAGGGAACATCATGTCAGGCGTGACCGTGGCGACGATGATGGCCTCGATATCGTCGGCACTGATGCCACGGCGCTCGAGAAGGACCTTACTCGCTTCGACTGCCAGATCGCTCGCGCCTACACCTTTTTCGACGATGTGGCGCTGGCGTATGCCGGTGCGCTCCAGGATCCATTGGTTCGTGGTCTCCACCATCTTTTCAAGGTCTTCATTGGTAAGCAGACGCGGAGGAACGTAGGTTCCCAACGCGGTAATCTTGGCGCCGACGACCTTCTGCAAGTGCGATTGCTCCTGTTTGAAAATGGACGGGCGAGCGGACTGAGTGCTTGCCGGGACGGATGACAGCCAGGCACCGGGGAACCCACTGCACACGCACGCGCCCGTTACCGTTGCTTCCTTCCGGACCTGGCGGGATTCACGAGATTGCGTCGCGCGGGTCCCAATGCCTGACCATTCATTCTAGCAAAGCGATGCTGCCTTACCCGCACAAGGTGCGCGCGAAATCTGATTCCGTCTACAATTGCAGAAAGCCGTGCCTTCACCAGCAGCCAGCAAGCCTGATGCCTCGACACCGTTTGCCATCCAGCGTTACTTTGATATCTCTCTTTACCTGCTGATCGCCACCGGCTTTGTGACTCTGGCCAGTACTGGCAAGCTGGACTTGCCTTCACATTTCTTGATTCTGGCGGTGCTGGTGACTCGCGGGGTCATGCTCGTGCGAAACCGCACTTATGCTCTTCCTGTCCGCTGGACCAACTGGGCCACGCTGGGTTATGTGCTGTTCTATGCCGCTGACTTCTTTCTGTTTTCTGGCAGTTTTGTTTATGCCACGGTCCACCTAGTGCTGTTCAGTATGGCCATCAAGATATTCTCGGTGCAGCGCGAGCGAGACCACGTTTATCTCGCCTTGCTTTCGTTCCTGATGGTCCTGGCTGCTGCCGTACTGACGGTGGAAAGCACGTTTTTCTTCGCCTTTACGCTGTTCGTCTTGCTGGCAACGGCTACATTCATCACCATGGAAATGAAGCGCGCGGCCGCGGCCTCCCCCGGGCGCGCCCGTGAAAGCAGCGCTGCTCAGCGCAATATGGCGCAGGCTCTTTCGTGGACGGCGGTGACACTGGTGCTAGGGATCACAGTGGGGGGCTTCGTCCTTTTCTTTCTACTGCCACGGCAATCCGGCGGATACCTGAGCGCATTTGCCCAGAGCAACCAGTTTGCTACCGGCTTCAGCAACGATGTTGAGCTGGGAAGGATCGGCGAAATCAAGCAGATGAGCTCGGTAGTGATGCACGTACAGATCGAGGGCGATATCGGCGGAGGCTACGCCAGCATGAAATGGCGGGGCCTGGCCTTGAGTATGTTTGACGGGCACCATTGGACGCGCAATCCGTTCAGCCGCGCTCCGCTCAAGCGCTCGCCAGATGGAAATTACTACACGAACCAAAGCACGGGCCGCTATACCTCGTTCAATCCGGTCCTCTCTCAGCGCGGTCTGGCGCCGTTGCGATATCGCGTGCTGATGGAGCCCATCGGTACCGACGTGTTCTTTGTTGCCCCTTTCGCGGTTTCGCTGGGCGGGCGTTACCGCAGCGTGGCCGCTGATGCCACGGGCGCGCTATTCAGTAATGACGAGCCGATCAGCGTCTACGAAGCCTATTCCAATCTTGCCGAACCCTCGCAGGAGGAGTTGCGTGCTGCCACAGGGGAGCTGCCTTTTGAGGTCATCAGCGTCAACCTGCAGCTTCCTCTGCGTCTCGACCCGCGTGTAGCGCGGCTGGCAAGCAGCATCGCCGCGGACCGGTTGACTCCGTACGACAAAGCCGTTGCCATCGAGGACTATCTGAAGAGCCATTACATCTACACCCTCGAGCTGCCGCAGACACCGCCGGCCGACCCCATCGGCAACTTCCTCTTCCAGCGACGCGAGGGCCATTGTGAATACTTCGCGTCGGCTATGGCGATCATGCTGCGGACGCAGCGGATTCCATCCCGTCTGATCACCGGTTTCCGCGGCGCGGAATTCAATGATCTGAACTCGACTTATATCGTGCGAGCCAGCTCCGCGCATACCTGGGTTGAGGCGTACTTCCCGGGCGCAGGCTGGGTCACCTTCGATCCGACGCCTCCCGATCCGAAGCCGGTCGCAACGCGTTGGTCGCGCCTCGCGCTTTACGCCGACGCAATGGGAGAATTCTGGCGCGAGTGGATCATCAACTACGACTTCACTCACCAGCTGGCCCTGCACAATGAGGTGTTCACGGGTTCACGGCAGCAATTCTTGCAGGTGCGCGAAAGCCTGCGCAGCTTATATCACCGGCTGCTGGAACGGGTGCGCCTGGCTCGTGAGGCCGGTGAAGACAGTCGGAAGGCGCTGGGAGTCATCGCCCTCCTGCTTGCGATGCTTGTGCTGGTTTGCGTGCGCGCAATGGTACGAGCCTGGAAGCGCCGGAGCGTGGCGCAGCACCCCGAAAATGCGCCCAGTCAGGCAGCGGCGCTCTGGTACCAGCGTTTGACGCGGACGTTAGCTCGCCGCGGATGCGAGAAGAGACCCTCACAGACGCCGGTGGAGTTCGCGCGCTCGATCCCTGACATAAGACTGCGCGACTCGGTGTCGCGCTTCACTGAACACTACGAGCGGGCGCGTTTTGGAGAATCTTCTGAGGATGCGCGAGAGTTGCCCGAACTCTACGAAGAAGTCGTAGGCAAGCGTTGAACTCTTCTTTCCTCCACGCCTGTTAAAATAAATAGATCCATGTCAACAAAACCCTCACCTGGAGCGGCTGCTGAAGCCGTGACGAAGGTCGGCTTTGTCAGCCTGGGCTGTCCCAAGAACCTGGTGGATAGCGAGGTGATGATGGGCCTGCTGGCGCGCAGCGGAGCTGAGATTACGCCTCGCGCTCAGGATGCTGACGTCATCGTGGTCAACACCTGTTCATTCATTGACACAGCCAAGCAGGAATCTGTGGATGCGATTCTGGAGATGGCGAAGCTCAAGGCGGAGGGACGAGCGCGGAAGCTCATTGTAGCCGGATGCCTGGTGGAGCGCTACCGTAACGAGATCCAAAAGAGCATTCCCGAAGTTGATGCCGTCGTGGGAACTGGCGAGTTGGAGCAGATCCTGGACGCGACAGGAATTTCCGGGCTGGAACCGGTAGATCCGGAATCTCCGTTCACAATCCTCAATTCACGACCAGAGGGGATCGCACGCGAGGCTACCGGCCGTTTCGACAGGAGAGAGTGGTCCGGCACACTGGCCTCGCTTCCGAACTATCTCTATGACGAACGCACTCCGCGCATGTTGTCTACCCCAAGTCACTCTGCCTATATCAAGATCGCTGAGGGCTGTGACCATCCATGTTCCTTCTGCATCATCCCGCAGCTGAGGGGCAAATTTCGCTCGCGACGCTTTGAGTCTGCGGTCGCTGAAGCCGAGCAACTTGCGGCGCAGGGCGTACTGGAGGTCACGCTGATCGGCCAGGATACGACCTGCTACGGCGAGGACCTTGGCATGAAGAATGGGCTGGCGCTCCTGCTGGAACGTTTTGCTCAGATTGAGGAGTTGCGCTGGGTCCGCTTTCTCTATGCCTATCCCAACAAGATCACGAGCAGACTGCTGGAGGCGATCGCCTCCAGTCCTAAGATCTGTTCTTACATCGATGTGCCGCTGCAGCACGCCTCGGCCAGCGTCCTGAAAGCGATGAAGCGTGGCAGTAACCCTGACATCTTCCTGAGATCCATCGAGAAGATGCGCCACGAGATCCCCGGAGTGACCTTACGGACCTCGTTCATCGTCGGTTTCCCCGGGGAAAGTGAGAGAGACTTCAGCGAACTCTGCGATTTTGTCGAGGCAGCAGAGTTCGATTGGATGGGAGTCTTCGCTTACTCCGATGAGGAAGGCGCAGCCGCCTATCGCATTGAGGATAAGCACCCGCCCGCCGTGATCGAGCGCCGCCGTGGGAAGTTGATGCAGTTGCAACGACGGATCAGCAGACGCAAGAAGAAAGACCTAATCGGGCGGCAGTTCGACATCCTGCTGGAAGGCGCCTCGGAAGAGACGGACTTGCTCTGGGAAGGACGCACCGAGATGCACGCCCCCGAAATTGACGGCAAGCTGTACATCAATGACGCCGGGCCGCATACGGACCTGCAGCCGGGCCGGTTTTACCGCTGCGAAATCACCCAGGCGCATGATTACGACCTTCTGGGCCGGCTGCTCTGAGAACGCTGGTCCAGGTGGTGTTGCTTTTTGCCCGCCTTTGGGATAGAGTTTGAATAGCTCTCGCGTTTCTCCTACCTCTTTAATCCCAAGTGAAAGTTGTGCGCGTGCCGTATCGCGTATGCCATAGAATGTGCCGCTGGTTGACTAACCCCAAGATATTGGGGCTTTTATGCTTGACCCGCAGTAACTAACTGGGTACAGTTAACAGCATGTCGTGGCGGCCCTGATGCGGCCTGAGCGCCCTACAGGAAGGAGTTTGCGTTGCTCAAACTGAAAAAGCTGCAAATCCTGGGGTTCAAGTCCTTCTGCGACCGCACCGAGATGAAGTTCCACGGTGAAGGGATCGCCGCCATCGTCGGGCCGAATGGCTGCGGGAAGTCGAATATCGCTGACGCCATCTCATGGGTCCTGGGTGAGCAATCGGCCAAGACCCTGCGCGGCTCGCGCATGGAAGACGTGATTTTCGTCGGCACGCGTGACCGCAAGCCTACCGGCATGGCCGAAGTTTCTCTCACCCTGATCGATCCGCAAACTTACGAAGGTGGCTCTGCCCTGCTCGATGCTGAACCTGAGATCGAGATTCTGGATGACGTACTCGATGATTGGGATGAAGCAGCTTCACGTCTCCAATCCGCTGGCGAGACCGAGCAGACGGTACAAGAGGTACAACCGCTTGCTGCCGAGGGCACGTCCAGCGAATCTGCCACTGCCGCAGAAACAGGCCCGACCGAGCTTGCGAGCGGCAACCCGGTTGTGCTCAAGATTCGCCGCCGCAAGTTGAAGACTCAACAGCTCAAGACGGGAGAGATCATGGTCACTCGCCGGCTATTTCGCAGCGGCGAGAGCGAGTATCTGCTCAATGGAAAGATCTGCCGCCTCCGGGACATTCAAGACCTATTCATGGGGACAGGCTTGGGGCCGGAGTCCTACGCCATCATCGAGCAGGGGCGCATCGGGCAGATCTTGAGCAGCAAGCCGCACGACCGCCGCGCCATCATCGAAGAAGCAGCGGGCGTGAGCAAGTTCAAGACGCGCAAGCGCTTAGCGGAATCACGCCTGGAACAATCCAACATCAACCTGGCGCGCATCGACGATATTTTCGAGGAAGTCACGCGGCAGATGAACTCACTTAAGCGACAGGCATCCAAAGCCGAACGATACGCCCGCCTGCGGGAGGAGATGCGCCAGAAGCTGCGGATCGTGCTGGCAGGCAAGTTCACTCAGTTGGAGAAAGACGTTGCCCGCGTCTCCGGGCAACTGCACCAGGTCGGTGACGAGCTTCGCCTTCAGGGCGAAACTGTGCAGCAGATCGAAGAAAAGCACGCTGCTGGTACTGACAGAGCCTATGCGCTTGACCAAGAGCTGCGACTGAATTCAGAACAACTTGGCGCTGCGGTGCGCGAGACTGACAGGCTGGTCACGCGTCGCCAGCACAACGAGGAGCGATGCGCCGAGTTGAAGGCACGCACGGTCGCCGCGCAAGCCGAGTTTGCTCGCGTGACCGAGCAATTCAACAACCTGGAAACAGAGCTGGCAGAAAACCGGCGCGTCGTGGACACTGCATCGGCCCGGGTGGCCGCGGCCCAGGCTGAAGCGGAGCGCAGCCGCCAGCACTCCAGCCAGGCGACTGCCACCTTGAGCGCGCTTGAAACCCAGCAGGAAGAACGGCGCTCCGAAATCCTGGCTCAGGTGGCTGCGCTCTCCGAGGCCCGTAACCGACTGGCCAAGGCCGAAGAACAAGCCGCCTCTCTGCAACGCGAATGGGACCGCTCACAACAGGAGCGGGCCACGACAACCACGCAGATGGAGTCCTTTGGCGGCCGGCGCGGCCAGAGCGCCTTCGAGTTCGAGTCTGTCACCAACGCGCTGACCCAGTTGCAAAAGCAGATTGCCGAGGCGCGTGAAGAGCTGGCCGCAAAGAAATCCTCGGAGGGTGAATCAAAGATCCGTTTGGACGGCCTGCGCACTGAGTATGCCTCGGCTTTGGGCAAGCGCAAGTCGCTGGAATCTTTGATCGCCGAGCACGGCTTCTCCAGCGACTCTGTCAAGCGGCTTTGTCGATCCGGCGGCGAACAGAAGGGTTTTGCCCACGCCGGGGTGCTGGCCGACTTCCTGGAGGTGGATGCGCGCTATGAAAACGTCGTGGAAGACTTCCTGCGCGATGAACTGAACTATATCGTCGTCAAGTCCTGGGACGCTGCCGACGAAGGTTTACGCATGTTGCGCACCGGCGTGGACGGACGGGCGACCTTCCTGGTCCATCCGGATGACGCGCAGGCGCGCTTTTCCTTCGCCGCCAGTGAAGAGACGCGCTTTACGCCCAATCGCAAGTACAAGTCGATCGTTCCGCTGAAGGAATACATTCGCGTGCTGAACGGATTCGGCAAGTCTCTCGAGGTCATCCTGCCCAAGCTGGGCCACGGATACATCGCCCCCGATTCCTTTATGGCGCGCGACATGGCACTGGAAAACCCCAATGCCTTCTTTCTCGCTCCCAACGGCGAAACCTTTCACAACGTCACAGTGACGGGCGGAAAACAGCCGGTTGAAGGGCCTCTTTCCATGAAGCGAGAATTGCGCGAACTGATGACATTCCTGAGCGCACGAGAGCAGAGCCTTCGTAACGAAGAGGCCAGCGTCGCTTTGCTAGGGCGCGAGATTGCTTCTCTAGAGAAGCTGTTGCTCAGTCTGGAGAGCGAACAACGCGAAGTAGAAAGAAAGGCTCTGACGTCAGAACACGAGCTGCAGCACCTGGAATCCGAAATCGCGCGCCTGCAGCTGCGCCTGGCAGCTTTCGACGCCGAGGCTGTGCGAATCCGCACTGAGCACGAGGCGGTTCGAGCCGCGAGCACGCAAGATAGCCGCGAAGCTGCTGTTCATGAGGCGATGCGCCAGCGGCTGGAGGCAGAGTTCACATCCGCGCAGACTGAGGTTGCAGATTGGAAGCTGCAACGGGAAAACGCCATGGCCGCGCTGGCTCAGGTAACGGCGCATGTCGCCGCTTTGGAAGAGCGCAGAATCGCCTCCTCGTCGGCACTAGAGAGAATCGAAACCCTGGCCCGGGAGACACAAGGCCGGCGGCTCTCCCTGCAGGGAGAGATGGAAGCCGATACCGCAGAATCCCGCCAGCGATTCGCGGAGAATGCCGCCATGGGGCAGCAGCTAGCGACTTTGGAAGCTGAGCGGGCGGAAACGACGCAGCGCGCAGCACAGCTACAGACTGAGTCTGAGCAACTGCGCCAGACGATGCACACCTTCGAGCAGAACCTTCGCGAATTGCGGCAGGAATTGGATGCGTTGCGCGATCGCCGCGGAGATCTTTCGGCCCAGGCGGCCAAGCTTCAGTCAGATGCCGAGTATCTGGCTGAGTCCTGCCGCAACGAGTTGGGAGTGACCCGTGAAGAGCTGTTCTCCGATCCGGCCCTCCTGCGCCTGGAAGGCGAGGCATTGACACAGGAAGATGTCCTGCAGCATGAATTGAGGGCGCGGCTTGAGGCCATGGGTCCGGTGAACATGATGGCCCTCGAGGAGTACAACGAGACGGCGCAGCGGCACGCATTTCTTGAAGGCCAGCGCAAAGACTTGGTGGCATCGATTGAGAACACGCTGGCCACCATAAAGGAACTTGATGACCTCTCTCGGCAAAAGTTCGACCAGGCCTTCGCTCAGATAAACGAGAACTTCCAATTCACTTTCCGCAAGCTCTTCGGCGGCGGCCAGGCTTTCATGAGGCTGACCGACATCGAGAACAGCAACGAAAGCGGGATCGATGTCATCGCGTCCCCTCCCGGCAAGAAGCTGCAGAATGTATTGCTGCTTTCAGGCGGCGAGAAGGCGCTCACTGCCCTGGCTCTGTTGGTAGGTATCTTCCAGTACCAGCCGAGCCCCTTCTGCGTACTCGATGAAGTCGATGCTCCTCTCGATGAGGCTAACGTGGGCCGCTTTACCGAAATGGTCAAGGAACTGAGCATGCAGACTCAGTTCGTCATCATCACTCACAACAAGCGGACCATGAGCGTCGCGCCCGTGCTTTATGGAGTCACCATGCAGGAGCCGGGGGTATCGAAGATCGTCTCCGTCCGCTTCGGCGAAGGAGTGCGGGCTACCGCCTGAGCGGCGCGCGCACGCAGGAATCATCAGCCTAAAGGCAAGGTTGGACCGGCAAAACTCCTTTTCGGCATTTCTGTCAACTATTTTTCATCGGAAGATTGTTGCGCCTCAGACCGTGATTAATTGGTCACGTTGACAAAATTACTGGTGCGTTTAAAATACGCCTCTGGTTCCCTTCAGTACCGAACTTCCTGATGACATCCGGCGTTAAAGAGCCCGTTCTGCTGCAAACTGATTTCGCTGAGTTGGAGTTGCATGCCAGCGGCAAGGTGCGCGACGTCTACCGCGTCGATAACGAGCATCTGCTCTTCGTCGCTACCGACCGGATCTCCGCCTTTGATTACGTGCTGGCTACCGGCATCCCCTATAAAGGGCGCGTGCTTACGCAGCTTTCGTTGTTCTGGTTCGATTTTTTGAAGAACATCACACGCAATCATCTGGTGACCGCTGATGTGGACCAGTATCCGGCGCATCTCCGGCCTTATCGCGAGCAGCTGCGCGGCCGCTCAATGCTGGTGGTAAAGGCCAACATGGTGGCGGTAGAGTGCGTGGTGCGGGGATATCTTTCCGGCTCCGGTTGGAAGGAGTATCAGAAGACCGGTGCGGTTTGCGGCATCAAGCTGCCTGTGGGATTGCAGGAATCTGAAAGGCTGCCGCAGCCGATCTTCACACCTGCGACCAAGGCGGCAAGCGGGCACGATGAGAACATTTCCTTCGAGGAGATGATCAAGCGCGCAGGCCCGCAATTGAGCGAAACCTTGCGCGACCTGAGCCTGCGCATCTACCAGGCGGCAGCCGACTACGCTGCGCAGCGTGGCATCATCATCGCCGATACGAAGTTCGAGTTTGGCAACACTCCCTCTGGCATCGTGTTGGGCGATGAGGTGCTGACCCCGGACTCCTCCCGCTTCTGGCCGGCGGACAAGTATGAAGCCGGACGCGCCCAGGACTCCTATGACAAGCAGTACGTCCGCGATTATCTGGAAGCTATCAAGTGGAACAAACAACCACCAGCGCCGGCGCTGCCCGATGAGGTCGCCGCGCACACAAGCGAGAAATATCAGGAAGCATTTCGGCTGATTACCGGTCATAGCCTGGATTTGTCCTGACCCGCACTTGGCGCGGCTTGGGATGCAAGATTACTGACGGTCAAAGAAACGTGAGGACGAAGTGAAAGACCAACTTGAGGCCCTCATTCAGCAAATGCACAAGAGCGGGATTTTGTACTCTGAAGCGGTGCGTGAGTTCAAGAAGCGCTTCATCGTGGCTGTGCTTGAGCAGCACAACGGCAACCAGTGCAAAGCGGCCCGCGAACTTGGCATGCATCGCAACACCTTGAGCCGTACTCTGGCAGAGCTCAAAGTAGATATGCGCTCGCTGCGCAACGGGCCGCGCCGGCCTCCGCACGGAACGCGCCTGCTGGCAGTGGAAAAGAAAATGGCCCGCTAGCCCGATTTTCGTTTCTCTTTTCAGGAGGTGCTCCCTTGAAGAGCCTTCTTCTCACCTTGGTGCTTTGCAGTTCACTTGCTTTGTTCGCGCAGGGCGGGGCTTCTTTGCAACAAAACACTGTCTACGCAGGGGCGGATGGGAAGTTCGAATCCGACGCGGATACTGTCATGATTCAATTCAACATCAACGCGCAGGATGATACCGCCAAAGCTGCCTATGATCGCGCATCCAGGGCCGCTGAACAGATCCGCCAGATCATGCGCTCCAATGGCATCGATCCCAAGCAGGCTGAGATCAGCTTTTTTTCCATCCAGCCGGTTTACGACTGGCACACGAACAAGCAGACGCTGCTCGCTTATCAGGTTAACTCCAGTGTTTCGCTCAAGATCAGTGATTTCAGCAAGGTTGCCCCCATCACTCAGCAGTTGACAGAGATTGATATCACCGCCAATCAATCCGTGAGCTACACGCTCGACAATATCGACGCGGCCAAGCAGAAGGCGATCGCCGACGCCTACCGCCGGGCGCGTGAATCGGCTGAGGCTGTGGCCAAAGCGGGTGGACGAAGCCTGGGAGAGATGATCTACGCGTCTGTGGATACCTTTGAGCCCGTGCGCATGTTTGCCCAGCCGATGCCCCGCGTCGCCATGGCCAAGGCGGCGCCCGCACCCACCGCAGAGTTCACTCCACAGAAGGTCACGGTCACCGCGCACGTAAACGCAGCGTTTGTGCTGAAGTAGCTATTTGCCTATTTTGTCCTTAGCGATGACCAGGCTGCGCTCAAAGGTCATCTCCACCGCGGTGCCGGTATCCAGGCGAACATCGTTGCCCCGGGTCAGCAGCGCGATGAGCAAACCCGTGGCGCCACCCGCCGCCGCCCCGATCCCCGCGCCCTTGCCGCCATCGATGGCCGCCCCAAGGACAGCGCCCGTCGCTGCCGTACCGGCGGCAGTGGCAACATCACGGCCCTTCGTGCCATTGGCCTCGATCGTCCCTTCCTTGTCTTTCATAGTCGAGCTTTCCATTCCAGGCACATTCTCGACCGCGCCAGGCAACGAGACTGTATACCCGCTGGGAAAAATCAGCGTCGTAAAGCGAAAACGCAACTCCGCCCGGCCTTTCACATGGCCCGGCCGCTTTACCTCGGTGATCTCACCCTGCACGTACGTTCCCGGTGGGACCGCCATCTGATCGTCGATCGTGACCGGAAACGCACTCTTCAGATACACT
>Ga0187777_10000374_pt1 | contig 32107 bp, 33 predicted proteins | sample 1015_Q2_SP5_10_M_FD_132416 | JGI IMG/M metagenome (GOLD analysis project Ga0187777, IMG submission 132416) | Tropical peat soil microbial communities from peatlands in Department of Meta, Colombia - 1015_Q2_SP5_10_MG | ecosystem: Environmental > Terrestrial > Soil > Wetlands > Peat | place... | reverse complement strand
TGAGCGGGAAGGCGGGGCACGGCGGCCGAGTGACGAGCCGCAAGCAGGCGATCGCCATCGGCCTCTCCGAGGCGAGGAAGCGGGGCGCCAAGGTTCCGCCGCCACCGCGTTAGGCCCGCAGCGCTAGGCCCGCAGTGTTAGGCCCGCAGCGTTAGGCAGCTTGCCCAGGGCGGCGTCAGGCGCCTGAGGCCGCCTTGGTGACCACCGCCTTGCGCTCTGTCGCTGTAGGTCTGCCCAGGATGTCGCCGACGGTCGCCAGGCTGTCGACGTGGTCGCAGACGATCTTGAATGTCGCCATGAGCGGGACGGCGACGAAGGCGCCGGCGACACCCCAGAGCCAGAACCAGAAGGCGACGCCGATGAGAACGGCGAGTGGATTCAGGGCGAGCCGGTGACCGAGGAGGAGGGGACTCACCACGTTCGCCTGAACGATGTTGATCGCCAGGAACGACGCCGGGACGAGCAGCGCGTGCCCGACGGTGTCGAAGGTGGTCAGCGCGGCCACGGCCAGGATTCCCACCATCGCCAGCGCGCCGACGTAGGGGATGAACTCGAAGACGAAGACGAGCGCCCCCCAGAGCTCGGGGTTCGGCATCCCGAGCGCAGACATCGCCGCCGCGACGGCAAGACCCTCGAGCGCATTCACCCCGGCCGTCGTCAGCAGATAAGTGGAGATCGATGACTCGGTCTTGAGGGCGATCTCCCGGGCCGCACGCTTGTCTCGGAGCTGCGGGAGCAGGTTGATCAGTTTCTGGAGGAAGGCATCCCCGGCGGCGAGGAGGAAGTAGAGCAGAATCAGCACCTCGACCGCGGCGGCGAGGAAGATCTGTGTCGTTCCGAAGACGCGCGCGAGGAGGCTCGGCCCTTGGACGACGACCTCCGCCGGCTTCTGGGCGCCGGAGGCGTCCCCCGTCTGGCCCACCTCCTCGGCGGTCTTTGTGACGCGCTCGATCGGGCGCACGAGGCGTCGTGTGCGGCGACCCGCCGTCGCCAGCATCTCGGGGACGCTCGCCGTCAGGCTCTTCACGGGGCCGGAGAGCTCGTAGAGACCGGCGCCGATCCCTGCCAGGAGGACTCCCATCACGAGCGCCGCCCCCAGGGGCGCAGGGATCCGAGCGCGTCCCAGCGTACGCACCACTGGCCGCAGCAGAAAGCTGAAGAGCAGGGCGAAGGCGATCGGGAGGAAGAAGGCGCGGGCGACGTACAGCGTGTACATCACCGCGAGCACGACGAGAACGGGCATGGAAGGGGAGTGGATACGCCTGAGGACGAATGCCTGACACCGAGTGTGACGTGCCGCACTGCGCGGCTGACGCTCTCCGGGTTGTGCCTAGCTGGAAAGGTGCGTTTGCACGTTCCAGGCCGCTTCCTGCGGCGCATCGGTTTCCGGCACTCGAGAGGTTACCTCGGTGTACCAAGGATTGTCTTTCGTTCGGGACCCTATTTGTTTTCGGAGGCGCTCCGACGCCCTGATCGCTGCCCGGCGCGCGGCCAACCCCTTCACAACCCCCGCCGCCGCGGCTTCACCCGCGGTCTGACCCGTCGGCTGGTCCCTGACGCATCGCAGCCGGCGTCGTCGGAGCGAGTCAGACTTCATTAGAGGAGCAACAACATGCGTCGCGTTATGAGCCTGATCCTCCTGGCCTCACTCATTGCCTGCGAGAAGATCGGGTCTGGCGGTAAGACCAACACCGCCGCCACCACCACTCCGACCGGCACCGACTCGATCACGGCCCTCAACGCGAAGCTCTCGCAGGCCCAGAGCGTTTCGGCGCAGCAGGATTCGCTGCTGCAATCCTTCAACCAGACCACCCAGCTCCTCGCCGACATCGACAAGGAGCTCTCGAAGGTCAAAGGCCTCCAGTCGCACGTTCCACTCGACGTCAAGAACGGCGACAAGTCCGTTGACCAGCAGGCCGCGTATCGGGCCAGCATCCTGGGCAAGGTACAGGAAGTGACGGCCCTCCTGGCGAAGAGCCGCTCCCGCGTGGCTTCGGCCAACTCGAAGAACGAGGAGCTCAATTCGCAGATCGAGCAGTACAAGCAGACGATCGCGAACTTCGAGACGATGGTCGAGCAGGACAAGCAGCAGATCGCCATGCTCGCGAGCAAGGTCGACAGCCTGAACGCCGAGAACGCACAAGTGACGGCCGCGAAGAACGCCGTGACCGACACCATGCTGACTCTCCGCAAGGAGAACAACACGGTCTACTACGTGGTCGGCACCAAGGATGAGCTGATCAAGAAGGGAATCGTGGTGGAGGAGGGAACCAAGTTCCTCTTCTTCGGCCACAAGGAGCTCGTCCCGGCGCACCGGCTCGACCCGTCGAGCTTCACCGCGATCAACAAGTGGGACGATTCGCCGATCACTCTGCACATCACGGACAAGCCGTACAAGGTGATCTCGCGTCAGGATCCGGGGCTGATCGAGGCCGGCAAGACGACCGATGGCAAGATGTCAGGCGAGCTGCACATCACGCAGCCGGCCGACTTCTGGGGCGCGACGAGGTACCTGATCATCGTCGAAGGCGCCTGACGACACCACCGCGGCCCGGCGCCAATGCGCCGAGCTGATTCGGATGCGTACGGTTTTTGGATGGGAGAGGCGGGTGTGATGATCGATCGTCACACCCGCTTCGTCATTCTCTGGCCGCGACGCCGAGCGGCGGAGAGAGGCGCTTGTTCCGCTTCTGCTCGTACATCGTCTTGTCGGCGCGGTCGAGCAGATCCTCGAGGTTGATCGGGAAGTCGGGATCATAGTACGCGATCCCCATGCTCACCGAGAGCGGAAAGCGTCGGTCCATACGGGCGTTGCGGAGGAGCAGGTTCTCCTGCAGCCGGGTCGTCCACACCTCGGCGCCACCATTCGGACCCACATTCTCCATCGCGAGCACGACGAACTCGTCGCCGCCGATGCGCGCGATGATGTCCGACTCGCGGAACGTCTCCTTGAGCAGGTCGGCGGTCTCGATCAGGGCGAGGTCGCCTTCGCGGTGGCCGAAGCTGTCGTTGATCGCCTTGAGGCCATCGAGGTCGACGAAGATGTGGGAGACGCGCTTGCGCATCCGGTCGGCGATCTTGAGCTGCTGCCGCGCCAGCGTGAGGAACCCGCGGCGGTTGTAGAGACCGGTGAGGTCGTCCACCAGCGACATCGCCCGGAGCGCCATCTGCAGCTGGTGGCGCTCGATCGCGTAGCGAATCGCGCGGAAGAGCAGATGGCCGTCGAGCATCCCCTTGACGAGCGAATCCTGCGCCCCCGCCTTGAGCGCACGGACGCCGATCGTCTCGTCGTCGACGCCGGTGAGGACGATGATCGGTACATCGGGCGCGCCCTCGCGAAGCTTGACGAGCGGCTCGAGCGCGTCGACGCGGGCGACCGGGTCGGAGCGCTCGGCCAGGTCGAGGAGGACCGCATCGAACCGGTCCCCGGCCAGCTCGCGCATCGCGTCGGCGAGGGAGCGGACGTGGGTGAGCTCGAAGTGTCCGCCCCCGCGCGCGGCCGAGACACTCTGGAGGCGGCGCACATCGCGCTCGCTCTCGGCGACCAAGAGTACCTTCATCCGCCCGGCGCTCATACAGCCACCGCCCGGCGTGGTGTGACCGCGCGCTGGAAGGGGAGAACGCCTGACGAGGCGGCGTCGCCCGACGGCTCGGTTTCGACCGTCGGCAGGAAGAGCTCGAGGAGCTCGGGGTCGAATGTCCGTCCCTCGAGCCCGCGCATGATCGCCAGCGCATCGCCGCGCGCGAAGGCGGCGCGATACGGCCGGTCGGTCGTCAGTGCATCCCAGACATCGGCGACGCAGAGGATTCGCGCCTCGAGCGGGATCCGGTCGCCGGAGAGGCCGTCGGGATAGCCGGTGCCGTCCCACCGCTCGTGGTGGTGGCGGATCATCGGCCGCACATCCCACGGGAAGTCGATCTCGTCGAGCAGATCGACCCCGGCCGCCGGGTGCGTCTCCATGATCGCGCGCTCCGCGGCATCGAGGGGCCCCGGCTTGTTCAGGATCGCCGAGGGAACCACCAGCTTCCCGACATCGTGCAGCATGGCGCCGGTGCGATACCAGAAGAGCGAGTCCGCATCGACACCGGCGAGCTGTGCGAGCGTCAGGACGTGGCCGGCCACGCGATCGCAATGGCCGCGCGTATAGAGGTCCTTCGACTCGATCGTCTCCCCCCAGCGCCGCACGACGTCGAGGAACATCGCCTCCAAGTCGCTGAGGCGTTTGCGCGTCGAGCGGAGGTCGCGGCGCGAACGCAGGGCGGTGAAGACGCGATTCGCCTCGGTGAGGGCACGGAGCGTTTCGCGGTTGCGGTCCTGCCGCCAGAAGAGCTCCGCCTGCTCTCGCGCCGTGAGGGCGACCGCGCGCAAATCGCTCCGCTCCCTCGCCAGCGCGAGGGCGCGGTCGAAGTGGCGCTCCGCGGCGGCGTAGTCGCCCAGCTCGCGGGCGATCATTCCGTAGTGGCGGTATGTCTCACCCATGCTTCGCCGATCTCCCGACCGCTCCGCGCGCATCATCGCCAGGTCGCAGGCGAGGCGGGCCTCGCTGTAGCGCCGGCGGGAGATCCACATCTCGGCCCTGCTCACGGCCAACGCGATCTGGAGCCCGACGTCGCCCTGCTCGTGCGCCAGAAGCGCTGCATCATCAAAGCAACGCTCGGCGGAGCTCCACCGCTGTAAACGGACGTAGATGGAGCCCAAGTGATTGAGCGCACACCCCGATGCTCCGCTCAAACCGTGCCGGCGCATTCCCGCGAGCGCAGCCCGCAAGTGCCGCTGCGCGCCCTCGAGGTCTCCACGCAGCGCCGAGAGGACGCCGAATTCCTCCTCGATCGTCGCCGCGAGCTCGTTCTCTCGGGCGACCTCCGCGTACTTGAGCGCACGCCGCAACAACTGATCGGCCTCCTCGAGGGCTCCCGAGCGCCGGTGAGCCGACGCCATCAGGGCCACCACATGTGCTACCCCCGAGCGGTCCGAATGCGCGAGTGCCGTTGCCAGCGCGGCCGCATAGCAATCGGCTGCCGCGACAACATCGCCTTCGTCGGCGTATGTTCGCCCGACCCAACAGAGAAGGGCGATCGCCCCGGGCGGCGGATCGGCGCGCCGCATGCGTCTGAGCGCGAGCTCGTAGTGAGCGCGTGCTGCGGAGAGAGACCCCGCTCGTTCCTGACGCATCCCTTCGCTGACCTCTTGTCCCACCACCGGCGACCAGATCTCACCGGGCCAGCGCTGCGTCACGCCGTGTGCCCCCGGCCGCTCGAGTAGAGGCCGTACTCACGCATCTTCCTCGCGAGCGTCGGCCGCGAGATACCGAGAATACGAGCGGCAGCACTTCGGTTCCCCTTGGTGATCTCGAGCGTCGCCATCACCGCCTCACGCTCGATCGCGTCGAGCGACTTCCCTTCCGGCGGGATGTGAATGTCGCGCACCGCGCCCGTGCCCTGGGTGGCCGGGATCGTCTTGCGGTGCTGGATCATCAGGTGCTCGGCCGAGATCGTCTGCCCCTCGCTCAGAATGGCCGCGTGCTCGATCACGTTCTTGAGCTCGCGGACATTGCCAGGCCACGTGTGCGCTCGGAGCGCGGCGATGGCATTCGGCTCGAGTGTCTTGGGCTCCAGCCCCTGCTGCCTCGCCAGCTCACCGAGGAAGTGGACGGCCAAGAGCTCGACATCGCCGTCGCGTTCACGCAGCGGCGGAATCGCCACCCGGAAGACGTTGAGGCGGTAGTAGAGGTCCTCACGGAACTCGAGGCGCGCCACCGCGTCGTGGAGCCCATTGTTCGCCGCGGCGATGATGCGGCAGTTGATCTCGATCTCGTGCAGCCCGCCGAGCCGGCGGACGCGCCGCTCCTCGAGCGCGCGGAGGAGCTTCGGCTGAAGCCGCGGCGGAAGCTCACCGATTTCGTCGAGGAAGAGCGACCCCGAACCCGCGAGCTCCATGAGCCCGCGTTTCTGCGACCGGGCATCGGTGAACGCTCCGCGCTCGTGGCCGAAGAGCTCCGACTCCAGAAGCGGCTCGGGGATGGCGGCGCAATTGACGGCGACGAACGGCTCGCCGCGTGTGGGGCCGGCGTAGTGAATCCCGCGAGCGAAGAGCTCCTTCCCCGTGCCCGTCTCGCCGACGATCAGCACCGTCGTCATTCGGCTCGCTGCAACCTTGCGCGCGCGGTCGAACGCGTCTCTCAACGACGCGCTGTCACCGACAATGCTCTCCAGCCCAAACTCGGTGTTTCCGCCTCGTCGTCCCTCCGGGTCGCCTGGCGAGGCCGGGCCGTTGGGGCTCCCTGCCCGGAGCGTCGGTGAAGGGGTGGCTGGCGGAACGGACCGGTTGCCTGGCCCTTGGTTGTTCGGGACGGTCATGGCGGCTCCTCGTGCGTGAACCGTGGGCGCGCCTGACACCGCCGGCATGAAACGGGGCAAACTAGGGTTCGCGAATCCACGTTTCGCCAAGCGGTGACAACCGAGCCCAACATTATGTTCAGCCGAGTTTTAGCAACCCCCGTGCCGGTAGTAACTTGTTGTTGCTACTGTGGTTACAAAAATGACTGTTTCGAAGGATGCCTTTCGACTAGAAAAAAGGTTTCCGATCAGAAAGAAATGTCATAGCTGTCCAGGAACGCGTTCCGGCGTGGCGACTCGGGGGGAGACCAGCGCGTGGACGGTGGCGCTCGGATGGGTGGGCGCAGACCGGGACGGCCCGGGAGCGCAGGCAGGGGCCGTTCACACGTCTCGAGAAGCCGGCACTGACGACCTAGGCCGGCGCCGCGCACGCCCCGGCCCAGTGCCCGGCTCGGATCAACTCAGGGGGCGGGAAACGCTTCTACGGCGTCAGGAAGCTCTTCCCGCGAGGGAGGCGCTCAGGACGTGCCCGTAGACGAGTCGCGAGATATCCGCGATCAGCGCGGAGTTCGCCTTGAGATCAGCCACGCCGCTCGTGAGCACCGTGAGGACGTACACCGGCCCGCCCGCCGGGTAGATGATCGCGGCGTCGTGCAGAACGCGCCCGTCGATCCACCCCGTCTTGTGCGCAACGCGCGTGTTAGGCGGAAGTCCGGCGGGAATCTCGTCCTTGAATTCCTGCCGGAAGAGGATCTCCCGCATGGCGGCGCAGCTCGCCGGAGAGGCCGCGCGGTTCTCGGCGATGGCGGACATGATGATCGTCAGGTCACGCGCTGTCGTCGTGTTGTTCATGCCCAGCTTGTACGCCTTGCCATCTTCTACGCCGCGGAGAACACGAATGCGCGAGGCCCCGAGCGCGCGCATCGCCTGCTGGGCGCGCGGCGCGCCGGCGACATCGATGAGCACGTTGGTGGCGAGGTTGCTCGATCGCGTGATCATGAGATCCATCAGCTCGCGGATCGGCACCTGTGTGCCGACACGCGCGTACAGCGAGCTGTCGGAGTCGTCCGCCATGTCCAGCGAGTACGGTGAACCATCCGCGATCGACGTGAACTGATTGACGAGCGTCAGCTTCCTGTCGAGTGAGAGTCGCCCACTGTCCACCTGCTGAAAGAGCTCGATCATCACCGGCACCTTCATCGTGCTCGCCGCGTGAAAGTCCGAGTCGGCGGCGATCATGAGCGTGTCGGTGGTGCCGAGGCGTCGGAAGGCCACAGCCACTGTGGCACCCTTCGTCTGGGCGACCCGCGCGGTGATGGCGGCCCTGAGGGAATCCGTGCTTCGTTGCGCCGGTGGGCTGGAGAGGGTACCGACGCCGGTGAGAATCGCGAGGAAAACGAGATCGATCATGGCGCGAGAATTTAATCGGCGCGTCCGTCTGCTGTCAGTCAGGGTTGCCTTCCCCTGGCTCGCTCGTTGTTCTCATGCTTCCGCACCCGTGCCACGACCTTCGACATGACGCAGAGCCCGTCCGAATCCGCTCCTCTCACGCTGCCGAGCACCTCGCGGCGCGAACGACTTCGATTCACCGACTTCCGCTTTCAGCGCTCGGCCGACGGCCGTTGTTCAGCCGAGGTGGAGCTGGAGTGGGTCGAGGGGATCAAGGTGCGTGGCTCGGCGTCGGGTCAGTCGAGCCCCACGGTCGATCTTCGGGTGGCCGCCGAAGCTGCTCTGCGCGCGATCGAGCGCTTCTCCGATAACACCCTCGCATTCGAGCTGGTCGGGGTGAAGTCGATCCGGGTGTTCGATGCCAACGTGATCATCGTCAGCATCTCGAACCGCGGCGCAGGGCCGGTAAAGCTCCTCGGCTCGTGCCTGGTGGAGAACGATCCGGTTCGTGGCGCTGTGGTGGCGGTGTTGGGCGCGACGAACCGGGTGCTCGGCAACTTCATCGCGATGCGGTGACGTCGGCTGCGCCGACCCGCCGCCTCAAACGTCGTAGGGCTGCCGTGATCCGGTCGAGCTTGCCGAGTGGGCCGGTACGGGTGAACTTGGTTCGACCTCTAAGGGTATTCGCCCAGAGCAGGCGAGCGAACCCCTCGCTCGGTAGCACCGTCCCGAGGCAAGCAGCGTTCTCCCGGCCACTCGGGTCGTCCCTCTTGTCTCCCCAATCTGCCTGATGCCGATTCGCACCCGAACGCCGTCGACAGCGGAAGGAGCCGAGCGCATCGGAAGATCGCTGGCTCTCGGCGCCTTGGTGGCGATCGCGTCACTCGGGTGTCATAGCGGGTCGAGCAAGAGCGAGCCGGCGCCGGTGTCGGCCGCCATCGCCTACGCCGACAGCGCGCCGCAAGCCGGGATCGATAGCACCAAGCCCGACTCGGTCGACGTCGCTCCGAAGGAAGTGGCGGGGGAGGCGATGAAGATCTTCGGCGACACGATCGGCGTCCCCGGGCCGGAGGTCACGCCGCAGCCGGCGGTCCCGGTATGGGACATCGACGTTCGCTCGTACGAGACGCATCAGCGAGTGGAGTTCTTCATCGGCCGCTTCCAGAACGAGGCGCGTGATCGTTTCACCACATGGCTCGAGAGAAGCGGCCGCTACGAGCCGATGATCCGCGCCAAGCTTCGCGCGGCATCGCTCCCCGAGGACATGACGTACCTGGCGCTGATCGAGAGCGGATACGACCCCAACGCCTACTCGAGCGCTGCTGCCGTCGGCATCTGGCAGCTGATGACGAGCACCGCGCGGGGTACGGGGCTGCGCGTCGACTGGTGGGTGGACGAGCGCCGCGACCCGGTCCGATCGACCGACGCGGCGATCAGGTTCCTCGGCTGGCTGCACGAACAGTTCGGCTCACTCTATCTCGCGGCGGCCGCGTACAACGGAGGGCCCGGTCGCGTCGCCCGGGGCCTGACGAGATACGCGGACGAGATCGAGAATCAAACGGGGGACGACGCCTTCTTCGCGCTCGCCGAGAAGGACTACCTGCGCGCGGAGACGCGCGACTACGTACCCAAGCTCATCGCCGCGGCACTGGTGGCCAAGGATCCGACGCGCTACGGCTTCACCATCAAGTACGAGCCGCCATTCGAGTACGACTCGGTGCGCGTCGGTCCAAACACGCCGCTTCGCGCCATCGCCAAGGCGTCCGGTTCCACGCTGCCCGAGATCATCGAGCTGAACTACCAGATCCTTCGCGGCGTTACGCCGCCCAAAGACTCGCTTCGCGTGCGCATCCCGGTTGCGCGTGCGATGAGCTTCGACTCCGCGTACCGCGCGCTCCCCGAGTCGGAGAGACGCGCCTACACGCGGGTGACGGTGAAGAAGGGGGAGACTATCGGCATGATCGCGGAGCGGGGCGGCGTTTCGGTGAAGCAGCTCAAGTGGTACAACCGCTCGCTCTATCCGACGAAGTCCGGTAAGCTGCCCGTCGGTGACCTCGTTCTGCTTCCATCGGTCGCGGTCGTGTCGGCGGCTCACGACGTCCCCGATCCCAAGATCGAGCGCTACGGCACGCGGAACCGCGGCCGCACGCACGTGGTGAGAAACGGCGAGTCGCTCAGCGCCGTCGCCACCAAATACCATACGTCGGTCTCGAGCCTGAAGCGCTGGAACGGTCTCAAGAAGGACGTGATCTACCCGGGTCAGGTGCTCATCGTACGAGGCGGCACCGGCACGTCGAAGAAGCGTCAGACGTAGCGGTGCCGCCCTGGAGACTAGTCGGCCGTCGCTCTTCGCCGACTAGTCGATCGAGAACTCTCCCGGCTAGTCGATCGCCGAACTCTCCCGGCTAGTCGATCGCCGAACTCTCCCGGCTAGTCGATCGCCCGACTCTCGTGGTTAGTCGATCTTTCCCTTCCCGTGATAGCCACGGGCGACGGCCTGCTCGTAGCCGTTGCGCGGGTCCTGCCCCAGCAGTCGCATGCTCTCGACCGTCACCGGCCCGCGATTGTAGACGAGGAGCGCGAGAGTCACGTCGCCGTGATACTCCTCGAGCAGCGAGTGCAGGTGGCGGAAGCCGTAGTGGAGGTTCGTACGGCGATCGTAGAGCTGCTCGCGGGTGATTTCCTTGTCGAAGTAGCGCGCGGTGCCGGGCTCGATCTGGGTGAGACCGATGGCGCCCGCGGAACTGGTGGCTCGGGGGTGGAATTGGCTCTCCACGTCGACCAGCCGGAATCCGAGCTCCGGTTCGATCCCCTCGGCGAGCGCGACGTCATAGACGTCGGAGGCGATGTCGGCGCCGATGTGGTAGCGGCCGGAGAAGCCGATGATGGCGTTGGCGCGGTCGAGCTGCGATTGCGCGAGCTGCAGCTCCCCCTCGAGCGCATCGACCCGTTGGTTCAGGTGTCGCGCGACGGTCACCAAGCCGAACGAGAATCCGCCTGACGGCAGGGCGGAAGCGTTCGCCTCCTCCGGTTGCTGCCGAGCGATCAATGCCAGAGCACCAACGACTGCGACGACGAGAGCTGCTTTCCCGACCTTATCGAAGCGGCGCTTCCGATCGCCTCGGCGCGCGTAGCGTTCAGTTCGATTCGTCATAACCCCCCATACGGCGTGGGTCCCAGACGCACGAACGGGGCTGCGTAGGCCCCGAAAACGGGGCAAAGTCAGCCCCGGTACGGCGTAGAGAAGCAACGGCTATGCCGTTCAGCCTCTAACGTTTCTTTCCCAGTGTCCCGATCTCCCTCCGGCCTTCTCCAACAAACAGATGTCGGTGATGCACATGTCCCTATCTACTGCCTTGGCCATGTCGTAGACGGTGACCAGGGTCACAGCCACGGCCACCATCGCCTCCATCTCGACGCCTGTGGGCCCCGTGGCCCTCGTAACTGCCTCGCACCGGACTCCGGGAAGCTCGCGGTCGGGCGTCAGCTCGATCTGGACGTCGTCGAGCGCCAGCGGGTGGCAGAGCGGAATCAGCTCCGGCGTGCGCTTGGCTGCGAGAATTCCTGCCACCCGTGCTACTGAAAGTACCTCTCCTTTTGCGAGGGAGTTCCGCAGAATCGCGTCCAAGGTTTCGGCTTTCATACGGATGAAGCCGGAGGCCCGTGCGTAGCGCTTGGTGCTCTCCTTGTCGGAGACGTCCACCATGCGCGCTTCGCCGCTGGCGTGGACGTGGCTCAACTCACTCATGGCGTGCCCTGACCGGAGAGCGTGTGAAGGAGAGAGGCTCCCAGGAGCTGCGGGCTCACATTCCCCGCCGCACGCTGCTTCGCCTCCTCCACGGCGAATATCGCGCGGGTCGCGACGGCAGCGGTGGCCGAGTCGTTCCCGGCGACGGCCTCTCGGGTGCGCTCGCCGAGCAGTACCGTGAGCGCATCGAGAACGTCCGAGAAGTACCCTCGGGCGCCTGCGGCTCCCAGGGCGAGGATGGCGCGCATCTGCTCCGCTCGATCGGCGCGGGCGGCGGCGAGGAGCGCGCGGGCGTGAGTGAGAGCTTCGCCGCGCGAGCCGGCGCCGATGAGTGTTCCGGGAGCGCCGGCGGCGAGGCGGACTCGCTCTGCCTCACGACGCGGCAGCTCGCTCGATGAGAGCGAATCGGCCACGAGCGGGTCGGCGAGGAATTTCCGGACGTCGGCCTCAGAGAGAGGAGCCACTCGGAGAGCCACCAGACGCGAGCGAATCGTCGCCAGGAGAGCGCCCGGTTCGCTCGATGTGAGGATGATCGTCGTGTCGGAGGGCGGCTCCTCGAGCAGCTTGAGGAAGGCGTTGGCCGCCTGATCGGCGCCCTCCTGCGACACCATCCGCTCGGCGTCGCCGATCACGATCACCTTGCGGCGAGAGATGGTCGGCGTGAAGGCGGCCAGCCTGACGATTGCGCGGACGGTCGCGACGAAGATCCCGTCGGATCCCGGGGGGGCCGCGTACAGCCCGTGTGTGCTCGCGCGCTCGGCCACCGCCTCCGCATAGTCGTCGAGCACCTCCTGAGCGTTGCCGTCGGACTCGGCGGCCCGGGGGCGAGGGAAGAACCAGCGCAGGTCGGGATGCACGAGCTCCGCCGCGTAGTGGCAGCTCTGGCACTTTCCGCACGGACGATTGTCGTCGGCGGTGCAGAGGAGGAGCTGGCCGAGCCAGAGGGCGAGGCGCTGCTTCCCGATGCCGCGCGGGCCGTGGAGGAGCAGGCTCGAAGGGAGAGCTCGGTGCGACACTGCCTGGCGCAGTCGACGGCGGATGGCCTCGTGCCCGCAGAGCGGAACGATCGGCATGCTTCAAATGTACACCTAGCGGCGCAGGGCCAGCGAGCAATTCACTTCCTCCGCCAGCCTTCCTGGAGCCTTAGATTCCCCGCATGCCGATCGCGCGACTCCGCCGTGCCCTCACGCTGGCTGCGCTGGTGGTGTCCCCTGCGGCGGCGCAGGGCGCCGGCGCCGGCACGCTCGTGGTGGTCAACAAGGCGGACGCTACCGCCTCGCTGATCGACCTCGCCAGCGGCGACCCGTACGCCACGATCCCCACCGGCGATGCGCCGCACGAAGTTGCCGTCTCGCCCGACGGCCGATGGGCGGTCATCAGCAACTACGGCTCGAATGAAGCTCCCGGGAGCACCCTCTCCGTCATCGACCTCAAGGCGGCGAAGGCACAGGAGACGATCCATCTCCTTCCGCACCGACACCCACACGGTCTCGCCTGGCTCCCCGATGGGCAACACCTGGTGGTCACCACCGAGCAGGACAGCGCTGTGCTCATCGTGAGCGTCTTCACCGGCGCAGTCGATGCGGTGATCCACACCAGCCAGAACACATCGCACATGGTCGTGCTCTCTCCCGATGCGAAGCGGGCATACGTGGCCAACATCGGATCGTCGAGCGTGACGATGATCGACCTCACGTCCGATCGCGCGGTGTGGACGACCCCGTTGCCGGATGGACCGGAAGGGATGGATGTGAGCCCGGACGGGGGCGAGTTGTGGATCGCGAGTCGGAAGGCGAATCGGATCACGGTCGTCGGAGCTCAGAAGCTCGACACCCTGGCCACCGTGAAGGCGAGCGAGTTCCCGATACGGGTGAAGTTCACTCCCGACGGGTCGCGCGTTCTGGTGACCCTGGCGCGCTCGAGCGAGCTCAAGATCTTCGACGCCAAGTCACGGAAGGAGATCAAGACGATCAAGCTCAAAGTGGAGCGGTCGATCAAGACCGGCTCGCGCCAGGCAGAGGGCTACGAGTCGTCCACTGTCCCGATCGGGCTCGTGATCTCCCCCGATGGGAAGACGGCATTCGTGGCGAACACCGGGTATGACGTCGTCACGATGATCGACATCGACAAGGGCGACGTCACCGGCTACCTCCCGTCGGGGCGGGAGCCCGATGGCCTGGCGATTTCTTCACTGAAGAAGTGATGGCGGCGGTCCAGTCGGTGGGCGCAGCGGCTGCCTAACGACCGACGCATCGGCGGCTGGCAGAGGGGGTTCGCGGGATGAAGCGGCATCATTGGGTCGTGCGAGTCACGCACTGGGTGAACGTGGTGGCGTTCACCCTGATGGTGGGGAGTGGCCTGCAGATCTTCAACGCGTACCCCGCGTTTGCTCGACGCGGCGAGACCTTCTGCTGCTATCCCTTCGCCCACAAGGCAATTCCATCGGCGTTGACTTTCGGTGGCTGGCTCGCCGGAGCGCGAAACTGGCACTTCGCGATGATGTGGGTACTCGTCCTCAATGGCCTGATCTACATCGCGTTCATCTATCTCCACGGTGAGTGGCGCGATCTCGTGCCGCGACGCGGCGACCCGCGCGATGCCTGGCAGATGATCCGGTTCTACCTCTTTCTCCGCCGAGACCATCCGCGCCAGGGGAAGCACAACGCGCTGCAGAAGGCCGCCTACTTCGCCTTCCCTGTCCTCGCCGCACTGCAGGTTGCCACCGGACTCGCGATATGGAAACCCGTGCAGCTCTCGTGGCTCACCGCGCTCTTCGGCGGATACGTCTGGGCGCGCTACTGGCACTTTCTGTCGATGGTGGGGCTGGTGGGGCTGATCATCGGGCACGTCTTCATGGTGTTCGCGGTGGATCCGTACTCCTTGGTGTCGATGGTCACCGGCGGCTACGACGCGCGCTTCTCACCCGAGGCGAGGAACGCGCGCCCCTTCTACCATCTTCTTCCGCAGCAGTCCGACGCGGGCGCGTCCGAGGGAGACTGATGGATAGGCGGCACTTTCTCGCCCTCGGCGGCGCAACGCTGGGCGCCGCATTCCTGGACGGGTGCGGGCTCGACCGCGCCCCGCAGGCGGAGCCGGTACTGCGATCGGCGGAGCGCCGAAACGAGGCGATCGAGCGCTCGCTCTTCCGGCACCGCTCGGTCGACCGTCCACCGGCCGGGGCACGAGCCGCCGGTGCGGCGTTCCCGATGTACTTCATCTCGAAGCACCCGCCGGTGTGGGATGAGAGCGTGCGCGGGGCGTGGACGCTCGAGGTTACCGGTGCGGTCAAGCGACCGATCAAGCTGACGCTCCCCGAGCTGGTGAAGCTCCGCTCGGTCACGCAGCGGGTGGACCACTTCTGCGTCGAGGGGTGGACGGCGGTCGCCGAGTGGACGGGAGTGCGGATGCGCGAGCTGGCGCGCATCGTCGAGCCGACGCCCGACGCGGGGTACGTCGATTTCCAGTCTTTCGATGACGACTACCACGAGAGCTGGGACATCGAGAGCGCGATGCACCCGCAAACGATCGTCGCCTACGGGATGGACGGGAGATATCTCGGCGTCCCCCATGGCGCTCCCGCGCGCGTTCACTCGCCGGTCAAGCTCGGCTACAAGAATACGAAGTACCTGACGCGCATCGTCTTCCTCCCCGGCCGCAACGGGGGCTACTGGAGCGATCAGGGCTACGAATGGTACGGCGGCGTCTGACGAGCCGCCGTCGGGGTGTCGCGGCCTGCGACGCCCGCGCTCTCCGCTAACACCTCCGCACACAGGCATTCGAGCGACTAAACCCTCGGTTCCCGACCGGTATCAGAGCTGACGAAGGCGAGCGGCTCGACGCCCCGACCGGATGCGGAGGAGGACTCCGATTGGAAGAGCTGGTGCACCGCGCCCAACAGGGGGACGACGGTGCGTTCGAACGGCTCTACCGAGAGCACGTCGGCCGCGTCTACGCCCTTTGCTTGCGGCTCACGACCGACGCGCGCGCTGCCGAGGAGCTCACCCAGGATGTGTTCATCCGAGTCTGGACGCGCTTGGGCTCATTCCGTGGTGACGCCGCGTTCACGACGTGGCTTCACCGCCTGACGGTGAACGTCGTGCTACACCAGAAGCGCTCGGCGCTCCGACGCGAGCTCCGAGTGGTGACGGAGGATCCAGAGGTGCTCGAAGAGATGTCCCCGGCAGCGCCAGCGGAGAGGGCGATGGATATCGACGACGCGATCGCCGGCCTTCCGCCGGGCGCGCGGACGGTATTCGTGCTTCATGACATCGAAGGGTATCGGCACGAGGAAATCGCCGAGCTGCTGGGAATCGCGGCCGGAACGTCGAAGGCCCATCTCTTCCGAGCGCGGCGCCAGTTGCGGAGGGTCCTCGAGCCGTGACTGACCATCTGCACGAAACCGAGATGGCCGCGTACATCGACGAGTCGGCGAGCGACGCCGTGCGGTCGACCGTCGCGGCGCACCTCGCGGCGTGCCCGATGTGCGCCGCGGAGGTAAGGCGCGCGGTCTCGCTGGCGGCGCGCCTTTCATCGGTGCCGCGTTCGATCGACCCGCCCCGCGACCCCTGGCCGGAGATCAGGGGGGAGATTCAGCGCGAGCGTCGCCGGCGCGCCGCGCGCTGGACGATGGGGAGCGCTCTGCTCGCCGCGGCAGCGGTTCTGCTCGTGATGTCAGTCGGTCGTCAGGCTCGCAATCCCGCTCCGATCGCTGCGCAAGGGAGCGGCGCGCTCGCCGAGTGGCGGCGCGTCGAGCCGGCGTACGAGCGGTCGGAGAGCGAGATGGCCGGAACGATCGCGCAGGGGAAGACCGAGCTCACTCCGACCACGGTGGCTGCTGTGCAGAAGAGCCTGGCGACGATCGATTCGGCGATCGCCGAAGCGCGCGCCGCTCTCGACCGCGACCCCTCGAACGAGGCGCTCGCTCGCCTTCTCGTCAGCGCGCACGAGCGGAAGGTGGACCTTCTGGCACGCGCGACGCGCGCGATGAGCGGCACATGACGAGTCGATCTTCGCTTCGGCGTGCTTCTCACGGGCTCGGGTGCGCGGTGACGCTCACGCTGCTGTGGTCCGCCGGAGCTGCGGCGCAGCAGCGCGTGGAGCTACGGCGCGCTCTGGTCACCGGAGGGACGGTGCGAGTCTTTCTGCCGCTGGGAAGCGTTCGCGTCCTCGTCGGCGAGGATACGGTCGTCTCGGTGAGCGCGCCGCAAGCAGCGGCGGGGAAGTTGGTGATGGCCGGCGATGCCCGAGTGCTCAAGGTGGGCATCAACAGAGAGCCGGGAGGATCCACGCCGACGGTCGATCTCGAAGTGCGGGTACCTCGCAGCGCGCACCTCGGGGTACGGACGGACAGCGCGGACATCGACATCGCCAACGTCGAGGGTGGGGTCGAAGTCTTCACCGCCGGGGGCAGGGTCCGGGTCGCGGCATCGCCTCGCGAGCTCCGGGTAGAATCGCTCGACGGCAACATCGAGATCGAGAGCGCGGCGTCTGTCACCGCCAAGTCGGCGAGCGGGTGGATCGTGGTGCGGGGGACGTCGCCCGATGTGGAGCTCTCGAGCGTCAGCGGTCGCGTCGCCCTTGGCGGCGATGCGTTCGCTCGCGGCCGTGTGGAGACGATCAGTGGCGAGGTGAGATTCGTCGGCTCCTTCGCCACCGGTGGGTCGCTGGACATTGCCACTCAGAGCGGCGCGGTCACCCTGCGACTGCCGGCCAACGTGTCGGCGGATTTCGATATCACGAGCGCCCATGGCGCGATCCAGAACGGCCTCTCTAACACCCGGGCCACGCCCCAGGCGTCCGGCACCGGCAGCGTTTTGCGCTTCACCCAAGGTGACGGCGGCGCCGCTGTCACCATTCACACGTTCAAGGGCCCTGTCACACTCATCAGGCAATGACGCCAGGCGACGCCTGGCAGGAGGCATCTATGCAACGCAGATCATTCCCCGGTCGCGCGGCAATTCTCGCGGCGACGGTCCTGGCCCTCACGGCCGCTCGTGCCGGCGCCTGGCCGCCGTGGCTCTCGATCGAGGCTCCGCCCAATCCCTACGATCGGATGGCGAGTGGCGCCGTTCTACTGGTGCACACGTATTTTCACGACCCGAGCCCGACTGACAGCGTGCTCGGAACCGCCGAAGGTCTCGTCGGCGGGAAGCGGCAGTCCATTCCCCTCGCCTTCCGGCGAACGGATCGACCCGGCGTCTTTGCGCTCGGCAGGCAGTGGCCATCCGACGGCATCTGGCTGCTGGTGATCGAGACTTCGCGCAAGGGAGATTCCCCGGCCGCCGCCCTCGTCCAGCTCGGAAGCGGTGGTGAGGTCGAGTGGGTGCGGGGAACGGTGGGGAAGAGCGATCTGTCGCGCGCGGCGATCGATTCGCTTCTGGCGACGCGCGCCACTCGGCTCGCGGCGAAGTAGCAAGAGTTGGTTGGGCGCCGCCTGGGGGGCGTCCCTACGCTCCCTAGGCGCGCGCCGCGCCGGCGTCCACGAGCGCGCCGGCGATCGCGAGCACCTCCTGCTCGGAGATGCCAGCGGCGCGCGCCGCATCGCTCAATGGGGATGATCCGTCGAGGATCTTGGCGAAGGCCTCGAGCGCGTCCGACCAACGCAGCACGGTCACCCGTCCGCGGGGCGATCGCGCGATGAGGAGGGCGATGTCGCGCCGGGGCGCGCGCGGCGCACCCGTGGCCCCGGCGTCGAGCGCCCGCAACGCGGGGAGCACGGCGGGGAGATCCCACTCGAAGCGCTCGACCGTCGCGTCGTCGGTCATCGTGAGTCGTGATGCGAGGGTCACCGCCGGCAGCAGGTCATTGGTGCTCCACACGCGGGGGCCCGCTTCGATGATCATCTGGGCGTTCGAATAGCGAACGAGGTCGCCGAAGTAGCCGGGCGCGTTAGGCGAATCTCCGAGCTCATCGGCGACGAGGTGCGCCACGGCGCGGGCTGTCTGGCGACTCCCCAGCACGACTTTCGGAAGGAGGGCAGTGAACCGTTCGCCGCCGAGTGCGTGTTCCGGCGTTCGCCCGGTCCAGCGCGCCAATGCCCGTGCGTACCGATGAAAATGGGCAATGCGCTCGTGGTAGAACTGGCGGGCAAGAAATCGCGCGAAGCGCCGGACGCGCTCCGCGTCGGCCGATCTGAGAACGGCGAGGTGCTCAACGGGCACCCCGGCATAGGCAACAGGCGAGTCGAGCGATGCGAGCGCCTCGCGGAACGGAGCATCCGCGAGAAGGCGAATGAGCGCGTCCTGCAGCGCGCGGTCGCCCGCGCCGGTCACTACGCGAGCAGCCGCTCGCGCAGCTGCGTGACGGCGTCGAGCATCACGTCGGCGGTGAGTCCGGGGCTGAACGCGTCGAATGTCACGGCGCGGAGTTTCGGGCAGCGCTCCGCCGCGTACTTGGTGAAGTCGAGCATCTCCCTCGAGGGTCGCACAGGGGCGATCCATGGACCCTTGAGATCTTCATCGTCCTCGACGCCACCGCTGTGGATCTCCACAACACGATCGAGAGGGAATGTCTCGAGGAACCCGTAAGGGTCGGCGCGTTGGATTCCGGCCTCGATCCAGATGTGCGGGAGGTCGAGAAGGAAGCCGCACCCCGTGGCATCGAAGAATCGGGTGAGAAACTCCGGTTCCGGAATCGTGCTCGCCGGCACATCGAAGAAGCCGGGAATGTTCTCCATCACCAGAGGGCGCTCGAGGCGCTCTCTGAGCATGGCGGCGTTGGCGATGAATCGGGTGAGAAACTCCTCGGTGTAGAGGGGCGGGAAGACGTAGTTGAGATTGAAGGCGCCGTCGACGGTGTGGAGGCACTGGAAGTGCTCGGCCACCCACGGCGAGTCGTAGAGCTCTGCCAGGTAGCGAGAACGACGTATGGCGTGCTCGTCGTACGGCTCCGAGAGCTGGCCGAGGTAGTCGTGCAGCAGGAGAACGAAGCGCTCTCGCACGCGCTCGAAGTACGGGTCGTCGCCGGAGGGCGGGTCAGCCATCGCCAGGTGGTCGAAGAGCTCTCCCGCCTCGAGCGTCTCGCGGGCGAGGTGCGGGTTGTAGAAACCGCCGACCCAGAGGCGATTCGCTCCTGGAATCCGGGCGCCGTCCTCCGCGACTCGCGTCACCGTCTCAGTCATCGGCTGAGGAGATCAGTCCGAGGTCACTGAGTTGGTCGACTAGAAGGACCACCTGGGCGGTGAGGAGCGGCTTCCGGCCTTTCTCCCCGCTCCATGATTCGGCGATCGCCGAATAGGGCATCCGCCCATCGAGGGCCCGCATGACATGAGCCTCGCGCGCTCCGACGGACATCGCGCGCTCGCCGCTCACTTGACCGACGGTCACATCGAACTCCCCGTTTGCATTCGGCTCCCGGCTCACGCGCACGTCCCGCTTCAGGGCGCGTGGAGCATAGGCGGTGGCCACGATGGCGTCCACCGTGGAGACCTCGGCGAGCGAGAGGGGGCGCGCTGCGGCGCCGGCATTCTCCTCCACTTGGGCAATCGAGCGCGCGCCGGCGAGCACCGCGGTCACGCCGGGGCGCGCGAGCACCCAGCCGAGAGCGAGCTGGGCGACGGTGAGTCCGCGTTCCTCGGCCACCGCTTTCAGCTGATCGACCACTCCCTTCCGTCGCTCGAACTCGCGTCCCGAGAACCAGTAAATGCGGCGGCGGTGATCGGTGCCCTCGAATTGCGGCGCGGCGTCGATCTTCCCGGTGAACAGCCCGCTCGCGAGCGGCCGATAGGCGAGAAAGGCGACACCGCGCGAGCGTGCAATGGCGAGCACATCGTGCTCCGCATCGCGGTCGATAAGATTGTATTGCAATTGCGCCGATACTATGGGCGCGCTGGCGATCGCCTGTGACAGCTCGGCGTGGGTGACGTTGCAGACGCCGATCGCGCGAACGAGCCCGCGGTCGACCAGCTGACGCATGGTGTCCAGCCGACGTTCGAGGGCTCCGGGCTCAGACGGAACTTCGTGTAACTGAAGCAGGTCGATGCGATCCGTGCGCAGGCGGCGCAGCGATGCGTCGAGCGATGCGCGCGGGTCGTCATTCGGGCCGCACTTGGTCGCCAGGACGACGTCGTCGCGGCGCCCGCGAATCGCCTCCCCGACGATCTCCTCTGAGAGGCCATCGCCGTACGTGGGAGCGGTATCGACGAAGGTCATCCCCAGCTCGATTGCACGTTCCACGACGCGTACGGCGTGGCCGCGATCGACAGGAGGACCCCATCCGCCACCGATCCCCCACGCACCGAACGCCAGAGGCGCAACCGCGCGCCCCCCCGCCCCGAGAGGGCGGAGTGGCAGTTGTGCCGATGTCGCTCGCTCAGGGGGCGAAAAACCGGAGAGCCCGCGTGTGGCGGGCTCTCCGGAGTCTGCCGCCGCGTGGGCGGCCATTCTGTCGATCAGAGGTGACAGGTGGGGGCGAGCTCGTTCGTCTCGACCACCTGCACGTGGCAGCTCGGCGCGAGCTCCCCTGCCTCTACGATCAATGGCCGATGGCAGGTGGGCGCCAGCTCGCTCTCCTCGACCACCGAGGGACGATGGCACGTCGGAGCGAGATGCGACCTCTCGATCATCTGGATGGTTGTGTTCGCCATGTCGGTCCTCCGCAGGGGAATAAGGAAAGTGCAGTGTGAAGCGGAAGTACTCTACGGCAAAATTGGTTCCCACCGCAACCGCTTTCGCAGGTAACGAATTGCCGGGGTTGCGCTCGCTTGGTCCGTGGCTACCGTAAGCGGGATGTATCTGCCGATCGATGTCGCGCTGACCGAGGACGAGCTGGCGCGCGATTTTGTCGCGGCGGTGTCCGCCCGCCAGATTCCCGAGAAGTTCTTCTACTGGTTCCCGCTCTCCGTGCGGGCCTGGTTGGCGCTGTGCGGTGAAGGCGCCTATCGGAACTTCAGCCGCTCGCACCAGGTCATCACGGAGCACGCATCGGATGTGGCCTCGCTGGTCTCGCCGGGCGAGGTCGAGGTCGTGAGCCTCGGCGCCGGCCAGGGAGACAAGGACAGAGTCATCGTGCGCGCGCTCATCGCTCGCGGCGCGGCGGCACGTTATCGGCCGGTCGACGCGAGCTTGGGCCTCCTGGAGATCGCCGTCGGCGACGCGCGGCGCGAGGGGATCGACGCTCGCGGGCTGAAGGCCGACTTCACCGAACGGTCGCAGCTCCGCGAGTTGCTGAGCGACGGCGCCGGGCAGTGGCGGGGGTTGGGGGGGTCGCGGGGCTCGGGGGGGTCGCGGCTCATCCTCCTTCTCGGCAACACCCTCGGAGGCTTCGATCCCGCCCGGATGGCGCGCGACCTCGCCGCGCTGATGCGCGAGGGCGACCTGGCGGTCGTCGACGGCGAGCTCTTCGCCGGCGCGTCGACGCTCGCCGGGTACGACAATCCGATCAACCGGCAGTTCGCCTTCTCCCCCCTCGCCGGTGCGGGGCTCGTGCCTGACGACGGACAGCTCGAATTCCGTATCGGTCAAGATCGCTCACGCTCCGGGCTGCACCGGGTCGACAAGTCGTTCACCGCGTCGCGACCGGCGGTCCTCCACGTGGCCGGGGAGACGGTCGCGCTCTCGCCGGGAGAGCGCATCGAGATGAGCTCGTCGCACAAGTACGACGAGCCGACCTTCCTCGCGCTCCTCGCCGAGGCAGGTCTCACGCCCCGCGCCTCCTATCGGTCGGCGGATGGACGACTGCTGATGGCGGTCGTCGAACGGGAGACGACGAGCGCGGGACGAAAATCGTGACGCGACGGATCGCGCGCGCTGCGGCCATCCTTCTGTCGCTCTCGGGTCCCGCCATGGCGCAATCGACCACCCCAGGCTCGCCTCCTCTGCCGCTCACCCTCGTGAAGGCCCGCGGGCCGGCGTCGGATCTCACCGCCGTGATGCTGAGTGGGGACGGGGGGTGGGCGTCATTGGACAAAGAGATCGCGGATTCGCTCAGCGCGCACGGCATTCCCGTCGCGGGCGTGGACTCGCGCGCGTACCTGACGAGCGCGAAGCGCGATCCGGAGACCGCCTCGGGCGACCTCGCCGCGCTCCTGCGCGACCGTCTAGCGGTCGATCACCGAGAGCGCGTCCTCTTCGTCGGCTACTCGCGGGGCGCGGACATCGGCCCCTTCATGCTCAGCCGCCTGCCGGGCGATCTTCTCGATCGGGTCGTGGTGGTGGCGCTCCTCGGCGCGGCACCGAATGCCAACTTCACCTTCCACTTGATCGACCTCGTCGAGAACAAGATACGCAAGGATGACCTGCCGGCGGTCCCCGAGATCGAGAAGCTTGCCGGCCGCAAGATCCTCTGCTTCTACGGCGCCGACGAGAAGAGCTCCGCCTGCCCGAGCCTGGCGCCGACGGTGGCGACGGTGGTGCGCATGCCGGGGGGCCACCACTTCGACGACAAGTACGGCGAGATCGCGTCGCACATTCTCTCCGCCGTCTCGGCACCGTAGGCGCGTATCCGCTCCGACAGAGAGGCGCGGCGGGCTCCCGAGTGGGCGAGGCGATCGGACGCGGGGGGCTCAGCTCACGGCCGCTCCACCGCCCTCCGCTCCCACGCTCCTGGCGCGCTTCTCGACCTGGCCGAGCCCGATGTCGACCAGCAGCGCCAGGAGGGCCGCCGGGATCGCTCCGGAGAGGATCATCTGCGTGTCGGAGAGCGCCAATCCCGAAACGATCGGGTCGCCGAGCCCTCCCGCGCCGATGAAGGCCGCGAGGGTGGCCGTGCCCACGAGAATCACCGCCGCCGTCCGGATTCCCGCCATGATGACCCCGGCCGCCAAGGGGAGCCTCACGTAGCGCAGCACCTGGGACTCCGTCATGCCTAACGCGCGCGCGGCCCGCACGGCGCCCGGGTCGGCATCGCGGACACCGGTGTACGTGTTCCGGAGGATGGGAAAGATCGAGTAGAGAAGGAGCGCGACCAGCGCCGGCTTGATGCCGATACCGAAGAGCGGGATCATGAAAGCGAGGAGCGCGATCCCCGGAATCGTCTGAATCACTCCCACGGCGCGGATGACCGGCTCGGCGCCGGAGCGGGCGCGCTCGAGCAGGAGTCCGAGCGGCACGGCGATGAGCACCGCCGCGAGGAGGGAGAATCCGACCAGGAGTGCGTGGCGAGCGGTCAGGCGGGCGATCAGCGCGCGGCGATCCCAGAGATACGCGCCGAGTGAATGACGCATCCGGAGATCGCCGATGCCGGTCGGGGCCGAACTAGGCTGGCCGCCGTGAGTGGAGGCGGCGGCATCCGACGGAACGAGGCCCATCGCGCGCAAGGCGTCGGCAGCGACCCGCTCCACTGGCTCCCCTTCGACCTCGACCCGCTCGTTGAGCCGCCGCATCTCCGACTCGTCGAGCCGCCCGCTGAGAGCTGTGAGCGCGGCGATCGCTCGAGGCATCGTCGATGCGAGTCGCGCGCCCACCAGCGCCGCCGCCTCGTATGGAGGGAAGAAGCGCTTGTCGTCCTCGAGCACGACGAGATCGTATCGGGCGATGAGCCCGTCGGTCGAGTAGCCGTCGATGACATCGACGCTCCCCGAGGCGAGCGCCTTGTACTTGACCGCGGGGAGCAGGGCGTGCACCTCGCGAAGACGGAGGCCGTAGACACGTTGGAGCCCGGGTAATCCGTCGGCTCGGCCGATGAAATCGGGAGTGAAGCCGGCGCGCAGCTGCGCGGCCGCTCGCGCGAGATCGGTGAGCGTCTTGAGACCGAGCTTCTTCGCCGTCTCCCTTCGCACGGCGATCGCGTAGGTGTTCTGAAAGCCGAGTGGCGGGAGCCATCGAACCCCGAACTGTCGCGCGAACTCTCGTGACACGACGCCGTACACGTCGCTCCGCGTGCCGAAGGCGGAGTCGTGGAGGATCACCAGCAATCCGGTGCCGGTGTACTCCGGGTAGACATCGATCTGCCCCGCGCGCAGCGCCCCGAAGGCGATCTCGGTGGCGCCGAGCCCAGGCCGCCGGTCGACCGCCAACCCATTGGCGGCGAGGAGCTGCGCGAACATCTCGGCAAGGAGGTACGACTCCCCGAAGGGCTTCGAGGCGACCACTAGCGCTCGGGAGCTGTCGCGCGGTAGCGGCTCTTGCGCCCACGTGCGGGCGCTGGCGGCCGCGGTCAGGGCCACGGCGGCGGCGGAGATCCCGAGCGCGCGCCCCGCGCGCGCACCGCGGAGACTCGCCAGGCGCATCACGAGGGTCCCATCCGGGCTCGGCGAAAGAGCTCCTGCACGTACGTCGTGGACGAGGCACCCAGGAGGTCGGCCATCGGGGCGATCGCCTCGATCCGGCCATGCCGAAGCACGGCGATCCGATCCGCCAGAAGCTCGGCCTCATGGAGATCGTGCGTGACGAGAAGGGTCGTGAGGCCGAGTCGGGCGCGCAGATCCCGAAAGGCGGATTGCATGTCTGCGCGCGTGATGGCATCGAGAGCGCCGAACGGTTCGTCGAGAAGGATGACTACCGGATCGCCGGCGAGCGCTCGCGCGATCGCCACGCGCTGCCGCTGCCCTCCGGAGAGCTCGTGCGGCCAGCGCTCGGCGAACGTCGACGGGTCGAGGCCGACGAGCGACAGGGCGTCCATTCCGCGTGAGGCGGCATCGGCCAGCCCTTTGAGCCAGGGAACCAGCTCGACGTTGCGGCGCACGCGCCAGTGGGGAAGGAGTCCCCCGTCTTGCGGCACGTACCCGGTCCGTCGACGGAGCGCGATCGGGTCGAGCGTCGCGGCCGGGGAGTCGCCGATCAGGATCGTTCCGGCGTCCGGCTCGACCATCCGGTTGAAACAGCGGAGCAGGGTGCTCTTTCCGCTTCCGCTCTCTCCGACGAGGGCGACGCACTCGCCGGCGGCGACCATCAGGCTGACGTCATCGAGCGCTGCGAGCGAGCCGTAGCGCTTGACGATGCCGCGAGCGGAGAGTGCGACTGTTCGTTCGGTCACCGCCTCAAGGTAGCCGGATCGGTGGGGACGGAGGAGGGAACGCGTACGAGTTGGCGCATGCCCTTGTCCCTCCCAAATTCCGCTTCTACGTTCGACTTGTGAGCGCGAACAAGTCTCCCGCGGCTCGCCTGCGTCGGGCCTGGGATCGTTGCCAGACACTGCCCTTCGGATCGGCGATCTTCAGCCGCCTGCTCGGCGCGATGGTGCCGTACACCGGCACGATTCGCCCGCGTGTCCTGGAGTTGCGCCCGGGCTACGCCCGCGTCGAGCTGCGCGACCGGCGGGGGGTGCGCAATCACCTGGGATCGATCCATGCGATCGCGATCGCGAATCTCGCCGAGGTGACGAGCGGGCTCGCGATGACTCTCGCTCTTCCGGCGGAGGCGCGAGGGATCGTCACGAGCTTCTCGATCGACTACGTGAAGAAGGCGCGCGGAACGCTGACCGCCGAATGCGCCACCGGCCCCGTCGACGCCTCGGTACAGCAGGCCCACCATTTCGTCGCGGTCGTGCGCGATGACGTGGGAGACGAGGTGGCGCGCGGCACTGCCGCCTGGCTCATCGGGCCGACACCGCGGCCGGAGACCCCGCGCGAGGCGACCGCCGCGGCCACGACGGCCGCTCGCTGATCGCGTGACGTCGATCGACACTCCGTTTACACGCCAGGTCGGGATCGAGGTTCCGCTCATCGGCGGCGCCATGTACCCGTGCAGCAATCCGGAGCTCGTCGCCGCCGTGTCGGAAGCGGGCGGCATCGGCGTGGTTCAGCCGATCTCCCTCACCTATGTCCACGGCCACGACTTTCGCGAAGGCCTCCAGTTCATTCGCGCCCGCACGCGCAAGCCGATCGGGATGAACGCGCTCATCGAGGCCTCCTCGCGGCTCTATCACGAGCGCATGGTGCGGTGGGTGGACATGGCGCTCGAGGAGGGGATCCGCTTCTTCGTCACATCGCTCGGCAACCCACGCTGGGTCGTCGACAAGGCCGCAGAGGTAGGTGCGATCGTCTATCACGATGTGACGGTTCGGAAGTGGGCCCAGAAGGGCGTGGATGGCGGCGTCCACGGCCTCATCGCGGTGAACAATCGCGCCGGCGGCCACGCCGGACCGAAGAGTGCCGAGGAGTTGCTGGAAGAGCTCTCCGACTTCGGACTTCCCCTCATCTGCGCCGGCGGAATCGGGGACGCCGCCGAATTCGTTCGCGCTATCCAGATGGGCTACGCCGGAGTGCAGCTGGGCACGCGACTGATCGCCACCCCGGAGTGCCACGCGTCCGCGGCCTACAAGCAGGCGATCGTCGACTCGGAGGAGAAGGACATCGTGCTCACCGAGCGGGTGACCGGCGTCCCCGTGTCCGTCATCCGGACGCCATTCATCGAAAAGCTCGGCACTAAGGTCGGTCCGGTGACGCGATGGATGTTCCAGCATCGCCGCACGAAGCGCTGGATGCGTACCTACTACGCCTTGCGGTCGGTGCGCGCCCTCAAGCGCTCGTCGTTCGACGAGAACGCGGATTACTGGCAGGCGGGGAAGAGCGTCGCGACCATCCACGACATCGCGAGCGCCGGCGACATCGTGCGCGAATTCGCCGCCGCTTTGCGAGCGGCGTCCCCCCGCCCAGCACCTCTCGCGAGCGACTCCTCTAGCCGCTGACGGCGGGCGGTTGCGCCGTCGGCGTGCGGCTGCGCTCGAGCCGCGACCGCGCTTCCTTCACGCGGGCGACGGCCTCGTCGGTCGTCAGACCGACGGCGCCGATGTGCCCCACCTTGCGGCCGGGGCGCGGCGCCTTCCCGTAGAGGTGAATCCGCACTCCCGGAATCGAGAGCGCCTCCTCCCACGCCGGCGGCGTGTCGCCGAGCCAGAGGTCACCGAAGAGGTTCGCGATCGCCGCCGGACGGACGACGTCGGTCGCCCCGAGCGGAAGATCGCAGACGGCGCGCACTAGCTGCTCGAACTGGCTTGTGAGCACCGTGAGCTCGGTGTGGTGAAAGGTGTTGTGGGGCCGTGGCGCCAGCTCGTTCACGGTCAGCGAGCCGTCGCGCAGCAGGAAGAGCTCCACCACCAGAAGCCCCACCACATTGAGCCGCTCGGCGATGCGCAAGCCGACCTCGCTGGCACGCTGGGCGACGATCGGAGAAATCGGCGCCGGAATCACCGACCAATCCAGCACGCCGCGCACGTGGTGGTTGAGCGCCGGGGGGTAGACGATCATCGTCCCATTCGGGCGGCGAGCGACCAGGACGGAGATCTCCGCCTCGAGGTCGAGCGCCTGCTCGATGACGCAGGGCCCGCTCCCCAAAGCGACCCAGGCCGCGTCGGCATCGGCGGCGCGCTCGAGCCGCACCTGACCGCGGCCGTCGTATCCTCCAGTGCATGACTTCGCGTAAGCAGACGTCGGACGCCCCGCGGCATCGGCCATCACCCTCCGGGCGGCGTCGGCGAAGACCTCGCGCGTCGCCGCGGTGCGGAAGGGGCCCACAGGAAACCCGTTCGCCACCAGCCACTCCTTCTGGCGAGCGCGGTCCTGCACCGTGTGAAGCACGTGGGCCCCAGGGCGGAGCGGAGCCTGACGAGCGGCCGCCTCCAACGCCGGCACCGCAATGCGCTCGATCTCGATCGTGACCACGTCGCACTCGGCGGCCAGCCGCGCCGTCGCTTCGGCGTCGTCGAACTTGGCGGTGACCACCTTGTCGGCCACCGGTCCCGCTGCGCAGTGGGGATCGGGATCGAGCACGTGTACGTGGTAGCCCAGCGTCCGCGCTGCGAGAGTGACCATCCGGCCCAGCTGCCCGCCGCCCAGGATCCCGACCGTCGCGCCGGGAAAAATGCTGCTCACCCTGGTGGCGCCTCCTCGAGCACCTCGCGCGTGCGCGCCTCGCGCCATTCGCGCACGCGGTCGCGGACCTCCGGGTGCTTGAGCGAGACGATCGATGCCGCGAGGATCGCGGCGTTCGCCGCACCCGGCTTGCCGATCGCCAGCGTGCCCACCGGCACGCCCTTCGGCATTTGCACGATGGAGAGTAGGGAGTCGAGGCCGTTCAGCACCGTCGCCGGCACGGGGACCCCGAGTACCGGGAGGATCGTGTTGGCTGCGACCATCCCCGGAAGGTGAGCCGCTCCTCCTGCGCCGGCGATGATCACTTCGAGCCCTCGTCCTTCTGCGGCCTTGGCATACTCCGCCATCCAGTCCGGCGTGCGGTGTGCAGAGACGATGCGCACCTCATGGGGCACGCCCAGCGTCTGAAGGAGATCCACCGCTGGAGCGAGATACTCCATGTCGCTCCGGCTGCCCATGATCACCCCCACCCAGGGGGCCGGCTTACCCGCAGACGGCGCGCGCCCCGCGCTCACTCGTCGGCCTTTCCCCAGAAGTACACCCGTCCCGCCAGGGTGATGTCGTCGTTGGGGAAGATGCGCCAACCGTCGGGGCCACGCCGCGTCTTGATCATCAGCACCTTCGGCTCGGCGTTGGCATCGGCCGAATAGGCGAGACGGTAGAGCACGTAGCTCACCGTGTCCCCCTCGGGCACTTCGCCGAGCAACGTCCGCGTCGTCTGCACCTTCTTCTTGTCGTCCTGGTCCTTCGAGACCTGTGCACTGCCGGCGAGCCAGCTTGCGTACAGCTCCTGTGGGGTCAGCGCCGAGAGCTGATCGACGGAATTCACGCCGGCGAACCCCTTGAGGAAGGACTCGGTGAAGTGCGACTCCTGCGATTCGAAGTACTTCTGGACGCACTTCGGGAGCCCGTACTGATGCTCGTTCTTCTTCTGGTTCTCCTTGCTGATCTTCTCGGCCTGTGCGTACACGAGCTGCTGATCACGGAAGTGAGTGAGAAAGTCCGGGTCGGCCAGCTGCGCCACGCGTTTCCATTGCTTGGCCGAGACGGCGTCGAACGCCATCTGCACTGCGTCCTTGGGGCTCTTCGGCGCGGGCGGTGTCGTGCTGTCAGCCTGCGCGCGGGCGCTCGCTGCGGTCGCGACGAGAAAGGACGCCGTCACGCCAGCGAGTGTCTGCCACGTCTTACGTGACCGCATTGCCGAGGAGTGAGGGGTGATCATCGACCCGAAGCCGGACAGAACTATACAATACTGTCCCATCAGGGGACGGCGGAATGCCTCCCCTGGCACCCCTTACCCAGGGCGCTGAACCGGCGCCTCCATGGCCTCGTCCCATCGCCAGAGGAATGGCCGGCCGGTGAGGTGTAGGCCGCCGATCCAGCGATCGATGCCGTTGAGGGCCACGGCGTCGGCTTTTCCCTCGAGGACGTCGCGCCCGGCATCGGTCAGCCTCACACGTTGCGACCAGAACTCTCGTGCCGAGTCATCCGGCGGAACCCGGATAGGAGCATTGCTCTCCGCGGCGACGAGAGGGTGCGGGCCACCGGCGAGACGCTCGAGCTGCCAGGCGAAGATGGTGTCGCCGAGGAAGATGAACTGCTCGCGGTCGTGATGTGCGGCGCGAAAGGCGTCGCCCATTCTAATCGGACGATTCTTCAAGGCCTCCACCGCTTGCTGCTCGCAGCGCGAGAGCCCGTTTCGCACCGAGGGTAGCTCCTCGAGCAGCCGGTGGAGCGCCGCAGGCAGGTAGGGAAGGGAGGTCTGCGGGGAGCGGGAGAGGATGAGCAAAGCCTGCGGATCCCCAGCACGGAAGAGCTGCCACCCCCACGCGCCCAGCTCGAGTTGGGAGGCGGTCACCGGCGCTCTCTGGTCGAAACGGTCTAGGAGCTCTGCGCTCGAGCTTGGGCCGAGGTAGCAGTCCTGCGGAACTATCTGAAGTGAGCGCCACCCGCCACGGGGGGAGCGACGCTGGTGTGCCGATAGGCGATCGAGCACCTCGAGGAGCTGAAGCTGGTCGTAGAGGTCGGGCTCGAACCAGAGCACGACGTCCTCGCTCGGGCCGATGGCGTCGAGAGCGCGATCGCGCTCGGCGAATTCGCGCTCGATCGCGGCCGGGTCGCTGCGCGTGCGGCCCGCGATGAAACTCGCGCGAATGGCGCGGAGCTCCGCCGGACCGGCGTCCGCCGGCACCGGCCCCTCGTGGAGCACATCCCGCCATGCGATGACATCGCCGGCTATTCCCGCGGAGCGGATCCCGTGAGCGGCGGCATCTCCGTTCGTCACGTGCAGCGTGACGTCACCCCTCCGCGCCCCGCGTGTGCGAGACGCGGTTGGCGCTATCGACGCGAGACCCTAAGCGACCCCTCGGGAGGCGTGCCCCGCCCGAGGTTACTGGTTCACGATCTTGAAGACCTGCCCGTTGTCACTCACCAAGTACAGCTCCCCTTGGCTGTCCTCGCCGAACGAGGTCGGACTGGCGATGGCAACGCCATCCCAGGTCTTCTTGTTCGTCACGCCCCCAGCGGTCGTGTACTCGAAGCTCCGCAACCAGCCCGCACAGAGATCGGAGTAGAAGTAGGTGCCCACGATCGCCGGAATCGCGCTCCCCCGGTAGACGTAACCGCCGATAATGGCGCAGGGAGAGGTCGGATCGGAGTGCGGATACTCGAGCTGCGGGAGCGTGAGACCGGTCTCGTTGCAGCCGCTGCTCGGATCATAACAGTGAAGCCCTTCCATTATGTGCCAGCCGTAGTTGAGACCCGCGGCTGTCGCCGGCTCGATGTCCACCTCTTCGTAGAGGTTCTGTCCGACGTCGCCGATGTAGAGCAACCCCGACGGTGGGTCGAACGACCAGCGCCACGGATTGCGGAGGCCGTACGCCCAGACCTCGTTGCCGAAGGGATTGCCGGATGGAATGCTGTACAGCGTCGCCCCGTTGGGGTGGTCGACATCGATGCGAAGCAGCTTCCCGAGAAGCACGGTCTTGGTCTGCGCGTTGTTCGGCGGGTCGCCGCCGCCGCCGCCGTCGCCCGTCCCCGCGTAGAGGAAGCCGTCGAGGCCGAACTTGAGGAGCCCGCCGTTGTGATTCGTATTCGTGGGGTGCGGGATCATCAGAACGAGATCCGTGCTGCTGTTGGCCACGTCTGGATTTGACGACACAGTGCCGCGGCGGATCTCGAGGTTGCCGGACTTATTGACGATGTAGAAGTAGAAGGTGCCGTTGTTGGCGTAGTTCGGGTGGAAGGCGACACTGAGCAGTCCTTGCTCGCCGCAGCAGGAGATGATGCTGCTCACGTCGAGGAAGGGGGTGGCGTTGAGCGCGCCATTCTTGTAGATGCGGATCGTTCCTGTCTGCTCGACGATGAAGAGCCGCGGATCGCCTGGCGGAGTGGTGAGATACACGGGGCTCGACAGCCCCGACACCACCAGCTGAAGAGCGAGCGACGCGGGCGCTGCCACGGAGTACGTCACCGTCGCCGTCGCCTGCTGTCCCGCCGTCACCGGCACGTTCTGCGACGAGGGCGACCCCGTGTAATTCTGCCCCGACGCGGTGACGATGTTCGCCGCGACCGCGTACGTGCCCGGTGCGAGGTTGGTGAGCGTCGACGTCGCCCCGACGTTTTGGGAGTAGCTCCCGGGGCCGGTGACCGTAATCGCGGCTGCCATGCCTGACGGCAGGCCGGTCACCGTCAACGCCAACGACCCAACCCCGCTGCCGGTCGGAGTCGACTGACAGCCAACGATCGCGGCCGCGAGGAGGAAAATCCCCCCGCGCCACAGTGTGCGTCCACCCATGAGCTACTCCCGGCCGAGGTGAATACTCCCGCGCTCGTCCCTAAGACGAGCGCGGAAGGCCGCCGGTCATTGCTTCACGATCTTGTAGACG
>Ga0187777_10000373_pt1 | contig 32139 bp, 24 predicted proteins | sample 1015_Q2_SP5_10_M_FD_132416 | JGI IMG/M metagenome (GOLD analysis project Ga0187777, IMG submission 132416) | Tropical peat soil microbial communities from peatlands in Department of Meta, Colombia - 1015_Q2_SP5_10_MG | ecosystem: Environmental > Terrestrial > Soil > Wetlands > Peat | place... | reverse complement strand
CGCACGCCGTCGAAGACCTCGGGATGGCTGGTCACCTCGGGATACTCAAGGACGGTGCCATCGAGCGCGGCAAAGACATCGATAACACGCGCCACAAGACCCAGCCCGGCCAGCACACATTCCTGCTTGGCGACGATGGTGGCTGCCGCCACCTGGTGCGGATCGACGCAGGCGTAGGTGGTGGCGTCGCGCGTGACGCTGTCCTCGCGCAGCGCGTTCTCAAGAATCGCGGTGATGCGGCGGCTTTGCCAGTCCATAAAGAAGCAGTGGTCAGTTGCCAGTTGTCAGTTGCCAGTTTCGACCACGGCACCATTCATGCAAAATGACGGTTTGGGCCCGAACCTTTGCATCCCGAAGAACCAGCCGCGTAGCGGCGAAATGAATTTAGCCCAGGGCGTAAGCCCTGGGTAGGCGATCATAAAATTTCAGAGCCCCGCAGGGGCGGCACAGATACGAAATATCAGACCAAGGCTTGCAGGGCCGCCCGCGCTTTCTCCAGCAGCAATTCCAGCTCCCCCGCGCGCTTGCGCAGACCTTCGATTACCTTCTCCGGCGCCTTGGCCAGAAACTGCTCGTTCGCAAGCTGACGGCGAGCGTTGGCCAACTCGGTCTCCATCTTCGCCAGATCCTTTTCCAGACGCGCGCGCTCGGCGGCGGTGTCGACCTTCTTTTCGTACTCGACCACGACGTCGAAGCGCGCTGTGTGTCGCGCACCCGCAACTTTCGAGAGCTCCGAATTTACAAAAGCGATGCCGCTGACGTTGGCCAGCCGCTCCACCGCCTCGCGATTCTCTTCGATGAGGCGCCGAACGCCATCATCTGCGAACACGCGGATGGGCGCTCTCACTTTTGGCTCGATTTTCAGGTCATGCCGAACTTGGCGCACGCTGACGATCAGGTCTTGGAGCAGGGACATCTCCGTCTCCAGATTTTCGCTGATCAGCACGTCGTCGTGTTCGGGAAATGCCGCCAGCGCGATCGACTTCAGTGGCGGCTTGCCGCCATATAACGCGCGCCATAGCTCCTCGGTGATGAAGGGCATGAATGGCGAGAGCATCCGCAGCGCGCCGTCGAAGACGCTGGTCAGGACCCCTAGCGCCGACAGCGCAACCTCGGGCTCTTCGGCATTCAACCGCAACTTGGAGAGTTCGATATACCAATCGCAGAAATCGCCCCAGAAGAATGTGTAGACGCGATGTGCAGCCTCGTCGAAACGGTAGGCCTCGAGCGCCTCATTCACCTCGCGTGCGGTGCGATGGAAGCGTGAAACAATCCAGCGATCTTCGAGCGCCTGAGCGCTCCCCGGAGATACGCCGTTCGCCGTTGTAGAGACGCAGCACGCTGCGTCTCTGCGGTTGGGAGTCTGGGGCAGTGGGCTTTGTGGCGCCCGGCCCATGTTCATGAAGATGAAGCGCGCGGCGTTCCAAATCTTGTTGGCGAAGGCGCGATAGCCCTCGGTACGCGCGGGATTAAAGGCAATGTCGGTGCCGGGCGAGGCCATGGCCGCTAGCGTGAAGCGGGTCGCATCGGTGCCGTATTTCCCGATGATCTCGATGGGATCGATGACGTTGCCCTTGGTCTTGGACATCTTCTGGCGCTCGGCGTCGCGCACCAGGGCGTGGATGTAGACCTCGCGGAAGGGTACGGAGTCGTCGGCGCGATCGGCGAACTCGCTGGCCTGCTTGATGGAGGGGTCCTGCTTGTGGTCGCGCATGAAGTGGCAGCCGAACATGATCATGCGCGCCACCCAGAAGAACAGAATCTCGTAGGCGGTGATCAGCAGCGTCGAGGGGTAGAAGATTTCCTGGTCGCGCGTCTTTTCCGGCCAGCCCAGCGAGGTGAAGGGCAAGAGGCCAGACGAGAACCACGTATCGAGCACGTCGGATTCCTGCGTCAGGTTCGTGCTGCCGCACGTCGCGCACCTGGCCGGCGTCTTGCGCGCGACCGTGATGTGCTGGTGCTCGGCGCAATACCACGCCGGGATGCGGTGCCCCCACCAGAGCTGCCGCGAGATGCACCAGTCGTGGATGTTCTCCATCCAGTGCAGGTAGATGGTCTTGTAATTCTCCGGCGTGAAGCGCACTTCACCGCGTTCGACCACCTCGCGTCCGCGCTGGGCCAGGCTGGGCTCGCCGTTCTTGCCCTCTTTGGTCATCGCCATGAACCACTGGGTCGAGAGCCGCGGCTCGACGATGTCCTTGCTGCGGTCGCATTTCCCGATCGGCACCACGTAGTCCTTCATGCCGGCCAGCAGCCCGCGCTGCTTGAGGTCGGCGACCACGCGCTCGCGCGCCGCGAAGCGGTCGAGCCCGGCGTACGGGCCGGCGTTCTGGTTCATGTGCGCGGTCTCGTCCATGATGTCGATCTGCGGCAGGTTGTGCCGCAGGCCAGCCTGGAAGTCGTTGGGATCGTGCGCCGGCGTCACCTTCACCGCGCCGGTGCCGAACTCCGGCTGCGCCAGCTCATCCAGAATGATGGGAATCTCGCGCTCCATCAGCGGCAGCAGCACACGTTTTCCGTGAAGGTGCGCGTAGCGCGGGTCGCGCGGATTGACGGCCACCGCCGTGTCGCCCAGCATGGTCTCCGGTCGCGTGGTTGCGACGGTAATGAACTCCTTCGTCCCGATCACCGGGGTCCCCGGCGAGCCCGGTTTTGGCTCGCTGGGGTGGATGACGGGATACTTGATCTCATACAGCTTGCCCGGCGTCTCCTCGTGCACGACTTCGAGGTCGGAGATCGCGGTCAGGCATCCCGGGCACCAGTTGACGATGTACTTCCCGCGATAGATAAGCCCTTCTTCGTACAGGCGGACGAACACTTCGCGCACCGCGCGCGAGAGGTTCTCGTCCATGGTGAAGTACTCGCGCGACCAGTCCACCGTGTCGCCGATGCGCTTCATCTGCTCGACGATGGCCCCGCCGTAGTGCCGCTTCCACTCCCACACCCGCTCGACGAAGGCCTCGCGCCCCATCTGCCGGCGCTGCTTGCCCTCGCTGGCAAGCTGGCGCTCGACCATCATCTGCGTGGCGATGCCGGCGTGGTCGGTCCCCGGCAGCCACTCGGTGATGAAGCCGCGCATGCGGTGCCAGCGCGCCATGATGTCCATCTGCGTGTGGTTGAGCATGTGTCCCATGTGCAGACGGCCAGTCACGTTGGGCGGCGGCAGTTGCATGCAGAAGACCGGCCTGCCCGGCCCGACCGCCGCGGCGGGCACCTCGAACAGGCGCTCTCTTACCCAGTACTCGGCCCAGCGCGCCTCGATGGCGGTCGGGTCGTAAGCTTTGGGAAGCTCGTGGGGCATCAGTTTCGATAGCGAAGTGATAGGTAAATCCTGATCTTACAGGCGCGGGGAAAAAGGGGTCAATGCAACGCCGGGAGAGTGTATGGCGGATGCAGAAGCGTACACACCCCGGCGTGCCCATGTCGCGCAAACCAGCATAAACATTGGTCCAACTCGCTATGACATGCGTTTCACCCGCGTCAAATGCGGCTCCGAGCGATGGGCGCGTGGGCGCGGCGCGGGCGTGGGCGGGATGGAGCGAGGGGAAAACGGCTGCACCCTCCCACATCGCTGCTGTATCTCGTGTGCAAATTGAACGCGGGTGGTTGTCGGGATTTGGCGATGCTAGCCGGAGTGCGGGTACGGTGTGAGCATGCTATTTTGCGGTGCGAGCTGAATTGCCGACAATTCAGAAAGTTGTGGACTCACGACACACTGGTTCGCGGGCTCCACAGCGAGATTGGGGGTGCACACCTAGAGTGACCTTATTCAGGCAAACCGACCCGGCGCATAAGCTCAGTGAATCTGGGATCCGATCGCAAAGTGTCCATCTGGGGATCATTCTTCAAGACGAGCATCTCGAAGCCACGAACCCGAAAGCCCTTTTCCAGGTATTGAAACGCACGTTCCCTGTCTCCCAAGTGGGCGTAATCCTGGGCGATAAGATAGCGATCAGCGAGAGTAGCGGCAGGCAAGTCCGGCTTGCTTTCGTCATGCGCTAGGAGCTCGAGTTCTTTCAAGAACATCGCGCGCAGGCCAGAATGAGCGTAGGCCTCGGTCATCGCGGCCACGCGGTTGATCTCCGACGGCCTACCGGAGAGGGCTGCCGCTGTCTGTCTTTCCGACAGATAATCATCGTACCTTCCCTTCAACAGGTGTACCTGTGCGAGGCGGACATGGGCGGAGTAAAACTTGGGATCGAGCGAAAGTGCCCTTTTGAATTGCCGTTCAGCACGATCGAAGTCACGGGCAAAGTAATAAACGACGCCCGCGGCGGTGTTGGTGTTGACCGAGAGTGGATCCAGTTGCAACGCTCGGTTTGTTGCGGAGAGCGCTTCCTGGTGCCTGCCCATGTTCGTTAAGAAGGCTGCATACCACTGGTAAGCTGTGGAATAATTCGGATTTAGTTCAAGCGCGCGCTTGAACTCTCGCTCTGCCGCGACGAAATTCCACTCGTAGTTCTGCTTAGCATATGCGAGTGACGCATGGGCTTCCCCAAGTGACTCGTCTAAAGCCAGTGCCCGTTCGGCAACTGCCGCTCCGCGCGGTGATCCTGAAAGGTTGTAGCAATCGGCGAGTCCCGCATAAGCAGCAGCGTAGTTCGGTTGCTTTGCGATCGCGGCGTTGAAATACCCGATTGCACGCTCTAAGTCTTCCTTCGTCCTCTTGTTCCAGTGGTAACGCCCCCTCAGGTACAGGTCGTATACGGCGGGGTCGACCTCGTGGGTTGCGGAAATGTACTTTCCCTGGTTGGGATGCAGCTTGGCGTGTATTTCATGGACAATATCCTTAGCTGCGTCGCTCTGCAGTCGCAACACGTCATGGATCTCCCGGTCATAGCTCTCAGCCCAGATGTGCTCATCTGTATCAGCACGGATAAGCTGTGTGCGTATACGGACTCGATCACCCGAGCGTTGTACCGAGCCTTCCACGACGGCGTCGACGTTCAGCTCTTTGGCGATTTCCGGCAGAGACTTGTGGCTCAACTTGTATGTCATGATGGACGTACGGGAGATTACGCGCACGTCCCCCTGCTTTGCGAGCTGCGTAATCAGTTCATCCGTCATACCATCCACGAAGTAGTCCTGGGCAGGATCGCCGGAGAGATTAGCCAAGGGGAGCACTGCGAGGGATTGAATTGGGTGAGAGCTGCCGCCGGAAGATCTAAGCTGTGGTGGCAAGTGTGCGCGCCATGCAAGTGCAATCAGTAGAGTTCCTAGGAAGGCGGCAACCAGCACGAGAACACGGCTGGCTGTACGCCTCGTGGGCGCCTTCAAGAGGGTCGAAGCATGCCGTATCCGGTTAAGTTCATCCCTCATCTCGAAGGCATGTTCGAAACGCCGTCTCGGGTCCTTCTCTAGGGCCTTGTTGATGATGTCTTGCAATTCGATCGACACTTCGGGGTTAACAAGTCTTGGCTGGATGGGAACCTTGTGCAAAATAGCATCGAACACCGCACCCGGACTGTCGCCGTTGAACGGAAGCGCGCCAGTTACGGTCTCATAGAGCGTCACCCCGAATGAGAACAGATCGCTACGACCGTCCAATGGCTTACCCAAGACCTGTTCGGGGGACATGTAGGCAACGGTCCCAAGCGTCCTTCCGGAGTTCGTCAGGTTGTGCTCGCCACCTGCAGCGGCATTTTTCTTTGGTCGAACCATCTTGGCCAAACCGAAATCAAGGAGTTTCGCTTGCTTGCTGGTGGTCACGAAGATATTGGCCGGCTTTATGTCGCGATGAATGATGCCCTTGCTGTGGGCGGCATTGAGGGCATCAGCGATTTGCGACCCAAGCTCCGGTACCCAGCGGCAGTCGACGGAGTGCTCCGCAATGCAGTGCTTGAGTGTGCGCCCTTCCAGAAACTGCATCGCAATGAAGGGTCGCCCCTCACATTCATCGATTTCGTAGATGGTACAGATATTGGGATGGTCGAGTGCGGAAGCGGCTGACGCTTCGCGTCGAAATCGCTCCACCGCCTCGCGATCATAGGCGGCATCTTGAGGCAGAAATTTGAGAGCGACAACCCGGCCGAGCTTTACATCCTCTGCCTTGTAGACAACGCCCATGCCTCCGCCGCCGAGTAGCGAAAGGATGCGATAGTGTCCGATGTCGCGACCCGATAAATCGTCTATGGGGCTTCTGGTGAGCAGGTCGGCTGCAACCTGGAGAGCAGGCGACTCAATGAAGTTCTGCGCTTCAGCATCGTTGTCAAGCAAGGATTCCACTTCTTGCCGAAGTTCCGGATCGTCCTTGCAATGTTGCTCGAGGAATGCTGATCGTGCTGCGGCATCAAGTGCAACCGCAGCGTGATAGAGCTGTTCAATCTGGAGCCACCGTTCGGAGGTCATGATTTAGGGCTAGCGCGGAGTTCGCGCAGTAACCAAGCCTTTGCAAGTCTCCAGTCGCGCCGAACCGTCTCTGGGGAGACCTTCAACACCTCCGCCGTCTCGTCAACCGAGAGGCCGCCAAAGAAGCGCAATTCGACAACCTGACCCTTGCGGACGTCAATTTTGCTCAAATGTTCGAGCGCATCGTCGACGGCAACTAGATCCGGCGGGCGCGTGGGCGCAATCTCCGGGAAGTCGTCGAGAGCGATCGCTGGTGCTCCCCCTCCGCGCTTCAGGTAGGCCCTCGAACGCGCGAAATCGACTAGGATGCGACGCATCAGCCTGGCACATAGAGCGAAGAAGTGGGCCCGGTTCTGCCAGCGTACATGTTGAAGATCGATGAGCCTCATATATGCTTCGTTAATGAGGCCTGTGGTTTGTAAGCTCTGATCCGGGCGTTCCCGCCGCATCTGTCGCTTTGCTACGCGCCGTAACTCCGCGTAGACGAGAGGAATCAGCTCGTCAAGCGCACTCTCGTCTCCATGACTCCACGCCCTTAGGAGCTGCGTCACATCTTGGCGTTCACCCTGTGTGGACACGGGCCGCTCTCTGCACCATAGGCTATCTCGTTTGGAATCTGCAGGATGATAACACCGCCGCCTACGCAAAAATAAATCTTTGCCCGTTACCGTTTCGGCCGTGATTTCCCGCTTTCCTAGATAGAGGCTGCCATAGGGGGAGGGGGAATCATGAACCGCATAATTGCCCTGTGTTTTTCGATTGGGTTGTTGGCATGTGCTGTTGCTCAGGAACGGTCTGGTGCTGCGGCACCGAGCGCGCAGCAGACCGTGGCCGCAGGACGATTCGGGGAGATCCACTTCCCGGTCTCATGTAACGCCGATGCTCAGACAAGATTTGACCTGGCCGTGGCCATGTTGCATTCGTTCTTCTACCCGGAGGTGGCCAAAGCCTTCAATCGAGTGCTGGATGTCGATCCCAACTGCGCAATGGCTTACTGGGGTGTGGCTATCAGCCAGCGCCCAAACCCGCTCGTTCCGCCGTTTCCCACCGCCGCCTTGAAAGCGGGGTTGGAAGCAGCTCAGAAAGGAGTGGACTCGAACCCAAAGACCCAGCGTGAAAAAGATTGGCTTGCGGCGATACAGGTGTTTTTCAAGGATTACGACACGAAGGATCACCTAGCCCGCGTCGCTTCGTACGCCAAGGCCATGCAGCAAGTCCACGAGCACTATCCTGATGACACGGAAGCAGCAGTGTTTTACGCCCTGGCCCTGAACGAGAGCGCCGACCTGAGCGACAAAACTTATGCCAACCAACAAAAGGCCGCAAGCATACTGGAGCGCGTCCTTGCGGAACATCCGTCGCATCCAGGTGCGATCCATTACCTCATCCACAGCTACGACTATGCGCCGATGGCCCACCATGCAATAGACGCCGCCAATAAATATGCCGCGATCGCACCAGCGGCGCCGCACGCCCTCCATATGCCAGCTCACATTTACAGCATGATGGGTATGTGGGAAGACTCGGTCAAGACCAACCAAGCATCCTTGGATTGTGCACGGGAGTACGCAGCGAAGAATTTCCAAGGCGCAGCGCACCCTACAGAACCACATCTCCTCGATTTTATGGAGTATGCCTATCTTCAGCTGGGCAAGGATGACCAAGCGCGAAAACTTGTGGAGCAGGCAGCGTCGATCGAGAAATTTCCCACGACTCCGATGGGAGTGGATACGGGAATGGCAGCCGTTCCCGCTCGGTTCGCCTTGGAACGGGGAGCTTGGGCTGAAGCGGCTTCGCTTGCGCTCCGGCCTACTACGTACGGGTACGCCGAGGCGATCACGCGTTTCGCGCGTGCGATTGGGTCGGCGAAAACAGGCAACCTGGTGGCAGCGCGATCCGAATTGGACAAGATGCTGGCGATACAAAAAGCATATGCAGGCAAGAGCGATTCTTTGTATTGGGAGGCTCAGACCGAGGTCTTGACCAAGGCTGCCTCTGGATGGATTGCCCGGGCCGAGGGCCGCAACGAAGATGCTGTAAACCTGCTGCGGACAGCGGCTAACCTCGAAGATTCAAGTGAGAAACACGTCGTCATGGAGAACCGTCTCTTTCCAGTGCGCGAACAGCTTGGATACTTGCTTTTGGAATTGGGTAGACCGCAGGAGGCACTATTTGAGTTCGAAAAATCACTTGTAGCTACACCCAAGAGGCTGCGTGGTCTCTATGGCGCCGGGAAGGCAGCAGAACTGTTGGGAGAGACCGACAAAGGGCGGGCTCATTTCCGGGATCTGGTCGAACAGACCAGGAACGCCGAGGTTGATCGTGACGAGATCCGCGAGGCACGCAAGGTCCTTGTAAAGCCTGAGAGATGAGGCAGTAAGGGAAGTGCAATGGTTGTTGACTGCGAAAGGGAGATTGCCATGACCGAGGAGATAAAGGTGCTGCCAGAACTGACACTTCAAACGCTTAAGACGCCGGCTGAAATCGTCGTGCGCTGCTCTGGGAAGGTGGTAGAAAAAACGGCCGGTGCACTTCAGAAACACCTCAGCAGCCTCCTTCCAGGTTCTCGATGCGTCGTGCTGGACCTTGCTGGCGTGATTTCCTTTGATGGAACGGGGCTTTCTGCTGTCGCAGAGGTTTGGTCAACTGCACAGAGGCATTGCGCCCAGTTGGAGATAATGTGGTCACCGGGAGTCCCTCTCCGCCCTCAAGGGTTATGACGGCAAGTGGAGTCATGTTTCCGAGCAACTGATCGCGCTGGCCGAGGCCACGCCGGCGGAAAAATTCGCCTGGCGTCCGGCGCCGGGCGTGCGCTCGACCAGCGAAGTCTACATGCACATCGTCCGCGAATTTCTACCTGCTGAGCTTCACCGGGCTGAAGATGCGCGCCGACATGAAAGAGGGCATGAGCAAATCCGTCACCTCGAAGGCAGAGGTCATCGCCTGGCTGAAGCGGTCGCTCGAAGCCGTCAAGACCGCCCACGCCGCGGCGACGCCCAAAGACCTGGACGCAAGGTGAAGACCTTCGCCGGGGACGCAACTGTGGACGCCGTCTATCTACGGATCATCATCCACGCCAACGAGCACATGGGACAGTTGGTCGCCTACGCACGCATGAGCGGGGTTGTCCCGCCATGGAGCAAACCATAACCGCAGGGGCGATTATTCGGATTCCACCGCGTCTAGGCCTGGTCGAACAACTTCACCGCGAGGGCGCCGTGCGTAACCGCGGCTCCGGCGCGAAGCGCGGCCGCCAGCATCGCGGCTTCGGTGACTTCTTCGCGGGTGGCGCCGGCGCGTTTGGCCGCGCGGGTGTGCACATCGAGGCAATAAGGGCATTGGGTTGTGCAGGCCACCGCGATGGCAATCAGCTCGCGATACTTCCTCGGGATGGCCCCGTCTTCGCGCCCCACTGTCTTGTCGAACTGCACGAAGGCAGAGAATTCGGTGGGCGCCAGTTGCTTGAATTGACCCAGGAGTTTCAGGTCGTCAGAATGGTGGTAGTGCATCGCTCCCCCTGTCATTGAGGTTTAGTGACGTTCGCGCTGCCAGGTGATCAGATGCTCTAAGCGGTAAAACCGACTCGTGAGGAGCATTCGCCTGAGGGGGCCCGTCTCAGAACGGAGCGCATCCGTCTCGAAGAGGAGCTTTCTGACCCACTCCTGGCGCCTGGGGCCTGGGTGATGGCGGATGATTCAGACCATTCTTTGAGGGAACGGGTTGGAACCGCACCCCAAGGCGGCGACAGGTTATTGGTTTTTTTTCTCCAACTCGCGGGTGACGGCGGCGATGAGTTCAGGCTTCAGCCGCTCCAGGGCCTGTTCCACGATGCTGGCGATGCGCCCCGGATCGACTGCGGTCTGGGTTACCCTCGCGGCGCTGGCCTGGGGTGCGAACTCTGCAACCGGTGGGGCGCTGCGCTGCGCTTCCGGCGCCGGGGCTGGTTGCACAGGGAATTCAGGGCTGGAGGGGGCAAACTCCGTACGCGCCTCGATCTCGGAGGGTTCCACCGGCTGGTGCGAAAAAGGTTTGAACTCGGGCAGAGTGGCCGCTTCGCGGAACGTGGGGAGTTCGACTGCCGCCGGAGCTGGCTCTGGAAACGGCGCGGGAATCTCCCAGTCCAGCGAGGCTTCCGTGCTCACGGCCGGGCTTGCCGGCGGAGCGGACTCACGCAGCTCGCTGATCTGCACGGCCTGCTGCATCTGCTGGTGCAGAGGTACAGCGAGCTCATCGGGCTCAATCTCAGCCTCTTGCGCGACCCAAACCGGCACGGCCGCCACGAACGGCGCCGCAGAATTCGGCTGCATCGGACGGCCCGAAGACTCCGGCGTCGGGAACGGCGTCGCCGGCTCATCCCACGAGAGCAGCTCAGACAAAACTTCCGGTGCTGGCGGAGGCGCGCTTTCGCTGGTCTCAGACCGGGGGTGATTAAAGCCCTCCGCAGCGTATTCCAAGGGGCCCGGGCTGGCTGGTGACGCGGACCAGGTCTCGGCCAGCGGTCCGCTCGCGCCAGCGCTCTCGGCTTCGGCGCCGGAGGCCTGCGGCGCGGGGAAGTCATCTTCGCGCGTGCTGGCGTCTACGCCAACAGCGGGTTCGCGCGCAGGCTCAGGAGCGGCGGACGCCTCCAACCCCGCTTGGAATCTGTCAAACTCTTCCACAGGCGCGGGCGCGGCTGGCTTTTCGTCAACCGGATGCGCCGCCGGTTCCACCTCGAACACCCCCGAGAGTCCCGCGGCAGAAGCCATGCGCGGGCCCTCCTCGATTTTCACCGGCTCGGGGTCGCGCTCCACCTCGAATTCGACGGGAGCAGCCGCAAGGGGTGCGGGTGGCTGGGGTGCTTCCTCGGGGATCAGGTCCATGCCAATCACTGGGGTGGAGGCCATCTCTGTTGGTATCTCGAAGGAGGTGTGCGTAGTCTCAAGCTGCGGCTCCGGCGCGGCGGGTTCAGGCTCCGCCATCATCTCCGCCTCGCTCTCTGCTTGCGACCGCCGCTTCGGCCGGGGCGAAACTTTCTCCTCCAGCTTTTTTACCACTGCCAGCAGTTCGGTGGCCTCGAACGGCTTGACAATCAGCCCGTCGGCGCGGACGCGGTTCACCTCTTCGGCTTTGAACGCCTCCATCTTACCCACGCTGAGCACGATGGGAGTGCGCGCCGTTTCGCGGCTATTGCGAATGCGCTCGCACACTTCCAGACCGGAGTATCCGGGCATGTAGACGTCGAGCACCACCAGGTCGGGCAGTTCGGCCGCGATCTTCTTCAGTGCCTGGGCGCCGTTGCTGACGGCCACCACGTCATATCCGGCTTCGGTGAGGATCTTCTTTCCCATGTTCTGGGCGGTTAGGCTGTCGTCGGCCAGCAGGATCTTCAGGGACACGTAGTTTCCTTTGGGACAGTGGAGTCTCGCCCCAAAGTACTTTCATTGGGCGCGCAAAGTCAACGAACCATGCACCTCGGTAACGTGACCTTGGGAGGGTGAGGGGCCGTGTTTTGTTGAGATTGCGGCGTGCATTCCGCCCCAAACGGAGGTTACAGAGGTAACGGCAAAGTGCCGCCACCCACGTCTTGCATCCGGCCCTTTAGAACGGCCACAGCTTCTTTTTCTTCTTCTTCCTGCCCTTGCTGGAGGATTGGGCATCGTTCGATCCCCCGCTCGCGCTACTGGAGGAACTGGAGGCCTGCTGGGAGCTGTCGGCGGTACTGGCGGAACTCTGCGAGTCGCCTGCCGCCTCGTTGAGCTGTGCGGGAGGCGCCTGCGGAGCCTGGCTGGCAGGCTGCGCGGCCTCGCCCACCGGTTTCAGTTCGGGCAGGGCGTCGCCAGCGTTACCGGTTGCCAGGGCGGGATTGTCGCCGCCCGGTGAACGAGGAACCGGCTGGTTGGGAGGCGGCGCTGCGCCTGCGGGCCCGGCCTGAACGGTAACCGTGCTGGGTCCCGGAGCGAGCGCGCGCTGTGCCTGAACTGCGACCTCGGTCGCACTGGTCTCGCGCGGGGGCACCAATGTCGGCTCGCCCACCTTCGCCGACTGGGAAACGTCCGGGCGGCGACGGAAATTGACCATCAGCCGGCTGAAGTGTCCCGCCTCGCGGCGGCTCTCCTCTTCCTGCTTGTTCTGCGCGATGGCTTCCGGCGTGGCCTTGGGAACGGGACGGTGCAGCGCCTCCAGGCGGACGCGCGCATCTTTGGCGCGGCCCATCACCGGATAGCGGGTCAGGATCCGGCTGTAGGCATTGGCGGCCTCGTCCGTGAAATGCTTCACTTCCCTGGCCCGGGCGGCTTCGTCCTTAATCGATCGGGAAAGCTCGGCCTCGCGCTCATTGGCCTGGCCCAACATGTAAAGAGCATCGTCCACGCCGCTGTAAAGCGGATAGGTATCGGCCAGCGACTGCAGGCGCGCGATCGCCGCTGGCCACGCCTCCTTGCCATAATAGAAGCGTCCGATGCGGAACTCGCGTTCGGCCAATACCTCTTGCACTTCACGCAAGCGCTGTTTGGCCTCCGGGACCAGCTTGCTGTCGGGGAACTGCAGGATGAGCTGCTTGTACTCCTCCTCGGCGCGCTTGGCGTGGGTGAAGTCGCGGTCCGGCTTGTCCATCTGCCGGTAATGGATGTTGGCCACCTTCAACTGCGCTTCGGCCGCTTCCGGCAGGTTGGGGAAGAAGGTGATGAAGTCCTTATATTCAATCTCCGCCTGCGCCAGTCCCGCCGAGCCGCCTTCGGCGTACCAGGAATCGCCCACTGCCAGCTTGGCCCGCGCCACGTATTCCGAATCCGGGTAGGTGTTGATCATGGTCTGCAGCGAGAGCCGCGCCACGTCGTAACGGTTGTGCTGCATGGCGTCCATGGCGCGGTCGAACAGCACCTTGTCGGGCTGCGCCGAATTCACGTTGGCGATGGGGTTGGTAATTTTCTTGTTCTTCCGGAGAGAGCAGGAGGTCACCGATAGCAACAAAACCGGGAGCAGAGCTAGGAATAGAATGCGTCGGATCATGAATACCTCAAGAACCCCCTTGGGTCTCGGCCTTTAGCTTTTGGCCAAAAGCCAAGGGCCAATCGCCAAAAGCGCTTCACACCTTCTGCAGGGTGGCCTCGTGAGCAGCCTTCAGAAGCTTTTCAACGTTCTCCCTGGGATTGCCTGTACCAAACACTGCGCTGCCGGCCACCAGAATTTCGGCGCCTGCGCGCACTACTTCGCCAACTGTGTCCAGCGCGATGCCGCCATCCACCTCGATGCGGAAATTCACGCCCCTGGCATTACGCATGGTCGCCAGCTTGCGAATCTTCTCCACCGAGCCGGGGATGAACTTCTGCCCGCCAAAGCCTGGGTTCACCGACATCACGAGCACGTGGTCCACCATGTCCAGCACCTCGCCCAGGGTTTGCACCGGGGTGGCAGGATTGATCACCACACCCGGCTTACATCCATGCTGGCGCACCAGGTCGAGGCTGCGGTTCAGATGGCGGCTGGCTTCCTGATGCACGGAAATCCAGTCCGCGCCCGCCTCGGCGAAGGCCGGGACGTACTGGTCCGGGTCCTCAATCATCAGGTGGACGTCGAGTGGCAGTTCCGTCACCTTGCGCAGCGACGCCACCACCGGCGGCCCGATGGTGATGTTGGGGACAAAATGACCGTCCATCACGTCCACGTGCAGAACCGTCGCCCCGCCCTCCACGGCCAGGGTCACTTCGTCCGCCAGGCGAGCGAAATCAGCGGACAATATCGAGGGTGCCAGTTCAATCAATGCAGAACTCTCGAGAGACGAAGACTGCAAAATTGTAGCACGCAGGGGTGGGCGGGCGGCCCAACCGCCATTTCAATAAAGATTGTCATCCCGCCCGAGGAGCTTCAGCTCCGAGTCGAGGGACCTTGCGTTTCAAAGCGACGCCCCACGGCATTGTGCGGCGGACAAAGCACAAGGTCCCTCCGCTCTGACAATTCTTTCGGGCTCCCAATGGCTGCCGGCGAGCGGCGAGTGTTGTACTATCCGCCCAGTGGCCCTCGTCGAAGTGCGCAACCTGACCAAGATTTTCCCGCTGGGCGAATCCGCGTTCGGCGGACGCGCCCACGGTGAAGTGCGCGCCGTTGACGGCGTGTCGCTCGACATTGCTGCAGGCGAAACGCTTGGCCTGGTGGGCGAATCGGGTAGCGGCAAAAGCACGCTGGGCCGAATGATCCTGCGGCTGATCGAGCCCACCTCAGGCAGCATCCGCTTCGATGGCGAGGATGTTCTCGCCGCTGGCCGCGTCCAGATGCGCCGCCTGCGCCGCGACATGCAGATCGTTTTCCAGGATCCCTTCGGTTCGCTCGACCCGCGCATGACCGTGGCCGACATCGTCACCGAGCCGCTGGTGATCCACAATGACGCCGGCCGCGAGGCACGCCTCGCGACCGCGGCCGAGCTGATGCGTGCCGTCGGGCTTGACGAGTCCGCGCTTCGTCGTTACGCCCATGAATTCTCCGGAGGCCAGCGTCAAAGGATCGGCATCGCGCGCGCCCTAGCGCTCAAACCCAGGCTCATCGTGGCCGATGAACCGGTTTCCGCCCTAGACGTGAGCGTGGGCGCGCAGATCGTCAACCTGCTGGCCGACCTGCAGCGTGAGTTTCGGCTCACCTACCTATTCATCTCGCACGCCATGCCGGTGGTGCGCTATCTCGCAACGCGCGTTGCAGTGATGAAGGCGGGAAAGATTGTGGAAGTCGGAACTACCGAGCAGGTGACCACGCGTCCGCAGCATCCCTACACGCGCAGTCTGCTGGAGGCCACGCCGGAGCTGAGAACGTAGCGCCCGCAAGGACAGCCGCCGGGACGGCCGCGCTACTGTTAACGGCCTGCAGTGATATAAAATCCCGGCCTCTGCCACTATCCCAGGAGGCGCCATGTCCACAGCTCCCGCCGCGCCGGTTGCGGAACCACTTTCCGAGCCGGCGCGCATCATTAATACCTTCGTAGCCCCCACCAAGACACTCGCCGATGTGAAGCGGGTTTCGCGCTGGTGGTCGCCGTTTATTCTGATCGTGATTGCCTCCTATGCTCTGATCGTGGTGGCGGGACAGAAAGTTGGCTGGGAGCAGTTGACCGAGAACGGACTGCGGTTGCAGCCCAGGCAGGCAGCGCAACTGGAGAACCTGCCCGCCGGCCAGCGCGCCGCAGCCATGGAACGCGCGGTCAAGATCACCAGAACGATTGCGTACGCCTTCCCAGTGATCAACCTGATCTTGCTGCTGATCATAGCGGCGGTGCTGATGGCGTCGTTCAATTTCGGGGCCGGGGCGGAGATTCCCTTCGGCACTGCCTTGGGCGTGGTCATGTACGCCAGCTTGCCCGGCATAATCAAGGCCCTGCTGGCGATCGTCTCGCTTCTGGCGGGCGCCAGTCCCGAGGGCTTCAACTTCCAAAACCCGGTCGCCACCAACCCGGGATATTTCATAGACCCAGTAGCCTCACCGGCCCTGTTCCGCCTGGCCTCGGCCCTCGACATAATCATGATCTGGACCCTGGTGCTGGCTGCAATCGGCTTTGCCGCGGTCAGCAAGCTGAAACGTGGGACCACCTTGGCCATCGTGTTCGGGTGGTACATCGTGTTTATCTTGGCAGCGACGGCATTGGGTGCACTGTTCTCCTAAAGTCGTCGGCTGCTGGATCATCGCCGCTCAGGGTCTAAATCACGCAAAACAAAGGGAATCCTTTCGCGGCGGAAGGCGTCCGTGTTCTAATACGCAAATTGAATATGCCCACAACCGCCCTTAGGGCCCGGCGCCAGATCAATGCGATGCATCGCCGCTTCCGCGAGTGGAAGATGATCGCCAAGGGGCTGCTCTCGACCGACCATCCCGTCCTGGCACACCTGATCCCCATGCGACGCTGCAACCTGGCCTGCGCCTACTGCAATGAGTTTGACGCGGTCTCGAAGCCGGTGCTGCTCGAGACCATGTACCGCCGCATCGACAAGCTGGCTGAACTGGGCACGACCATCATGACGGTCTCGGGCGGCGAGCCGCTGCTGCATCCTGATCTAGACGCCATCCTCCGCCGCATCCGCTCCACCGGCGCACTGTGCGGACTGATCACAAACGGGTATCTCTTGAACGCCGAACGCATCCAGCGCCTGAACCGCTCCGGCCTCGAGCACCTGCAGATCTCCATCGACAACGTGATGCCGGACGAGGTCTCGAAGAAGAGCCTCAAGGTGCTCGACAAGAAGCTGCAACTGCTGGCCGAACACGCCGAGTTTCACGTCAACATCAACTCGGTGGTGGGTGGCGGGATCAAGAACCCGCAGGATGCCGTGGTCATCGGCCGCCGCGCGCTGGAGTTGGGATTAACTTCGACGGTGGGCATTATTCACTCCGGCGATGGCCAACTGCTGCCACTTAACGAAGCAGAACGGGCCATCTACCGCCAGATGAAGGCGATGGAAAAAGGCAGCTACGCCCGCGTCAACCGCTTCCAGGAAAACATCGCCAACGGCCGGCCCAACGACTGGCGCTGCCGCGCCGGCGCCCGCTATCTCTACATCTGCGAGGATGGCCTGGTCCACTACTGCTCGCAGCAGCGCGGATATCCCGCCACGCCGCTTGAGGAGTACACAGTGGCCGACATCCGCCGCGAGTACGTGACCGCCAAAGGCTGCGCGCCGCACTGCACCGTCTCGTGCGTGCACCAGGTGTCGTATCTCGACTTCTTCCGCGGACCCCAGGAACGTGTCCCGGCGCCCCCGGCGGGCGCGGCCCCGGATGCCGGCACGCTGGTGCAGATCGAGTAGTAAGGGAGAAGCCCTAGCTGCCGTGCATGTAATTGCGCATCATCCTGACCTCTTCATCTTTCTCGGTCAGGTCGCGCAACAGGATGTCGCGCAGCGACACAATCCCTTTCAGCTTCTTGCCGTCGCAGATCGGAAGATGACGGAAACCGTGCTCCTTCATCAGCACCATGCAGTGCTCGATGCTTTCCCGCATGTCCACAGTGAGAGGATTGGCGGTCATGACTTCGGAGACGCGAGTGCGTGCCGGGTCGCGCCCTTCCGCCACCACCCGCTTCATGAGATCACGTTCGGAGAAGATACCGACCAGTTCGCCCTCGCGCAACACCAGAATCGCGCCAATGTTATTGGCCACCATCTCCCGCGCCGCTTCGAGCACGGTCTGCTCCGCCGTGATAGTGTGCGTCGCGTTGTCCTTGATCAGGTCATAGATCTTCGCCATGGACGCCCCACCCCCAGGCAGGGCGAACATAATACTACTTGTCAAGGCGAAAGCAGTGGTCTGCTGACGGTTACTGGTTCATGAAAACGAAGTAGGAGCAGGTCCACAGCCGGGTGGGAATGTTGCCTCGCGGATGTGCCGTTACGATGATGTTGTAATCGTCGGTGACCTGGAGGTGGTCGAGCATGGATTGACCCGCGCAGGGCTGGACCAGGGCCAGGTAGCGCAGGAATTGGTAAACGTCGTCACCTGCATAGCCCGGCGCCGCGAAGGAGAGTTCAGTGGGCTCCTCGGCGAAGTGCCATGCCAGCGACGCGGCCATCGCCACGCCCTTCTCGTATCCCGCCTCCGGCACCACGCCCGCGCCTGGATTATCGAAGACGAGGCGCAGCTTGCGTTCGTCCTCGCGCGTGAACTCCCGCACCATCAGCGACATGGACTTGGCCGTCGCCTTCCAGTCCACGTGGCGCGCCGAGTCCTCCGCCATGTGCTCGCGGATGCGGTAGAGGTCGTGCCCCCGGCCGCGCATGAAAGTCTCGAACTCGCCGGTGATCAGGGGCAGGATCTCGAACATCTCGTCCGGGGGCTCGACCGACGGATAGACGATGATCTCGCGCTCGAGCGCGATCCGCCGCGTCTTAACCAGGAACGAAAAGGGAAAGCGGGTGGCGACGCCGAAGCTCCCCTGCTGATAGCGCCCGCGGCGATCGAAGCGCAACTCCACGTCGGCCGTGGCGGCGCTGCGCGCGGCGATGTAGGGGAAGTACACCGGAGTGCTGAAGATCGCCGGCGCCGAAGCGGTCTGGCTGGTGATCCGCAACTGCAGGTCGGGCACGCGAAACCATTGCCGGCCAGGCACGGCGCTAAACGGGAAGCCAAAGCTCGAGCGTTCCCAGCGCCAGCGCCTGCTGGCCGTCTTTGCCGGCGGAGGCACCACGCTGACGGAGAACGAGGGCGCGTGCCGGCGGCGATTGTGCAGCGTCAGGCGGGCCAGCGCCGTCGAACCCGCGAAGACGTGCGCCGGTACGGAAACGTCCAGCTCCAGCCCTCGCAGTACGCCGGCCGACGCGACGCCGGAGACCACCAGGGCCGCCAGCATCGCTGAGACCACGATGAACAGCAGGTTGTTACCGGTGTTGAGCGCGGCAATCCCAATTGCCAGCACGAACAGGCTGTACACCACGCCTTCGCGGGTGACGTCGTAATCCAGGGCATCGCGTACTCGGGCGATCCCGACTCGCCGCGCCAGATACGGCACCGTGGTCACCGCGACCACTCCGGCCAACACCAATGCCAGCGACGCCAGTGCTACTGTGGCCAGCAGGTTCCCCGATTCCCGGGTGACGGTGGAGAACAGCGCCGCCACAAAGGCCAGGGACAGCCCCGCGAGCGCGGCGAAGAAACGTATCCACGCGCTGCGGTCGATACCGGAAAGTGCCGATTGAATGGCCTGCCGCATGGGAACAATAACGAATTCTAACCGAGCGACGCAAAGTAGCGCCGCCGAGGCGGCAGCGCTACATCTCCCGAAGAGGAGTAAGATTTAATTGAGAAACTTGGCGAAAGCCCTGTTTATGGCCACCTTGAAGCAAATACTGGATAAGCAAGTCCGCGAGGCGGCGCCTGAGCTTGTCGAGAAGCTCGACCGCAACCGCGTGCGCTGCTACTCCTGTGGACATCAGTGCCCCATCCCCGAAGGCCAGCCTGGGGTGTGCAAAGTCCGCTACAACCAGGGCGGCACGCTCTACGTCCCCTGGGGCTACGTGGGCGGAGTGCAGTGCGATCCCATCGAGAAGAAGCCATTTTTCCACGCTCATCCCGGCGCGCTGGCGTACAGCTTCGGCATGCTGGGCTGCGATCTGCACTGCTCCTACTGCCAGAACTGGGTGACGTCGCAGGCGCTGCGCGATCCGCAGGCAGTCTCGCCGCCGCTTGCGGCTACGCCGGAGGCGCTCGTGCGCGAGGCCGTCGAGATGGGAGCAAAGGTCGTGGTCAGCACTTACAATGAGCCTCTGATCACCAGCGAGTGGGCGGTCGCCATCTTTAAGGAAGCCAAAGCGGCAGGCCTCGAAACCGGCTTCGTCTCCAACGGCAACGGCACGCCTCAGGTGCTCGAATACCTGCGTCCCTGGGTGGACCTCTACAAGGTGGACTTGAAGAGCTTCGACGATCACCACTATCGCCAGCTTGGCGGACGCCTCGAGCCCATCTTGCAGACCATTCGCCGTCTGCACGATATGGAATTCTGGGTCGAAATCGTGACCCTCCTTATTCCAGGCTTCAACGACTCCGACGACGAGCTGAAGCGGATGACGGAGTTCCTGGCTGGCGTCTCGCCCGACATCCCCTGGCACGTCACCGCCTTCCACCAGGATTACAAGATGACCGATCCGGAGAGCACCACGCCGGCGGACCTCCTGCGCGCCGCAGCCATCGGCCGCAATGCGGGCTTGCGGTTCATCTATGCGGGAAACCTGCCGGGCGAGGTCGGAGACCTGGAGAACAGCTATTGTCCGAACTGCAAGACGCTGCTGGTCGAGCGCTACGGTTACTTCATCCGCGGATACCACCTTACGCCGGACGGTGCCTGCCCCAAGTGCAAACAGCAAATCCCCGGTCGCTGGGACCGAAGCTTCCAGGGCCAGATCGCGGCGCGGCCGTTTCTCCCGCGCTTTCGCGCCGGTTCGCCGCTGATCTCGTTTTCGTAACCGACCCTTATCCCCGCTCGTCCACCATCCTCTCCCGATACCTGTGCCAGATGAACACCAGCACGGCCAGCACCACGATCACGATCACCAGGTTCACCCGTCCCATCACCTTCACCAGCGTGTCCCACTGGCTGCCGAAGAAGTAGCCAAGTAGCGAGATGGTGGTCACCCAGACTGCCGCTCCCAGGAAGTTAAAGAGCGCGAACTGCCGCCACGGCATGCGGAGCACACCGGCCAGTGGCCCGGCGATGATGCGCATCCCAAAGATGAAGCGGGCGAAAAAGATGGCCAAATGGCCGTGGCGCTCGAACAACCGCTCTCCCCGGCGGATGGTAAGGTCCCGGATGTGAAAGATATGCTGGTGGCGTTCTAGCAGCGGCCGCCCGCCAAGACGCCCTAGCAGGTACCCAAGGTTGTCGCCCAGGGTGCAAGCCGCTATCCCCAGCAGGATCAGATAGGGCAAGCGTAACTTGTGCTCGTCGTAGGCCAGAAAGCTGGCGAACAGCAGGATCGTCTCACCGGGCAGGGGAACGCCGGCGTTTTCGAGCAGCAGTACCGCAGGGACGGTCCAATAGCCCCACTCGCGAAAATGGTCCGCCAGGATTCGGAACAACCACGATCCCATACGGCCTGTCTCCCCGGGCCGACTTCGGCCGCGCACGGGATACTACATGGCAATAGCGTTTCCTCCAAAGAGGCAACCGCGGGATGCCAGTTTTCGTCCAATGAAATGACATCGCCTCTGTCGCTTCTGTTATGGGGGAGCCTTGCGGCTCCCCCCTTTTTGCCTCCGGGTCGCACACTGCAATCTGGCAGGTACCTCCATTTATTAAGAGGCTAATTCCAAAATCTGTAGCCTTCCCATGGGAATGCAACTATAATTCTGCAACTGTCCGTAGATCAGGAAGTTAGCTCGATTGCCATGAGCACGGCGCTGGAATCGAAGTTGCACTCCGTCACGCCGGGAGATCTGCGTCCGCGGGAACGGCGGCCGCAGCCACCCATGACGCGAGAGTTCCAAATCCGCTTCTCCGCCGTGATTCTGGCCCTGTGTACTCTGACGGCGGTGATCTTCGCGATCCTGAACTTTCGCAAGGAACTCCTGTATCAGGTCCCCGACGACGGCGTCTGGTGGGTAGAGCATGAGGGCTGGCTGCGAGCGCAACGAGTGCTGCCCGGCGGTCCGGCAGAGAAGGCGGGGATTAAAGAAGGCGACGAACTGGTCGCCATCAATAACCAGACCATCAACACGGTCCCCCAGTTCACCGCCCGTGTTTTCCGGGTGGGTGTGTGGAGCAGCGCCACTTATTCGCTGGTGCGCAACGAAGTTCCGCTGAACGTCTCCATCATTCTGGTCCCGGCGGATAAGTCACTGCATGCCGGGTTCCGTCTGATTGCCCTCATCTACTTGGGCATTGGCCTGTATGTTCTGCTGAGGCGGTGGAGCGCGCCCAAGTCCACGCATTTTTATGTCTTCTGCCTGGTTTCGTTTGTTTTCTACTCCTTCCATTACGTCGGGAACTGGAGCGCCTTCGATCAGATCATCTACTGGGCGAACGTGGTGGCCTGGCTCGTGCAACCGGCGCTGTTCCTGCACTTTGCGCTGACCTTCCCGGAGCCAAAGGAGTTCGTCCGCAAGCACCGCTCCGTGGTGCCGCTGGTGTATCTGCCCGGACTGCTGCTGCTGGGAGTCCACGTGTGGGTGCTGCGGACGCGCGCCGCCACCGAACTGCTGCGCTGGAACCTCGACCGGGTGGAGATGTTCTATCTGGCTGGACTCTTCGCGGTGGCTGCGGTGGTGTTCTGGAATACCTACCGGCGGGCGCATACCCCCATCCTGCGCCAGCAGCTCAAGTGGGTGACGCGGGGCACGATCCTGGCGGTTACGCCCTTCACCCTGTTCTATGTGATCCCGTTTCTGGCAGGCGCGCTGCCCAGTACGCTGATGACGGTTTCGGCGTTCTCCCTGGTGTTCCTGCCGCTGACCTTTGGCTACGCCATCGTCCGCTACCGGCTGATGGACGTGGACATCATCTTCAAGCGCGGCATGGCCTACACGCTGGCCGCGGCTGCCATCGTGGGCCTCTATTTCGGTGCCGTAGGCGTGGCCGCCGAAATCGTGCACACGCGCATGCCCGGCGCTGGACCCGCGGGCCTGGTCGTGGCCATGATCGTGGCCGCGCTCCTGTTCGACCCCATCAAGAGCTGGATCCAGGAGCGCCTCGACCGCGTGTTTTACCGCAAGCGTTACGACTATCGGCGCACCCTGATCGAGTTCGGCCGCGACCTGAGCTCAGAAACTGACCTCAACAAGATGCTCAGCTCGGTGACCGACCGGCTTTCGCGCACGCTGCTGGTGGATCGTATAGCCGTGTTCCTGGCCGATCCCGATCAGCCGGAGCACTTCCGTCTGGCCAAATCGTTCGGCATCTCCGACACCGGCGCGTTGGATCTCGGCTTTCTCGAGCGCGAGAGCTTCGAAGCCGGACATCTTTTCTACGAGAACACCCACCAGGCCCTGCGGGAAACGCCGACCGCGCAGCAGGCCATCGCCCGGCTCGACCTGAACTACTACATCCCCTGCACGGTGCAGAATCGCACCATCGCGGTGTTGGGGCTGGGCAAGACCATCGAGGGCGATTTCCTCTCCAGCGAAGACGTCGAGCTGCTGCAGACGCTGGCCGGCTACATCGGCATCGCCATCCAGAATGCCCGCCTCTACGCCTCGCTCGAGCAGAAAGTGCTGCAATATGAGCGCCTGAAGGACTTCAACGAGAACATCGTGGAGTCCATCAGCGTGGGCGTGCTGGCGGTGGACCTGGAGGACTGTATCGAGTCCTGGAACTCGCAGATGGAGGTCATGTACGCCAAACCGCGTTCCGAGGTCCTGGGACGCGCTCTTAGCGAGGTCCTGCCGGCATCGTTCGTGGAGAACTTCTACCGCGTGCGGCAGACCGCCGGCATCCACAATCTGTACAAGTTCCGGCTGGAGACACCCACGGGTGAAGCGCGCATCGCCAACATCGCCATCGCTCCGCTGGTAACGCGCCGCTTCCACGTGATCGGCAGGCTGATCATCGTGGACGACATTACCGAGCGCGTGGGGCTCGAGGCGCAACTGACGCAGGCCGACAAGATGTCATCCATCGGACTGCTGGCCGCCGGCGTGGCGCACGAGGTCAATACCCCGCTGGCCGTCATCTCCTCCTATGCGCAGATGCTGGCCAAGCAGCTCACCGGCGATGAGAGGAAGTCGGCGCTGCTCGAAAAGATCACCCGCCAGACCTTCCGCGCCTCTGAGATCGTCAACAACCTGCTGAACTTCTCCCGCACCAGCGGCAGCGAGTTCGGCGAAATTGACATCAACAAGGTGATCCACGACACGCTCACCCTGCTCGAGCACCAGTTCAGGACCGCGCGCATCGAAGTGCAGCACCAGTTCGCGGCCGAACTGCCGCCCATCCAGGGCAATGCCGGCCGCCTGCAGCAGGTTTTCCTGAACCTCTTCCTGAACGCCAAGGATGCCATGCCCAAGGGCGGCAAGCTGACGGTCGCAACCACCAACGGCGCCCGGGTCAGCGTATCAGTGTCGGACACCGGCTCGGGCATCGCCCCCGAGCACATCGACCGCATCTATGATCCTTTCTTCACCACTAAGACGGCGCCTTCCCATGGACAGAGCCGCGGCACCGGTCTGGGACTGTCGGTGACGTACGGCATCATCCAGGAACATGCCGGCAAGATCCGCGTGGAAAGCCAGGCCGGCGCCGGGACCACTTTCCATCTGGAATTTCCGCGGATGAGAAAGGCGGTCAGCGCGTGAGAGTGAACCATTGGTCGCGGAACGATTTTGTCCGGGGGGCGGAGCCCTCCTGTTTTCTTCCTGAGGCATAGGCGATGGCTGAAGCGGCAGTACTACAACGCGTAATCCCGAATCAGGAAGGCACGGCCCCCGCCTCGATTTTGATCGTCGACGACGAATCCGAGATCCGCGAGTCGCTCCAGACGCTGCTCGAGCTGGAGGGCTACCACGTCGACGCCGCTGAGGACGGCGAAGACGGCCTGGCGCGAATCGCCAGCCGGCCGTTCGACCTGGTGCTGCTCGACCTGGCCCTGCCCGGCAAGAACGGCATGCAGGTGCTGGCCGAAATCCGCGAGCGCGACCCGCAGCTCGCCGTCATCATGATCACCGCCTACGGCACGGTGGAAAACGCAGTCAACGCCATGCGGGCGGGCGCCGTCAACTTTATCCAGAAGCCGTGGGAGAACGAGAAACTGCTGGCCGACGTGCGCGCCGCCGTCGCCCGCCGCCGCGCCGAAGAAGAGAACATCCAGCTCAAGCGCGCCCTCAAACAGCGCTATAACTTCAAGAACATCGTGGGCAAGAGCGAGCCCATGCTGCGCATCCTCGACCTGGTCGGCCAGGTGGCGCCCAGCCGCTCCACCATTCTGATCCAGGGCGAAAGCGGCACCGGCAAAGAGCTGATCGCCAAAGCCATCCACATGAACTCCCCGCGCAAGGAGCGGCCGTTCGTGCCGGTCAATGCCGGGTCCACGCCCACGGACCTGCTGGAATCCACGCTCTTCGGCCACGTCAAGGGCGCCTTCACCAGCGCGGTCGCCTCCAAGAAGGGCCTGTTCGAAGTCGCCGACCACGGCACCCTGTTCCTCGACGAGATCGGCACCATGAGCCTGGAGACCCAGGCCAAGATCCTGCGCGTATTGCAGGACCGCAAATTTATGCACCTGGGCGGCGTGCAGGAGATCCAGGTGGACGTGCGCGTCATCGCCGCCACCAACGTCGACCTCAAGAAACTGGTGCAGGAAGGCCGCTTCCGCGAAGATCTTTACTATCGACTGAACGTCATCACCATCGAACTGCCGCCGCTGCGCAGCCGCCGCGAGGACATCCCCTTGCTGGTCGAGCACTTCCTGCAGAAGTTCTGCGCCGAGAACGGCCAGGAGCCGAAACAGGTCTCGCCCGAGGCGCTGCGCCCATTGCTGGATTACGACTGGCCGGGCAACGTGCGCGAGCTCGAGAACGTGGTCGAGCGCGCGGTGGTGCTCTCTGCGGATGCGGCTATCGGCGCCGATCTGCTGCCCCCCGGCCTGACCGGACGCGATGCCGCCGCCCGCGTCTTCGACGCTGCACCCGACGCCAGTCTGTTCGACATCGTCGAGGACTGCGAGCGCCGCATCATCGTCCGCATGCTGGAGCGCTGCAACTGGAACCAGACCGAAGCCGCCGACCGCTTCCACATCCCGCTCTCCACGCTCAATCAGAAAATCAAGCGCCTCAACATCGAGATCAAGCGCAAGAACGGAAAGTAGGGACGGAGACGCGGATGTGGCTTGCGTCTGGCCTCCTTCGACGGGTGTGGGTCCGCAGCAAATCCGCGTTGCTTTCCGCGCCGAGGAAGCGGAGAATTTCTAGCCCTCGGGGACAGCCAGGAAATACCTGCTAGGACGGTAATTGCCGGTTGAGGACCTGAATCGTAGCCATGACGCGGAGGGATTCAGTATGAAGGGGAGAAGATTTTATCGTCATTTGTATTTCCAGGTTTTGACGGCGATCGCCATCGGCATTCTGCTCGGGTATTTTTACCCCGATACCGGCGCGGAGATGAAACCGCTGGGCGATGGCTTCATCAAGCTGATCAAGATGGTCATTGCGCCGATCATCTTCTGCACCGTCGTGACCGGTATCGCCGGCATGGAAGACATGAAGAAGGTAGGCCGGGTCGGCGTCAAGGCCGTGCTCTATTTTGAGGTCGTCTCGACCCTGGCGCTGGCGATCGGCCTGCTGGTGGTCAGCGTGATTCGCCCGGGCGTGGGCATGAATGCCGACGTCTCCAAGCTGGACACCCGAGCGCTGGAGACCTTCACCACAAAAGCACAGGCGCACGGCACGGTCGACTTCCTGGTAAGCATCATTCCCAACACTGTAGTGGACGCCTTTGCCAAGGGAGACATTCTGCAAGTTTTGTTCTTTGCCATCCTGTTTGGCTTTGCTCTCTCCATGCTCGGCCAGCGCGGCAAAGTGGTCTTCAATCTGATTGACGAGTTTGCGCACGTGCTGTTCGGCGTGGTGGGAATTATTATGAAAGTGGCGCCCATCGGCGCCTTTGGCGCCATGGCCTTCACCATCGGAAGATTCGGCCTTGGTTCTCTGAGCAGGCTGGGCATGCTGATGGCCAGCTTTTACCTGACCTGCCTGCTGTTCATCTTCATTGTCCTCGGTGCGATTGCCCGGCTATGCGGGTTCAGCATCTTGAAATTTATTAAGTACATCAAGGAGGAGTTGCTGATCGTGCTGGGGACCTCCTCCTCGGAGTCGGTCCTGCCGCGCATGATGGCCAAACTGGAGAACCTGGGCTGCAGCAAGTCGGTGGTAGGTCTGGTGATTCCGACCGGCTACTCCTTCAACCTCGACGGTACTTCCATCTACCTGACCATGGCGGCCGTCTTCGTGGCCCAAGCCACCAATACCCACCTGACCCTGCTCCAGACCCTGACCATTCTGGGTGTGTTGCTGCTGTCATCCAAAGGGGCAGCCGGCGTTACCGGCAGCGGCTTTATCACGCTGGCGGCCACTTTCGCCGCCGTACCTACCATTCCAGTGGCTGGCCTGGCCCTGATTCTCGGCGTGGACCGCTTCATGTCCGAGGCGCGCGCCCTCACCAACCTGGTGGGCAATGGCGTGGCAACCATGGTGGTTTCCAAGTGGGAGCGTGAACTCGACAAGAACCGGATGTCGCAGATCCTGAACAAAGAGACTGAAGCCGAAGCCGAGGAACCTGAAGCGGTTCTGGAGGGCCTCCCGGAGCCCAGCAAGCAACCGGCGGCCGGATAGTTTTGGAGGAACGTGTCATGAAGAAGACCGCAGCATTCTTACTTATCATCGGATTGTTCTCGTGCGCAGTCCTGTCGCACGCCGCCGAGCGCGACGATGCCAAGGCCCTGGTGAAGAGAGCGGTTGCTTATGTGAAGTATCAGGGGAAACAGAAGGCGCTGGCCGAGATCAGTACGCCCAAGGGGATGTTCGACAAGGGCGAACTTTACGTGTTCGCCTATGATCTGCAGGGCGTGATGGTTGCGCACCCCAAGAATCCGGCGCTGATCGGGCAGAATTTGCTCAATGTTCCCGACACCGAAGGGAAGCTCTTTCGCAAGGAGATCGTGGAAAAGGCGAAGTCACAGGGCTCCGGGTGGGTCGATTACGTGTATCTGAACCCGGAAACCAATAGACAGGAACATAAGACGACTTACTTTCAGAAGGTGGATGACATCATCGTGTGCTGCGGCGTGTACAAGGATTACAGCCACGAAGGTGATTGAACCGAATCCGGATCGCCGACCACTTCGGCGGTGGTGCGTCCCGACGGGACACTGCTCAGCTACCAGCCCTACGGCAAAGAAGGGCTGCTCATCGCGGACATCGACCTCACCGCAGCCACAGCGTCCTCGCCGCGCGCTGCAAGTCTCGCAGTCCTTATTTCTTGAAAATGCCTTATTCATTGTCATTCTGAGGGGCTTCAGCCCCGAAGAATCTTGGTATTGTTCCATCCGCGCATGCTGTCGGCTTTAAGCAAGGTCTCAGCGCGGCTGGCGGCCAAGCTAGAATTGGGATCACCACATGAACCCGTTTCGAATCGCACTCGCCAACCTGCGGTTTCCGACGACCGCCGGGGAGTCGATCACGCTGGCCGAGCAGGCCATTGCACAAGCGTCCGCGGAGCGCGCCGGCATCATCTGTTTTCCCGAATGCTTCGTTCCCGGCTACCGAGGATTGGGGAAGACGCCGCCGCCCCCGGATCCTGCGTTTCTGGAACGCGCCTGGTCCACCATCGCGGCAGCCGCCGCGAAGGCGAGCGTCGCGGTTGTCCTCGGCACCGAACGCGCCGTCGATGGCACCCTGTTAGCCACCGCGCTGGTAATCAATCGGGACGGAAGCGTCGCTGGCTTCCAGGACAAAGTTCAAATCGACCCCTCCGAGGAAGCCACCTACACGCCCGGCTCTGGAAGGCGGATTTTTCAGACCGGCCCGCTGACCTTTGGGATCGTGATCTGTCATGAGGGCTGGCGCTATCCGGAAACCGTCCGTTGGGCCGCCCGGCGCGGCGCGCAGGTCGTGTTCCATCCTCATTTCCACGTGGCCGAGCCTGGCAGTTACCGGCCTTCGAATTTCGCCGATCCTGCCAACTCATTCCACGAGAAAGCGATGTTGTGCCGCGCCGCCGAGAACACCTGCTATTTCGCATCTGTGAACTGTGCCAGCGATGGCTCGCCGACCACTTCGGCGGTGGTGCGGCCCGACGGGACGCTGCTCAGCTACCAGCCCTACGGCAAAGAAGGATTGCTCATCGCGGACCTCGACCTGACTGCGGCCACAGGCCTCCTCGCGGCGCGCTGCAAATCTTGAAAGTCTTTATTTCTCGAAAATTCTTACTGATGGTCATTCTGAGGGGCTTGAGCCCCGAAGAATCTTTGGTTCTGTTCCAGCCGGGCAGGTTGTCAGATGGAACCCTCCCGAAAACAATCCTCCTCTGCTATATTCGCTGGCCTAGATGGAACTGATCTCGCCAGCGGATTTTGCGAAGCAGTCAGTCCTCGCGATTCAGGAATACGCGCTGCTGGCTTGGCGGTCGCTGGCCAACCTGTTCGGCCATCCGCGCTACGTCGCCGACACCATGATGCAGGCCGACGTGATCGGCGTGGGCTCGCTGCCCATCGTGGTGCTGACCGGCTTCTTCACCGGCGCGGTGCTGGCCCTGCAGACTTCGAACACGCTGGAACGCTTCGGTTCGCTGTCGCTGACCGGACAACTGGTTGCGCTCTCCATGGTGCGCGAACTCGGGCCGGTGCTCACCGGGTTGATGGTCTCCGGGCGCAACGCCTCCGGCATGGCCAGCGAGCTGGGCTCCATGGTGGTGACCGAGCAGATCGACGCCATGCGTGCCCTGGGCACCGATCCCTCCAAGAAGCTGGTGACGCCGCGCGTGATCGCCACCGTGACCATGCTCTTTTTCCTGACCATCATCTCCGACCTGGTGGGGCTGACCGGAGGCTGGGCGGTGAGCCGCTTCATCCTCGGCCTGGACTCCAACCAGTACTGGACCACCGCCTGGCAGTCGCTGCACTTCGCCGACGTCTTCATGGGGCTGCTGAAGCCCACGATGTTCGGCTACATCATCGCCACGGTGGGCTGCTATTACGGCCTTGCCACCAAGGGCGGCACGCAGGGCGTGGGACGCGCGACCACACAGGCGGTGGTGGCGTCGTCGGTGCTGATCCTGGTGGCCGACTTCTTCGTCACTAAGCTGTTGATGGCCCTACTGGAGCGCTAGACGCCATGTCCGCCCCTGAAGCTCCCAGCCAAGCCGGCGCGCCCATCGTCGAACCTGCTCCGTGGGAGATGATCATCTTCGACAACGTGAGTCTTGCCTTCGAGGAGAACCGGGTGCTGGAGGGCGTCTCGTTCCGTCTTACGCACGGCGAGACTAAGATTCTGCTGGGCGTCGCAGGCACCGGCAAGTCGACCATCCTCAAGCTGGCGCTGGGCCTGCTGACGCCGGACAGCGGACACATCTATGTGCTGGGCCACGACGTCACTGCCATGCCGGAAGAAGATCTCTTCGTGCTGCGGCGCGAGATGGGCATGGTCTTCCAGGAAAGCGCCCTGTTCGACTCGCTGACGGTGAAAGAAAACGTGGGCTACCGGCTGATCGAAGAAGGCGATTCGGAAGAGGAAGTAGAGCGGCGTGTGCGCGAGGCCCTGTGCTTCGTTGAGCTGGAGGGCACCATGGACATGTTTCCTTCGGAGCTCTCGGGAGGCATGCGGCGGCGCGTGGCCATCGCGCGCGCCATCATCAGCCAGCCCGAGGTGCTGCTCTACGACTCACCCACTGCAGGGCTCGACCCCATCACCTCGACCACCATCATCGAGCTGGTGGTGAAGCAGCGCGACGTCTATCACACCAGCGCGCTGCTGGTGACGCACCGCCTGCAGGACGCTTTCATCATGGCTTCGCATTGTTTCGACAAGCAGACCAACCGCATGCGGCCGATCGAGAAGGGCGAGCGTGTCGAGGTCAACACCAGCTTCGTCATCCTGCGCGACGCCAAGGTGATCTTCGACGGCACCGCCGAGGAACTGGCCCATTCGCGGGATGAGTACATACGCGAATATCTCTCCTAGTGAGGTCTAGCTGCTTCAGCGAAGTACTGCGAGTAAGGGCGTCACGATGTCGCGAAGAGACTCTTCCCTTCGAAGATGTCATCCTTCGCAAGCCGAAGGCGGAGGATCTGGCGAAAAAACCGGCGCCACGCTGGCGGTGGCGCAGCCATCATCCTCAGAGTTTCCCATCTCGCTTTGCTCGATGGAAGAATGAGAATCCTGGCTTTTGCAGGATCGCAAGGATGAGGCCCGCATTCAGTTGACGGTCTGCGCCACGGGCTCCGCTTCCACTGGCGCCGGACGTGAGTAGGTGCAGCGCACGGTCGGCGCCTGCTCCGCGGCATCTTCACCCTTTTTGCGGCGGCGCGGCTTCGGCTCCTCGTCCTCACCCGTGCGCTTGTTGTTGGGGCAGACGATCACCGGTCCCGACTTCAGGTTCTTGAGCAGCAAATAGGGACTGCCGCACTCGGGACAGGTTTCCGGCAGCGGCTTGTATGCCGATGTGAACTTGCAGTCAGGATAGTTCGAGCAACCATAGGAGATGTTGCCGCGACGGCGGGCCTTCTTCTCCACCAGCTCTCCGTCCTTGCACTGCGGACACTTCATGCCGATGTAGTTCTGCTTGATGTACTTGCACTGCGGATATCCGGAACAGGAGGTGAACTCGCCGTAACGGCCGTGACGCAGCATCAGGTTGCGTCCACACTTGGGGCAGATTTCGTCCAGCGGAATGTCCGGAACCTTGCGCGCCTGATCGAGGCGGCGCGTGGTTTTGCAGTCGGGATATCCGGTGCAGGCCATGAACTGCCCGAAGCGCCCGCGCTTGAGCACCATCACGCGGCCGCAGTTCTCGCAGTATTCCTCCTGCTGCGTCTCCTGCACGTCGGCCGAGTCGAGATCGGGCAGGTCGATGGGATTTTCCTTGGTGAAGGTGCAGGAGTTGGGATCGTCCTTCTCGTAGGCGCTGCAGGCGTAGAACGACCCGTGCTTCCCCCACTTGATCACCAGCGGCGAGCCGCAGCGCTCGCACACCTGGTCGGTGGGCTTCTCCATGCGCTTGATGTTCTCCATGTGCTTCTGCGCATAGCGAAGGTCCTTCTCGAACTTCTTGTAGAACTCGGCGAGCGCGTCGGTCCACTTCTCTTTGCCTTCTTCGATCTCGTCCAGCTCTTCTTCGAGGCGCGCCGTGTACTGGACGTCGAAGATGTCCTTGAAGTTCTCCACCAGCAGGTCGGTGACGACGAAGCCGATCTCGGTGGGCACGAACTTGCCTCCCATCTTGTTGACGTACTGCCGCTCCTGGATGGTGCTCAGGATGGTGGCGTAGGTGGACGGCCGGCCGATGCCGCGCTCTTCCAGTTCCTTCACCAGCGAGGCTTCGTTGTAGCGCGGCGGCGGCTCGGTGAAATGCTGCTCCGGCTTCAGGCCCCTGAGCGTGAGCTTCTGGCCCTGCTCAAGTGGCGGCAGCTTGTGCTTGAGCGCCTCGTCCTCTTCGTCGCGGCCTTCCTTCCACTCTTCGTAGACTTTGCAAAAGCCATCAAACTTTGGTACCGAGCCCGTCACGCGGAAAAGGAACGCATCGCCATTTGACTTGGCATCGATATCCACCGTCGTCTGGTCGAACACCGCCGGGTTCATCTGCGATGCCACAAAACGCTGCCAGATCAACTTGTATACCTTGAATTCGTCTTCGTGCAGATACTACTT
>Ga0187777_10000370_pt1 | contig 32249 bp, 25 predicted proteins | sample 1015_Q2_SP5_10_M_FD_132416 | JGI IMG/M metagenome (GOLD analysis project Ga0187777, IMG submission 132416) | Tropical peat soil microbial communities from peatlands in Department of Meta, Colombia - 1015_Q2_SP5_10_MG | ecosystem: Environmental > Terrestrial > Soil > Wetlands > Peat | place... | reverse complement strand
TTGATTCGCTCCAGCCAATGTCCCTACATTCCGAAATTCACGGCCGAAATTATCGAGACCGCAAAGAAAGAGTATGACGTCGAGCTTAACGAAGTGGATCTTCGGTCCCCAGACGATGCCCAGAACGCTCCTACTCCCTACGCTGTTTTTTCTTTGATTTATGAGGGACGGCTGCTGGCCGATCATCAGATCAGCCGCACTCGCTTCCGAAACATCATGAATAAACTCAAAAAGCAGCGCCTACCACCATGGTGAAGCACGCGCTCCGCATTCAGCGAAGAAGCTCGAGAATTTCCGGCTTCCACGGGCGTTTGCCAAGGTCAAGCAGCGCCAGAGAAACCGGCAGATGAAAACGTTTGGGACCGGCACTCCCCGGGTTCAGGTACAGAACGCCATTTCGTTCGTACTGTTCCGGTTGATGCGTGTGCCCGCTGATGACGAAATCGAATTTAGCCGATTCGGGTTTCAGGTCTAATTCGCGAAGATTGTGAAGGACGTAGAAGCTGGCGCAGCCAGCCTCGACCAGGGTTGTGACAGGCAACTCCTGCGCCCAGGAGTCCGTATCCACGTTCCCCCGCACGGCAAAAACCGGCGCAATGAGTTTTAGCTTAGTCAGTATCTCAGGATGACCCAAATCCCCTGCGTGGACAATGAGTTCAACGCCTTGAAGCGCTTGCTCCGCCTCAGGCCGCAACAAACCATGAGTATCCGAAATGATTCCGATGCGCATTCTTTCTGCCCGAGGTTGCGGCAAACTCCGCGGAGTGGCTAATCCTTCTCGCGATATTCTTCCGGCACGTCGTCTTCTTCCACTTCTCGCGTCCGGACTTCGCCTTCGTCGGGATCAGGCGCGTTCTCCACACCATTGATGACTTCGGCTTCGTAGGATTGCCCTTCCTCCAACAGTTCTTCCACGCTTTCCGAATCCACATCCGGCCCGGCAGAAACACCCTGGGTATCGCCCGCCTGCCCGCCCGAACGCGCGCCCATACCGCGCTGCTCGTAGGAGACAAGTTCGGCAGCGTTGGCGCGTCCGCGCACTCTACGGCGAGGCGGCTTTGGTTTGGGCTTTGCCGATGCTTTCTTTTTCTTCTTTGTCATGCGATTCATTGTGGCTTTTGTTTTTATCTTTTTGGTCTTGCTTACACCTGTTTTTTTGCGCTTCGTTTTCTTGGCGGCCATAAGCTCAACCTCTCGCCTTGAGTCTACCACTCCCTACCATTAAGAACCCCCGGCTCACTTCACTGGAATTTAATCGGGCGGGCACTATAATGCTGGCAGAAGCTGGTCCTAGCCTGGCCGCGGAGGTCCTGCCGCCGGCACTTCGGGGGAGTCGTTCGCTTATGAAATCGGTTACGAAAAAAGAAGAACTACGGGCTCGTGTGGAAGAAGTGGGCATTGTCCCGGTTATTCGGACCTCTTCCGCAGAGGATGCCCGGTTCGCCGTGGAAGAAGTAGCCCAGGGCGGAATTCCTATTGTCGAAGTCACTATGACCGTCCCCGGCGCGCTCGATGTGATTCGAGAAATTGTGCGAAGCGTGCCGAGTGTGCTTATCGGCGCGGGCACCGTGCTGGACGTCATGACAGCACGGGAATGCATCAAAGCGGGAGCACAGTTCATAACCAACCCTGCCTTGGATGTCCCCACGGTCCAGCTGGTCGCTGAGAATCCTGATGTGCTGATGATGAGCGGCGCCTTGACGCCGACAGAGATTCTGACGGCTTGGAAGGCGGGCTCGGATTTCGTGAAGATCTATCCGTGCTCGCTGATTGGGGGAGACAGCTACATTCGCTCTTTGCGCCGCCCATTCCCTGACATCCGGCTCATACCCGGCGGCGGCATCACGCAGCAAAATGCGGCGCACTATCTTCTTGCGGGGGCTCGCGCGCTGAGCATCGGGAAAGAACTCATCCCTAACGAATCCATGCTCCTCCACAAGCCGGACCGGATTCGCGAACTCACGCGGCGCTTCGCCGGCATCGTGAAAAGCACACGAGCGCGCCTAGCGGTGGCTCACGCACAACAAATGGCACCCGCGCGCTGAGAGCAAACGGCGTACTGTTGCAGCAGGCTAGAATTCCAGATGCAATCGCAGGCTCGGGACGATGACCGGGCCCCGGTCGCGGTTGTAACCGGGATTCACCGCATATTGCAGGTCAAAGGAAGGGTAGATTCCTCTCCAGACGTGGAGCGTGTAGTAGCCCTCCAGGATGTTCTCTCGCCCATAATTCAGCTTGCCATCGCCCAGCAGGAAGCCAAGGCCGCCGTAACCGAGATAGAGCGCGTGTGGGTGGCTGATGCCATTGCTGACAAAGACCAGCCCCATGCGATCCGCGTGCCGACCCCAGTGCGCGCCGTTGCCACCCAAGCCGATTTGCCAGGTCTGGTCCACTTCAGTGTATGCGTAGGATTCGTGCTGCCCTTCGTTCCAGCCCCACCGGCCGAACATGCCAAGCCAGTCCGCAAAAGGCTGTTCAAAATTCACGCCGAAGCCATATTTCACCGTGGTCTGCAAAGGATGGTCGGTGATTTCTGGCACGGGGGTTGAGTGGTTCGCCAGCCACTCGTTGATTTGCTGCATGTAATCTCCCATGTTCGCGTGGTTAACGTAGGAGAGCAGCCGCAGGGTTCCTTCCTGTTTCTTGAGGACATGGCCGTGCAGTTCGAACTCGAGGTTCTCCGAACGGGCGCGGGAGAGGTCCGCGTCCAGGTTAATCCCGTTCGCCACCTTGGGCATGAGCGCTTCGGCAAAGCGCACCACATAATTGTGGTCGTGATATTCAAGCAGCGCCGCAAAGGTGAAACCGCGCGTGTCTGCCGCGTAGTCGTAGGCGCCGTTGTTATCCACTGCCCAGTTCATGAACTGGAAATTGCTGTCCGTGCCGTACGTGTTTATGTCGAAGAAGTCCGCCAGGCTCATTTTCCCGAACCGGATTTCCAGACGGCGTTCCGGCAACTCTCGAAATAGATTGAATGGGTTGCGCTCCGTGGCCACTCTTTTGCTGCTCAAGGGAATGATCTGATGCCACATCAAACGTGCTATATAAGGCGCTTTGCTGAGGGTGGGGTTGCGCACCACGTCCAGGTTGAAGAAGCCCGCCACACCCAGGGCCTGGCCCAACCCGTTTCCGCCGGTTTCCTGCACGTCGCATATGAATTCGGTCGAGTTGGTGACCTTCAATCCTGTGAACAGCGTCAGTACTCGGGATGTGGCATCCTGCGCCTCGGGAGAAAGGCTGTGCGGTCCTTGATAGGGTGAATGGAACGTCGGATGGTACTGCGAAATGAAGTTAGCTTGTCCGGAAAGCCAAATGCGGTCCCACTCGGCATGAGGGAACATCGTGGTCAGAGGCTCATCGGGGACGGCGCTGGATACGCTCGGTGTTGCCGCGTCGTCTGAGCCGCTATCGGACACTGTCTCTTGCGCGAACATAGACACTCCAAAGAAAAAACACAACGAGAGGGCCGCCAGGAGCCGCAATAAGAGTGACCCCTGCCAGCCTTTCCCGCCGGCCTTTGGAGTGTGTCGTTTCATGCACGATTCGTTGTGAGCTCGATGATCGTGATCTGTCCCTGACGCGCCGGGGACGGGCCGCCGCCCGGTTCCTCCAGCACGCCCTGCCCCAGCAGCTCCGATTCCGATGCAAATTCCCGTTCATAAGCGCGCATTTCGCTATCGATCCACACGGCCACGAGCGGCGCGCCTTCTCTCGTATTATCGCGAATCCATTTGCAGTAAATTGAGGATGCCCGAGGGGCGCCCCCTTTTTGATGAATGGCCTGTAACATCGCCCCTCCTTCCTTCCAATTTCCAGGCTTCCCCCAGCGGGCTATCCGCCTTACCCTAGGAAGGCGGTGCAACTCCGCTTGTGTGAGGGCCCTGCCTCTTGATACCATACCCCCATAGGGTAGTCAACGAAATATGACACATATGTCACGCGAAAAGCTCGAACTTGTTTCCAGAACGAAGAAGGTCATCGGCCAACTGGAGTCCGCTCAGCGCGCACTCGAAGAGGATGCCCACTGCGCCGAAGTGCTGCAGCGGCTGGCCGCTGCCCGCGGTGCCATCAACAGCCTGATGGGAGAATTGATGGAGGATCACATCCGACATCACATGCCGCGGAAGAGCAAATCCTCCGCCGAGGCCGCGGAGGATATCGTCGAGATCGTGCGAACGTATTTGAAGTAAGCGAGGCGTGCGCCAATCTCGACGAGGCGCCCAGAGTGAAGGAACCCTCTTCCTGGCACTTCGATCGAAGCTGTCAGGGCTGCCGTTGCGCAATTTGCATGGCGTTGACCCGGGCGTGGTCGATGGTCAGCCCCCAGTGAAGATGCGGGCCGGTCACCCGGCCGGTCGCCCCTACCAGACCGATTTCCGCACCAGCTTTTACGCTTTCCTGCGCTTGTACATCGATCTTGGACAAATGGGCGTATAGCGTGTAGATCCCGTAGCCATGATCGATGACCACCGTGTTCCCCGAATAGTAGAGGTTTTCCGCGAGAACCACTTTGCCGGACTGCGATGCAAAAACAGGCGTGCCAGCGGCCGCGGGGAAATCCACTCCGGAGTGAGGTGAGCGCGCCTGGCCGTTCAGGACGCGCCGCCGTCCAAAGTTGCCTCCCGTAGTTACGTCTTTCAGCGGCAGACGGAACTTGCCATCCCACAAACGCTCCGGTGTCACCGTGTCGTAGATAGCGCGCATCTTTTTCTGATCTTCCTCCGCGCGCTTTTCCTGTTCTGGATTTGGTTCAACAAACTGGTTCTCCACCTTCAAGTGCTCCGTCGGAAATTTGCCCGCGCGCACGGTGACAGGAATACTGCAAGATTGCGCACCTCCGTCAGGTCCTGTCCAGGAGACTTTCCATTCGTAGCGGCCAGCAGCCTTCTCGAGATCCACTCCGAGCAAGCCGTGCAACGTAGAGGATTTTCCCTCCTGCCACAAGGGAATCGTGCGGCCGTCCCATTCGCTTGAAATATCTGGCAGGGCCTTGGCTGTCATCACTTGAGAAAGCAACACCGAGCCCTGCGTGGTAATACCTGCACTGACTTTCAGCGTTATGCCGCCGGGGCATGCCTGTGCCGCCTGGCCGAAAGCCGTGGAGGATGCGAGAGTTGCTGCCAGGATTAAGAAGGGGCAGAGAACTCCCAGTTTTCGCAAAGTGATGCGAGTCATGTCGTTAGTAGGATACCCGGGGTTCTACGACTGTTGAAAATCTATTCAGTCAAACTGCTGGAAGTGATAGCCGTCACAGAATTTCAAGGGGCTCCCCGGCACACTGTTCCCGTAATGGCTAGACGATCCTTCGGGGTGGTCCTGATCGTCGCGCTCTTAGGCTGGACCGTCAACCAACCTATGGAGTGTGAAAGCCAACACTCTCGGGCAGCAGTTGTGGTGCTGGCAGGAGCTTCACCTGCCTACCAACCTGAACCTTCCCCTACGCCCCACAGCTGCTGCCCACGTGAGAGAAAAACGGCGGCCCAGCCTACTTCTTCTCTCATAGCGGATTGTCCTCACCATTCCTCTCCGTCTCACGGATGTTGTTCGCTCACTCAAGGGACACAGGCCGTTCTGCCGTTGGCCGTCCTGAAAAACACCGGACCCAAGGATTTTGCGTTGGCCTCTGTCGCCTTGGTCGAGCCCATCGTTCCGCCAATGGCGAGAGTTGCTCTGGTCACATCCCCAGTTTCCTACCGAATATCATTGGGCTCCTCTACCGTTCTGCGCCTCTGAGACCATCTCCATCCTGCGTTTGCTTTCGACCCGAAGTTGTGTCCGCGTGGGACGTGCCTCCCACTTTCGAAAACGACTTAAGGAAGATCTCAAGTAAAGGTGAAAGAACATGAAAATTCGGATGATCGCAATCGCATTGACACTCGTGCTGGCTGCCTGGCTGCCATTGGCCGCGCAGCAGAGCGCTCCTGCCCAATCTGCTGCGCAACAGGCCGCCCCTACAGGGGATTCAGGGAGTGGGTGTGCCTGTTGTCAACACATGAAGGATGTTCAGGCTTCCAAGAACATGCCCTGCTGCGAAGGCAAGGATATGGATTGCTGCAAGAAAGGCAGCAAGGACAGCCAGTCCGCCATGGACTGCTGCACCGGCAAAGATGCCAAGGCGTGCTGCGGCAAGGATGGTCAGCAGTGTGCCAAGAAGGACGGGAAAGGCTGCTGCGGAGATCAGTCGGCTGCCAATAACACGAAAGACGCGAAGCACTGCTGCGGCGGGCATCAAAACTGCTGCCACCGCTCGTCGCAAAGCTAATTCAAAGCAAAACACGAAGGGCTCCGGGACGTTGCCGGAGCCCTTTTTCATTTCCTGAAACCTTGACGAACGCAAGACTAAATCTTCAGTCCCAAAACACGGACCAGTTTTTCTTCCAGCCGTTTCAACTCCAATTCGCGGGCATGTTCCTCTCGCGTCCTGTCGTTCAAGGCATCCTTGAGGAGCTGCAGGTTCATACGCAACTCCATCTGGCGGAGTGCCAATCGTCCGAGGGCATTGATGGCTTCTTTCTGTTCGGTGTCAAGTTGGCGCGGTTCCCTGTCCAATACGCACAGCGTCCCCAACGCAAACCCATCTTCATTAACAAGCGGTGTGCCGGCGTAGAAGCGGATGTAGGGCTCACCGGTGACCAGGGGGTTCTCTCGAAACCTCGGGTCCTCCAAGGTGTCTGAGACAATGAACAAATCTCTCTGCTGGATCGCATGCGCGCAGATGGAACATTCCCGCGGGGTTTCCTTCACTTCCACCCCTAATTTGGATTTGAACCATTGGCGGTGGTCGTCTACCAGTGAGAGGGTAGCCATGGGCGTTTCGCAAACGTGCGCGGCCAGGGTGACCAAGTCGTCAAACGATTGCTCCGGCTCGCTATCCAGGATGGCATAGCGATTGAGAGCCGCCAACCGTGCTGCTTCAGTGCTGGGAGAGGCTGCAGCCATAACAGACCTCCGGACTCCGACCAACGGAAGACTATTTTGGCGGAAATGATACTCCAGACCGGCTTGAAGGGACAGCAAAGGATGGAGGGGCCCAAGGGTTCCCACTCAGGACGTGGGGCGCGTTTGTGCAATAGGGCCTGCGGAAATCGCCCGGCGGCGGATGATCCACTCCGCCGCTCCAAGATTTAACATCCAGCTCCAAAACGCGCATGTAACGGCGATTACGGGATCACGCGTCAGAATCAGCAAGGGAAAGGCGGCCAGCCGCACAGTGGCCGCAGCAAAAGTCAGCGAATAGTTGCGTATCATCCATTCGCGGTGCGCGTGGAAACGCCGTTGCCTGGCGCGCAGAAAGGCCAGAATTCCCAACAACAGCCACAGGATGGCGAGGGTTGTGAAACCGACCCTTACAAGAAGGAACTGCTCCGGCGAAAACTTCGAGCTTGCGGTGTAGCCGAGGAAAGCAGGACTAAGTCCCAGAGGGGAAAGATCAAATGTAGTAAGCTCGGCCAACCCATCCGCGGCGAACAAAGGAGTGTCCGGGGAAAGAGCCAAGGATACGCAGCCAGCAAGAAACACGGCACTCAGATATAAATAGCCCATGGCGCGGTGTACTCGCGGCTGAGCATCGCGCAGCCTGGGGATGAATTGGAGAAGACCCACGGAAATGGCTGTGATGCCACCGGCGATATGGACCACTATCCAGGTGGGATGTCGCGCTAGAGCGAGTATTTCGTTCCGTAAAAGCAATTTCGGTGGACCAAGCAAGTAGCGCGCCGAAGTTAAAGCAGTCGCAAGAGCCAGGAACCACATCGTTGTTAGCCCGGCAAGATGGAGGGAGCGCCGCATAACTCCAGCAATTATGCGGCGGTGAAGAATTGTCGTCATCGGGCCGTATTCCTCTGCGCCTTAAGAGCCACGGGGAAACTGGCGTGCTGGCGGTAGCAGGTAGCCGACTGGTTGCAGCTTCCTATTGACAGTCTGTAGGTAGAGGCCTATGATTCCTATCGATTCTCGATAGGAGTGAACCTTGAATTCAGCACCCACGACCCTTTTGCAAGGCACGTTGGACTTATTGATTTTGAAATCCCTGGTTTCCGGCGAACTGCACGGCTTGGGAATCTCCCGCCGAATCCAGTTGATCACCTCCGGTACATTTCTCGTTAAGCCCGGTTCACTCTTCCCTGCCGTGCACCGGATGGAAGAAGAAGGATGGATCTCGTCGTTTTGGGGAGACTCTGAAAACAACCGCCGCGCGAAGTACTACCGCCTGACAAAAGCGGGACGGAAACAACTTGAAGAGGAGACCAAGCGCTGGGGCCGGATTTCCTGGGCCATTGCCCAAGCTCTCGAAGCGTCGTGAAGAGGTATCTGCCATGCCGCTCTTTGTAAGACTAAAAGGCTTCGTGCTCAACGTTTTCTCTTCGGGGCGCGTGGATACGGACCTGGAACATGAACTTCGCTCACACCTCGAAATGCTTGTCGAGGAAAACATGCGTGCAGGAATGACGCCAGAAGAGGCGCAACGAGCGGCGCGTATCGAACTCGGCGGCATTGAGCAGGTCAAGGAGCAGGTACGAGAAGAACGCATCGGCAGTTGGCTGCAGTCTGTCTTCGCCGATTGTCGCTTTGCACTGCGCCAGCTTCGGAAATCGCCCGCGTTCACCGCGGTGGCTATTCTCACCCTGGCATTGGGTATCGGTGCGAATGCTGTCATCTTCAGTTTGGTAAGCACCTTCCTGCTGCGACCCTTACCGATCCTTCATCCTGAGCAGATTTATGCGATTCACCAGGGAAAGCAGAACGATCCTTCTTACTCGCAATCGCTCTCCTATCCGAATTATAGAGATCTGCGCAACCGCAACCAGGTGCTTTCGGGGATGGCGGTCTTTCGTTTCGACCCCATGAGTTTGAGCCACTACGGCAACAACGAACGCGTTTGGGGCTATCTGGTGTCCGCGAACTATTTCGATGTGCTCGGAGTGCGGCCTTTTCTCGGACGGACATTTCTCCCGGAGGAAGAAGGAGCGCACAACGCCCACCCGGTTGTCGTCATGAGCTATGCATGTTGGCGTCGCCGCTTTGGAAGCGATCCCGCTGTGGTGGGCAAGCCCGTCACCATTAATGGCCACACCTTCACGGCCGTGGGCGTGGCACCGCCGGAATTTACCGGGACGGAGAGCGTGTTCACGCCGGAGTTCTGGGTTCCCAGCATGATGCAGGAATGGATCGAGTCCTGGAGCGGCCTAGAAGGGCGGGGCAATGGTTCGTGGTTCGGACTTGGCCGTCTGAAGCCGGGCGTAACTTCGCAGCAGGCCACGGCTCAACTGGGCAACATTGCTGAACAACTGGGCCGCGAATATCCGGATATCAACAAAGGCATGACGCTTCGGCTCACTCCCCCGGGACTGGTCGATCCAAATTTGCGCAGTGCGGTTATCGCTTTCACGGGCGCTCTGATGCTGACGGTGGCTTTGTTGCTTACGATTGCGTGCACGAACCTCGCCAGTTTGCTCCTTGCTCGCGCCGCGCAACGGCGCAAGGAGATAGCCGTGCGCATGGCGATTGGCGCCACGCGAATCCGGCTCATGCGGCAATTGTTGACAGAGAGCTTGCTGCTTTCAGTTATCGGAGCGGGATTGGGGTTCCTGCTCGGGGCACTCCTGATGCGACTGGCGCGTGCATCGATTCCCTCCACCGACTTTGCTCTGACTCTGGATTTGCGCATGGATTGGCGGGTCGCTGGGTTCGTTACGGCACTGGCTCTTTTGACGGGGATCGGATTTGGGCTGGTGCCCGCTTTCTATGCGGGGCGTTCGGACCTGGTTACGGCACTGCAAGACGACCTGGCTGGAAGCCGCCGCAGGATGCGGCTGCGCAGCGTGCTGGTAACCATGCAGGTCGCGCTTTCTTCCGTGCTGCTGATCGCAGCGGGACTGACCGTTCGGAGTTTGCAACACACGGAAGATCTCGGGCCGGGTTTTGATCCGGACCACGCGTTAACCTTGTCCGTGGACTTGGGTCTCCAGGGATATAACGAGCAAAAAGGGCAGGTTTTCTACCGGCAATTGAGGGAGCGTGTTCGGGACTTGCCGGGAATACAAGCAGTCGGCTGGATACGCAGCCTGCCATTGGGATTGGACAACAGCAGCACCGGAGTCTACCCGGACGGACAGCCAGCCCCGCGCGGGGAGGAGATGCCTTCCGCATATTATGAAAGCACGAGCCCCGGTTATTTTGCCGCGATGGGAATTCCACTGCTTGCAGGGCGAGAGTTTGCGGAAAGCGACACTGGCAAATCTCCGCGAGCGGCCATTGTGAATGAGACGCTCGCGCAACGGTTTTGGCCAGGCGAGAATGCCATCGGAAAGCGCTTGCATTCCGGCAATACGGGCAATGACACGCTCGAGGTTGTGGGTGTCGCCAAAAATGGCAAGTACCAAAGCCTGGGCGAAATTCCAACGATGGCCATTTACTATCCGATTCCGCAGATTTATCCCACAAGCGCCGCTTTGGTCGTCCGCACAAATGTGGAGGCAGCGGCTGCGCTCTCGAGCATACGGGATGAAGTGGGCAAACTCGATCCCAATCTCCCCATCTACGAAGCAAAGACTCTGGGCGAACACATGAATCTGCCACTATTTCCGTTGCATGCAGGGGCCGTTGCTGTCGGGAGCTTCGGGCTACTGGCTATGATTCTGGCCGCTGTCGGTATCTATGGAGTGATGGCCTATTCCGTGGCGCAGCGGACACAAGAGATTGGCATCCGTATGGCCTTGGGCGCACGGTCGCTGGATGTGTGGTTGATGGTGCTGCGGCAGGGCATCCTTATTGTGGCGGTGGGGATGATATGCGGATTGTTCGCCGCGGTTGCACTTTCGAAAGTTGTGGCGAGCCTGCTTTACGGGGTCAGCGCGACGGATCCGTTGTCGTTTGTTTTTTGTTCGCTGCTGCTGGCGGCCGTGGGGATGATCGCGTGCTTTTTTCCCGCGCGGCGGGCCACAAAGATTGATCCGGTTGTTGCGATCAAGTGTCTGTAATTGGTTTTGATCTAGGAGTTTCCCATGCCGCTCTTCGTAAGGCTGAAAAGCTTCCTGCGGAACGTCTTTTCTTCCGGGCGCGTGGATGCAGACCTGGATCACGAAGTTCGCTCACACCTTGAAATGCTTGCCGAGGAGAACATGCGTGCAGGAATGACGCGAGAGGAAGCGCAACGAGCGGCTCGTATCGAACTCGGCGGCGTCGAGCAGGTGAAAGAGCAGGTACGAGAAGAGCGCATCGGCAATTGGCTGCAGTACTTTCTCTCCGATTGCCGCTTCGCCCTCCGCCAGCTCCGCAAGGCTCCCGGTTTCACAGCTGTCGCGGTTCTCACTCTGGCCTTCGGCATCGGCGCAAACGCCGCTTTATTGACGGTCGTGGAAAACGTACTGGTTCGTCCGCTTCCCTATGCACATCCAGACCGTCTCATCTACATCGCGCCAAAGACCGATAAGCCAGAATTTTCCAATACGTCCTGGCTGAACTACCGCGACATCCGCGACCAGGCGCGTTCCCTAGAGGCTATAGGACTCTATAGCACCGACGTGAGCGTCATTGAGGGCAAGGATGGGGCGCAAACCGTGGGTGCGCTGCGCGTGACGCCCAGTGTCTTCGCAATGCTGGGCATGCCACCCTTGCTGGGCCGCACGTTTACGGAAGCGGAAGGACAACCGAGCGGACCGCTGGTAATGCTGCTTCCAGAAAAACTTTGGCGGGAAAGTTTCAATGCCGATCCCAATGTCGTAGGACGAGGCCTGAAAATCGGAGGCACGTTGCGCACTGTCGTCGGCGTCATGCCCCGATCCATGCGATTCCCTGAAGAGCTAGGGCCGGAAGTGGACGGGTCGGTTTGGCTGCCGCTGCAGCCGACGCCGGAAATGTTGAAGTTGCGAGGCGACAGTTTCTTCAGCATCGTGGCGCAAATGCGTCCGGGCGTCGACGTGAAACAGGCGCAGGCAGAGTTGGGCGCGATTACCGACCACATTCGCCACGACGACCCCGGTATAACCAATCCCGACTTCGGCTTTCGCGCCACTCCCTACCTGCAATTGCTAACCGCCCCTGTTCGGCACGTGTTTTTCGCGCTGTTGGGCGCCCTTGGACTTGTGCTGCTTATTGCCTGCGCTAACGTGGCCAATCTGCTGATCGCGCGGTGCCTCGGCCGCCAGCAGGAGTTTGCGGTGCGCGCGGCAATGGGCGCAAGCCGCTCCCGGCTGATACGCCAACTCCTGGCGGAAGGCGCGGTGCTCAGCCTGCTGGGTTCCGGAGTTGGACTGCTCCTGGCAAATCTTGCTTTGGCTGGCCTGCGCAAATTGCCCGAAGGGACGATTCCCCGTGGAGAGTCCATTACGGTCCACTGGACCGTGATCCTGACGCTGGCGGGAATCGCCGCGCTCACAACACTGTTCTCGTCGCTCGTGCCTGCGCTCCTGGTCGTGCGGTCCAACCTGCAAGGCGGTCTGCAGGCTTCTTCGCGAAGCATCGGTACTCGTTCCGTACGCGGTCGAACGAGTGGATGGCTCGTAGCGGGAGAAGTCGCGCTTTCGACTCTCTTATTGGTAGGAACCGGGCTTCTGTTCCGCACGCTTTGGAACCTGCAGCATGCCCCGCTCGGCTTTGGCGTGACTCGCGTGACTACCTTCACTGCAACGCCGGAAGACACCGGTGGCTTCGCTTCGATGGCCGTCTCCGAAGATACAGCGAGCGCCCCCGCCTCGGTGGCCACTTTGATGTATGCGCCCTTGCTCGAACGCATGCGTCATTTGCCCGGTGTGGAAAATGCCGCACTCGTTTCCACCCCTCCTCTTTCTGGAATGGACATGCATTCAAGCTTCAGTATTGTGGGGAGGCCAGAGGATCCTGGGCACACGCCGAACGCAAGGGTGACCGCCGTAAGCAGCGAATATGCGCATACCCTGACCACGCCCGTCCTGCGCGGACGCATGGTGGACGAGGATGACTCCGCCACCACGCCCTACGTTGCGGTGATCAATGAATCGCTGGCCAAAAAATATTTCGACGGGAAGGACCCGCTGCAACAGCAAATCGACTTGGGTGGCAAAGAGACCGGAATGGAAAGGCCGTACACGATCGTCGGCGTACTCACTGATCAGGTCGATTCCCACGTTGGCGGCGTATCCGATCCGATGATTTTCCTTCCGTATCAGCAAGTGCCCACCAGTTCGCTCTTCTACCAGGCGCTCGTCAGTACCATGGTCAACTTTGTAGTGAAGACGCATGGCGATATCGCAGTTGCCTCCGCAATGCGCTCGGTATTCCGTGAGGCGGCGCCGAACCTGGCGCTGGATAGCTTCCAGACTATGCAGGAAGTCGTGGACAAGAATATTTTCAACCAGCGGCTGGGCTTGTACCTGACGGGAACCTTCGCGGGCCTTGCCGTGCTGATGGTGATGGCCGGACTTTACGGCGTGCTGGCGCAACTGGTGAGTTACCGGCGTCACGAAATAGGGATTCGCATGGCGCTCGGGGCCACGAAGCAAGGCGTGGCGGTCATGGTGATGCGTCAGGGCGCGGTCCTCATCGGACTGGGACTGGTTGGAGGAGTCTTGCTAGCGCTCGCAATGGGGCAGTTGCTTAGCAGTTTCTTATATCAGGTACGTCCAACTGATCTGTTCACGTATGTGGGAGTTGTTATCGGTTTGCTGGTGGTGGGCTTGGTGGCTTCGCTCGTGCCGGCACAAAGGGCCGCGTCCATCGAGCCCATGCAAGCGCTGCGCGAGGACTGAGCCGCAGCAATTGCACCCTCGCAGCAGGGAGGTCCATATGTCGCTCTCCGGGAAAATTCGCATCCTCTTTCAAAATCTGTTATCTCCACGTCGCGTGGACGCGGACCTGGATCGGGAGGTCCGCTCTCATCTCGAGATGTTAACCGAGGAAAACATGCGTGCAGGAATGACGCGAGAGGAAGCGCAACGAGCGGCACGTATTGAACTTGGCGGCATCGAACAAGTCAAAGAGCAGGTACGAGAAGAGCGCATCGGCAATTGGCTGCAGTCTGTCTTCGCCGATTGTCGCTTTGCCATTCGTCGGCACTGCAAGTCACCCGCCTTCACGCTTGTCGCCGTGTTAACTCTCGCCCTCGGCATTGGGGCCACAACCGCGATTTTTTCTGTAGTCAACTCGGCACTGCTTCGCCCGCTGGCCTATCGCGAGCCGCAGCGGCTGTATCTGGTGCGGGAAATCGTGCCACAGCTAGCCAAGTTTTATCCGATATTGAATGCGAACGCTCTGAATTTCCGCACCTGGCAGAAGCAGGTCCACTCGTTCGAAGACGTGTCCATTTCCGAATCCACAACCGCGGATCTGAGCGGCCAGGGGCGGCCCGAAGTTCTTCACGGTGTACGCGGCTCGGCGAATCTTCTTTCCGTGCTCGGCGCGCAGCTTGCACTCGGAAGAGAGTTCCGTCCGGAAGAAGACGACCCCGGCCGCGGCCGTGTCCTAATCCTGACCGACGCTTTTTGGCGCGAGCGCTTCCACGCCAATACTTCCGCCATCGGAAAGACCATGACGCTTGACGGCGTCCCCCGCGAAATCGTGGGCGTTCTACCGGCGTCGTTTCCATTTCTTCCGCTGCTTGGCGGATCGGAAAATTACAGCCGGCTGGCTTTCTTCCAGCCCCTGGATGGCCTCAAAGCCTATGAAGATATTCCCATTGGCGAATTTGATTTCGCGGCTGTGGCGCGGCTCAAACTCGGAGTGACGCCGGAGCAGGCGCTTGCGGAGCTCAATGTGGTGCAGGCACAGATTGCCAGGGAGGCCAACGAAGGAGCTGATTTGAAGGGTTTGCTTCTTCCGTTGGAGGAGGAAGTCATAGGGCCTGCCCGTCGCGGCCTGATCTTTCTTCTTGGCGCTGTCGTGGCTGTTCTGCTGATCGTATGCGCCAATCTCGCGGGACTGCTGCTGGCGCGCGTTCCCGGGCGCATACGCGAGGCGGCGATTCGCGCTTCCCTGGGCGCCGCGCAAGGACGCCTGATCCGGCAACTGCTTACAGAAACCCTGCTGCTGAGTTTTGCTGGGGGCGCGTTGGGCATCGGCATCGCAAGTTTCGCGGTGAAATGGCTCGTTCATCTGGCGCCTCCGGGCATTCCGCGTCTGAATGAAACGCACATGGATGCGCGCGTTCTGCTTTTCGCTTTGCTGCTTTCCATGGTCACGGGCGCGATTTTCGGAGCTGTTCCCGCATTGCGCGTTGCCCGCACGCAGCCCGTGGACGCGCTGAAGTCCGGCGCGACAGCCACAACGGAAAGCCACCGCACGCGGCGCCTCCGCCAGAGCCTGGTCGGCTTCGAGGTCGGACTCACTACATTGTTACTGATACTCGGCGGCCTGTTGATGGCCAGCCTCGGGCAGCTTCTCCGCGTTCATACGGGGTTTTCCGTGGAGCATGTACTGATTGCCGGTGTGGACCTTCCCGCGCAGCGGTACCCGGAACCGCAAGACCGCCGGCATTTCTACGAGAGAGTCCTGGCCGGCGTTCGAACCCTTCCCGGCTTGCAAGCCACCGGATGGGTCAGCATTCCTCCGCTGGGAGGCCAGGGTAGCGTGACCGGCATTACCACCACCGACGCGGCCAAAACGAATTTCGAGACGCCTCAAGCCAACTATCGTCCGGTTAGCCCGGATTATTTTTCGGCCATGGGGATTCCGTTATTGCATGGCAGGACTTTTGCGGCTGAAGACCGTGGCCGAAGTATCGTTATCGTTTCCCAGAGCGTGGCGGACCGCTTCTGGCCCGGGAAGAACCCGGTCGGGCAGATCTGCGTTACGCAGTGGGGCCCCGATCTTCCCGCCGAAATTGTCGGCGTTGTGGGGGATATTCGCACGGTGCAACTCGATCAAGCACCGCTGATGATGGTGTACGTGCCGGACTGGTTCAATACAATTTCCGTTCCTGCATCCGCGACCATCGTTCTCCGCACGGTCGGCGACCCCGCCAGTTATGTTGGCGCGGTTCGCGACATGATTCACGACATTGACGCGGATGTTCCGCTCACGATTCTCCGGCCAATGTCCGAAATCGTTTCACACTCGCTGGATGCGCGGCGCTTTCCGATGCTGGTTGCGATGTTGTTTGCCTTGTCCTCGCTTTTTCTTGCCTCCCTTGGGATCTTTGGCGTGGTCGGCTATTCCGTCGAGCAGCGGCGCCACGAACTGGGAATTCGAATTGCGCTTGGCGCCGATCTGCGGGATCTGCTTGCCATGGTGATGCGTCAGGGCATGGCGCCGGTCCTGCTCGGGCTTGGTGCAGGAGTCATCGCCGCGCTCTTCGCGGGTCAGCTAATCCGCAACCTGCTCTTTGGCGTCAGCGCGAACGATCCGCTCACGCTGATCGCGGTTGCGCTCGTAGTGGCCGTTGTGGCGCTTGCAGCTTGCTATGTTCCGGCGCGGCGGGCAACGCGCGTTGATCCCATGACTGCCCTGCGCTACGAGTAGGAGGAGGTGAGGATGCCGCTCTTTGTAAAGATCCAAAGCTTTTTTCGGAACCTCCTCTCTTCTAGTCGTGTCGAGGCAGACCTGAACGACGAGGTCCAGTCTCATCTCGAAATGCTCGTCGAGGAAAATATCCGTGTGGGCATGACACCCGAAGAAGCGCAGCGTGCGGCCCGTATCGAACTTGGCGGCATAGAGCAGGTCAAAGAGCAGGTGCGCGAAGAACGCATTGGCAGCTGGCTCCAGTCGGTCCTAGCGGATTGCCGCTTTGCACTGCGCCAACTCCGCAAATCGCCTGCCTTCACCTTTGTCGCCGTGCTTACCCTCGCTCTCGGCATTGGTGCCACCACGGCCATCTTCAGCGCGGTCAACCCGATTCTGTTCGAGTCGCTTCCGTACCCGCACGCCAATCGACTTATGGCTATTTGGGAAGTTCGCAACGACGGCTCGCGCAACGCGGCGACTTTCGCCATGTACCACGGCTTGCTTTCACAGCAACACTCGTTTGAGTCGCTCGCGCTTGTCAGGCCGTGGCAGCCTACCATCACCGGAGTGGATCAGCCCGAGCGCCTGGAGGGCCAGCGCGTCACCGCAAGCTACTTCCGCGTGCTCGGCGTTGTGCCACTTCTTGGAAGAGACTTCGATCCATCCGAAGATCGCCTGAACGGACCAAATGTTGTGATTCTGAGCGACGCGTTCTGGCGCCGCCGCTTTGCAGCCGATCCGTCTATTGTTGGCCGCCAGGTCACGCTGGAAGAGCCGGAGAGTTTTGCCGAGTCCAACCTCTACACTGTTGTCGGCGTTATGCCGGGGAGTTTTGAAAATGTCCTGTCGCCCGCTGCGCAACTTTGGGTGCCGCTGCAATACGACATTTCTCAGGGTCGCGCCTGGGGCCACCACTTGCGTATGGTGGGGCGTCTCAATCCCAGCGACACTCCGCCTCAAGCCGCTCAAGAGTTTGGAGTTCTCGGCGACAACATCTTGACCGGGCAGCACCCGGATTCTTATGGGCGCGACGTTCGCTTCAATATCAGTTCACTCCAGGAAGATCTCACGCGCGGCGTCCGGCCTGCGCTTCTGGCCATCCTCGCCGCCGTCCTTCTTCTGCTCGTCATTGCCTGTGTCAATGTCACGAATCTCCTTCTTGGGCGCAGTGTGCTGCGGCAGGGCGAGTTCGCTCTTCGCTTCGCGCTGGGTGCTCGTCCCAATCGTCTGATTCGCCAACTGCTCACCGAAAGCATGCTGCTGGCGGTCGTGGGCGGCATGTTTGGCTTCTCGATCGCGAATCTTTGCGTGCGCGCGCTTCTGGCCCTTGGCCCGGCGGATTTGCCTCGTTTTAGCGCGACTGGCCTCGATCCAGCCGTTTTCGCCTTCGGATTTGTTGTGAGCGCACTGATCGGCATCGCGTTTGGTCTTACACCGGCTCTTCAGGCCGCTCGGAGTGAGCCGCAGACCGGCTTGCGGTTTGAATCCCGCCGCACGGTGGGTGGACATCGGCGCGTGCGCGGCGCTCTTGTAGTTGCGGAAGTTTCGCTCACTCTGGTGTTGCTGGTGTGCTCTGGCTTGCTTTTGCGCAGTATGCAAACGCTGTTCGCTGTGCCTCCGGGCTTCCATTCCGCTCACCTTCTCACTATGCAGATTGATGAAGTCGGCCATCGCTACGACGCAGACTCGACCCGGTACCGGTTTTACTCCCAGGCATTAGATGCGATCCGTCGATTACCGGGCGTTTCCTCCGCGGATCTCACCAGCCAGTTGCCACTCAGTGGCGACTTTGACTCTTATGGCGTCAGCCTCGAGCGAGACAGCGACCCTCGAGGTGACGTGGAAGTTTTCCGCTATGCAGTCACTCCCGGCTATTTCGGCACTCTCGGAATCCTGTTGCGCAGCGGCCGTCTGCTGAACGCGCAAGATCACGCCGGCACTCTGCCTGTGGCCGTCATCAGTGAATCCCTCGCCAGGCACAAGTTTGCGAACGTTGATCCCATGGGGCAACGCATTCACGTCGGCAATCCGGATATCTGGTACACCATCGTGGGAGTTGTCGGGGACGTGCGACAGATGTCGCTGGCACTCAGCCAATCCGACGCAGTTTATATCACTGTGGATCAATGGCACTGGGTCGACACAGAAATGTCTCTCGTTGTTCGCACCCTCGGCGATCCAGACGCGCATGCGGCGGACATTCGCTCCGCGATCTGGTCCGTCGACAAAGATCAGCCCATCATGCGCATCGCAACGATGGACCACTTGCTCTCTGCTTCCGCCGCCGAACGCCGCTTCGCTCTCATCCTCTTCGAAACGTTCGCCATCGTTTCCCTTCTCCTTGCCGCTGCGGGTATTTATGGCGTTCTCTCAGGAATGGTGGCGGAGCGCACACGCGAAATGGGAGTGCGTTCTGCGCTGGGCGCCACGCGTGGCAACATTGTCTTGCTGGTCGTTCACCAGGGACTCACTCTGACGGCACTCGGCGTCGTAATCGGCTTGCTCGGAGCGGTGGCGGCGAGTTACCTTATCGCCGCGATGCTCTTCGGGGTATCCCCACTCGATCCGTTCACCTACGGAGCCGTGATTCTCCTGCTGCTCAGCGTATCCGCCATAGCCTGCAGCGTTCCCGCCTGGCGCGCGTCCCGGGTCGATCCTATGGTCGCGCTGCGCTACGAGTAGGAGGATTTCGCCATGCCACCCTTCGTGAAAGTACAAAGCTTTCTACGCAACCTCTTCTTTTCCCGCCGTGTTGACACGGATTTGGACAAGGAGCTGCGTTCCCACCTCGAAATGCTCATCGACGAAAACATCCGCGCGGGCATGACTGCCGACGAAGCGCGACGCGCCGCCCGCATCGAGCTGGGTGGCATAGAGCAGGTCAAAGAACAAGTACGCGAAGAACGTCTCGGGAACTGGCTGCAATCCGTCCTAGCGGATTGCCGCTTCGCCCTCCGCCAGCTACGCAGATCCCCAGCCTTCACCATTGTCGCCATCCTCACGCTTGCCCTCGGCATCGGCGCCAACGCCACCATGTTCTCGCTCGTCAATTCCGTGCTCTTCCGCCCGCTTCCCTATCTCGCCGCACAACAACTCGTCTGGGTTTCCGATTTTATGCCCCGCCAGCACGACTCCATTGTTATCGAGTCCGACTATTTCGCCTGGCGCTCGCAGAATCGCGTCTTCTCCGATGTCGCCGCTTATGAAGCCGGGGACACGCTGACACTCACCGGAGCGGGCGAACCGCAACGCCTGCGGGCCGCTCGCGTGACGTATAGTTTCCTCGATGTTCTCGGCGTTCCACCGCAACTGGGCCGCGCGTTTCGCGAAGAAGAAGACCGCCCCGGCGCCGCGGGAGTGGCCCTGATCAGCGACAACCTCTGGCGCGAGCGATTCTCTGCCAATCCCACTCTCCCCGGCCAATCCATTTCGCTGGACGGCCAGCTCTATACGGTCGTGGGTGTTCTGCCCGCGAATTTCGAATTTCTGGACAATTCGCCCGCGGACGTACTCGTTCCGTGCGCCCTGGAAAACCACGAAATGACCTTGCAAAAGGGCATGCGCATCGTCAGCGTAGTCGCCCGGCTTCGCGACGGAGTTACCGCCACGGCCGCGGCGGCCAACGTCGACGCCATCAATACCCGCCTGTTCGCGGGGTACCCGGCCGCTTTCGCCCACATGTTTCAGGGAGCCCAGGCTCAGGTGCTGCCCCTCCGCGAACGCCTTCTTGGCAAGTCGCGCCCCGCCCTTCTCGTGCTCTTCGGGGCCGTGGGTTTCGTCCTTCTGATTGCCTGCGCGAATATCGCCAGCCTTCAGCTCACCCGCGGCGTTTCGCGAGAGAAGGAGATCGCCATTCGCGGGGCTCTCGGCGCCGGGAAGTGGCGCGTGCTGCGACAACTCCTCACCGAAAGCGTGATTCTCGCGCTCGCTGGAGGAGTTTGCGGCTTGCTTCTCTCCGGCTGGCTGATCCGCGTGCTGGTGCGGCTTTCCCCTTCGGATGTTCCTCATGTTTCGCTGGCGCGTTTGGATCCGCGCGTCCTGCTCTTCACCCTTGCCGCAACCTGCTTCGCGGGACTGCTCTTTGGCCTCGCTCCCGCTTTCGCCGCTCTGCGTCCGGACTTGCTGGCAACGCTCAAGGAGTCCGGCGCGCAATCCGGAGCGGGCCGTTTCGTTCCCCGGTCGCAACGTTTTCTGGTTGTGGCGGAACTCGCCGCGGCTCTGCTTCTCCTGACCGGTTCCGTCTTGTTCCTGAAAAGCTTCTATCGGCTCGCTTCCATTCCTCCGGGGTTTGACGCGGAAGGCGTGTTCACGGCGCGTATTTCGCTTCCCCCGAATCTCTACTCTTCGGACGTCCGGCAGTCCGCGTTCTTCGAACAGCTCGTTCAAGAGTCCGCCACGCTACCCGGTGTTACCTCCGCCGCCGTCGCCAGCATCCTGCCCTTGCAGGGTTCAAATCGGGGCGCCGGAGTCGAGATCGAAGGAAATCCGCCAGAGTTGCCCAGCCGCGCGCCAGCCACGGAAATCGTCGAAGTCACTCCCAGCTATTTTCAGGCCCTGTACATCCCTCTGCTCTCCGGAACCCTGTTCGATCCCCACAACTCACAAAGCGCCGCCAACCTCATTGTCGTCAATCAGGCGTTCGCAAAACGTTTCTTCCCGGACCAGGATCCCATCGGCAGGCGCGTGATTCTCGGCAAGGAAGAGCATTGGAGCATCGCAGGCGTCGTGGCAGACACAAAACAATTCGGCCTGGCCGCGCCCGTCAAGCCCGTATCGTACATCTCCATCGCAAAAGAGCCCGCTCCGGAAATGACCCTCCTGCTTCGCACAAACGGCCAGCCTCAATCGCTTTTGCCCGCGGTGCGCTCCATTGTCGCCGGCCTCGACAAGAATCTCCCTCTGTACGACATCCTCACCATGCGGGATCTTCTCCACGAACAAACCGCTTCTCAACGCTTTAGCTCGCTTCTTCTATCCTCTTTTGCGATCCTTGCGGTACTTCTCGCCTGTCTCGGCATCTACGGCGTCACCGCTTACGCGGTCACCCAGCGAACCCGCGAATTTGGATTGCGGCTGACTCTGGGAGCCGAACCGCGAGATATTCTCCGGTTGGTCCTTCGCCAAGCCACGTTTCTCACATTACTGGGACTGGCGATCGGCATCGGCGCTTCTTTCGCCCTTTCCAAACTCATTGCCAACCAACTCTTCGAAGTGCAGCCGGCCGATCCCGCCACCTTCCTGAGCGTCTCGCTTCTTCTTCTCGGCGTGGTGCTGGTTTCCTGCTATCTCCCCGCCCGCCGTGCGGCCCGTGTCGATCCCATAGTCGCGCTGCGGTACGAATAGCCACACGTCCGCCTGGAATAACCGCGGCGAGAATGGCATCATCCAACCGTCACAGAAAAGCACTCGAAAACCGGGGAGAAGAAACGTGAAACGTATGCTGGCAGCGAGGAAGGCCGTCGTTGTAGCTCTCTTGGGCGCAGTTTTTGTAGTTCTCCCCGGGGCTTTCGCCCAAAAGCAAAACTCTCCAACCATTCAAGACCGGCAACGTGAGCAACGCAGCCTTGGCGTAAACATCGTGCGCGCCATCAATGCGGCCGAGGCAAACTACAAGAAAAGGCACGGCGCTTACGCGACCTGGGACACGCTGATTGCCAACGGCGACTTTACCGACACCGGCACCAAGTGGGCGCCTGAATCCCTGCCGACCGTATCCCATGCCATGTACGGTAGCGGTCCGGAGATCGTGCCGGGCTGGAAACTCCGGCTTACCCTATCCAAGGATGGAACCGCCTACGATTTGCTGCTTGAGGATGTAAACGACCCGAAGTGCCACTTCGCAGTTGGCAGCGATGACCGAGGATTGATTCGTCAGAGCAAGGCCATCGACTGCCCTGTATAAGACTCCCGATTGGCCGTCAGTCCGCCGAACCCATGCGCGCCAGTTCTCTCTCGCTCTGACGCTGCGGCCGGATGGAGAAGTATTTGTACCGGCAAGGCTCGCAGCGATATGCAGGTATGGACGTCATGCGCCACAGAAAGGCCAGAGGCGTGTTCACATGTTCGGCAGAAATGCGCTTCAGCTCATGGTTGCCGCAAATCGGGCAATGGGCATGGAGGGAATCGCTTAGCGTCATCAGACGAGCATAAAAACGGGTTTCACAATTCCGGCACCGCCAAGGATAGACACCAAAGGCGCTGAAGAGATAATCGGGAATGTTCTGGCGGCGGGAACGACGCGCGTCTTTACTCTTGCAGACTGGGCAGGTCATGAGGACGGCCTGGACAACCCCTTGTGCGCAATAGCATAGGCGAATCCCATGCGCCAGGCAAGGACCCTGGAAGGCCGGTTCCAGAGTAAAATAAAGCTTCAGAACACACATTTTCTTGAGAGGAAACGGATGCCGGACTACACCGAAGAGCACGCAAGAGCGGGCATTGACACGAAATTGCCGGAATTGGACGTATGGCCCAACCAGTATCCGGGCTACGTCATCACCACCCGCTATCCCGAATACACCTCCGTATGCCCGAAAACAGGCTTGCCGGACTATGGCACGATCACCATCCAGTACAAGCCCTGGAAGTCCTGCATCGAGCTGAAATCCCTGAAAATGTACCTGCTGGCCTACCGGAGTCTGGGCATTTTCTATGAGAACGCCGTCAACAAGATCCTCCAAGACATCGTGGCGGCCACCAAGCCGGAATGGTGCATCGTTAAGGGGGAATTCACGCCTCGTGGCGGCCTGAATACCACCATTTTTGCACGCTGGCCACTGGGCGAGGCACCTCGCCGCCGAAAGGCCTGAGTAACATAACGGCACTCTCCCTTGTGACCGTATTGGACACGTAACCCTGCCCGTTGGATAATTCTGAGGTCCGCGATAGTCAGGCAGTTGCGATCGGTTTGGTTTCTGAGGAGCCAGAAATATGAGCATTTCCCCAAATGTCCCCAGCCCGCACGAGTCCTATCAGTACGAGAGCACTGGAACTCCCCGCTGGATTGCTGTTCTGTTCGGCTTGTTGATCGCCGGGCTAGCTTTGATCGCTTACGCGGGGCACTCAGTGCAATCTCGCCTCGAGCAAGAGCTTTCCAAAAATGAGGAACAGAACAAGATTCTCACCGCTCAACTCGAGCAGGCGAATACGCGAATTGCCGACTTAAAGGGACAACTTGATGTGACTTCCCAGAAAATCGGCATGACCCAGGCGGAGCTCGCCGATGCCAGGAGCCGCGCGGAAGCTATCCGCAAGCAACAGATTGCTTCGGACCAGAAGCTTTCTCAGGAGATTTCCACCGCGCAGAAGGAAAGCGAAGAGAAGATCGGGGCCGTGGCCACGGATGTTTCTGGTGCGAAGAAGGACATCGAAGCTACCCGCTCCGACCTGGAAGCTACCAAGACCAAGCTCGAACGCCAGGCCGGGGATATGGGCGTAATGAGCGGCCTGATTGCCCGCAATCACGACGACCTTGAAGAACTGAAACGACGGGGTGACCGCAACTATTTTGAGTTCACCATTCAAAAGTCCAAGACTCCACAGCGGGTGGGGCCAGTACAGATCGCACTGAATAAGACCGACCAGAAGAAAAGCAAGTACACCATCACGGTTCTGGCGGACGACAAATCTATCGAGAAGAAGGACAAGACTTCCGGCGAGCCCGTCCAGTTTTACATGAAGGGCACCGCCCGACTGACCCCCTACGAAATTGTGGTGTTCGACGTCGGCAAGAATCAGATTAACGGTTATTTGTCCGCTCCCAAAGACACTACCTCCGCTCCAGCGAAGTAATCTTTCGTTCTTATTCTCGAAGCCCTGTTCCCTGTTCTGGAAACTCGATCGGCAACAGGGCTTCTCTGTTTTTGGGCAGGAAGCTACGATTTTAGGCAGCGATCCATTTCCTGAGGAGTTCACACCATGCCCCGCGCGCGCCTGCTCCAGGTCTTGCTGACCTTCTCTTTCTCTGCCGCATCCGTTTTCGCGCAATCTCCGGTCGACCCTGGAAAACTACCGGGCAGGACGCTCTTTTATCTGTGGTGGCACGGCACGCCTTCCAGTGAAGTCCGCAAGAACAACTCCCTTTTGGCGCTTTGGGACGACCCCCAGCTAGCCCCCGTGCGGGCCTCGTTTCTCGAATCCTTTCTCAAGGATGAAAAGAAGCCTGCTGGCAAGCCGACGGTGAGTCGCGAAGAGCTGGAACAATATGTGAGCCTACTAGACAATCCGTTTCTGTTCGGCTACCTGCGGCAGCCTGCGTCCCGCGCCACGGCCAAGGCGCCCGCTTCAAAAGATTCCGCCGCCCCTCCCGCGTGGAATGGCCTGTACTTTATCTACGACCGCTCGGGAAAAGAGCAGCTCTTGTCCAAGGCAGTCTCACAGATGCGCAGCTCTGAAAGCGATAATCCCAAGATTTCCGAATTGACCGTTGCCGGCGTCCCTTCGTTGAAAGTCGAGCGCAAGAGCGGCATCACGTATTGGGCAGAGTTCGACAAGTACGCCGTCAGTGCCAACGAACTGCCGGTATTCGAAGAGGTCCTCAACGTTGTGAACGGCAAAGCGGGAAGCGCCTCGCTGGCGCAATCTTCCGCCTTTCAGGAAGCGAAACCGTTGCTCACTGGCGGCGTACTGGAGTTCTTTCTGGCGATCCCCACGGCCGAACAGGTCGCTGAGAATTCCTCGGGCACTTTTGCCGCACAAGCGAAGCTTTTTCTTTCTGCCTTGAAACTCGATGCCATTCATTCCGTAGCAGGGCGGCTCTCGCTGGAGGGAAGCAGGTCGCACTTAAGCGGGGCGGTCCTCGGCGACACCGCCCCCGGCAGCCTGTTCGATGTGTGGGCCGATGGCCAGAAGAATCCGTTGTCCATGGGTTACCTGCCGCCCGATACGATCAGCTATGGCGAAACGCAGTTCAATCTGCTTGGTATCTACGACACGTTGAAGCGGGCATTTGCACCATCCGGGAATTCGCAACCGAACATGGCCAGCGCGTTGGAACAAATGGCGCAAACACGACTGGGCATGCCTCTACCTGACGCGCTCGGCTTGGTCACCGGCGAAGTTGCCTGGATCGAGACCAGCCCGACTCTGGACGACGCGCAGAAGGTCTACCTTTTGGGCATACGAGACAAGGCCAACGCCCTCAAATTGACTCGCACTCTGATGGGGGATCAGATCACCTCCGAGCGCAACGAAGGCAGCGCGACTTATATGAAGATCTCTCTTCACGGCGGGCAGACCTCCGCTGGGCTGGCGCAATGGAATTTCTACTATCTGGCCATGACGCCCACGCTGCTCTTTGGCTCGTCAAAAAGTGACACACTGCATAAATATGTCGGGCAGGACCCTGCAATTCCGGATCCCGCATTGAAGGGACTTCTGGCCGCCCGCGCGCAATTCCCCGAAAAGCTGAATGGATTTTCTTATCTTGATTTCCAGAAACTGGACTGGCCAGGAATGCAGGCAAAATGGGTGGCCGCCGCCAATAAGGCCGCGCAGACCGCGAAAAGCACGGAAGACGCCAACCATCAGAAGAAAATGGCGGATTGGCTAGGGCAAGTCGACCCCGCCGTTTTCTCCCGCCATCTTCACACGATGAGCGGGGCCTCGTGGAAGGACGCCAAGGGAGTTCACTTTGAAGAGTGGTTGGACTGAGTTTCACAGCCGAACGCTCTTCCGATTTCTCCGGATTCGTGTGGCTCCTTTTCTTTGCCTGGCTATGCACACTACCTTTCTTGCAGCTCAAGAGCCCTCGGCTGTTCGCAGCCCGAACATTCGCGTGGAAGTGGACCGCGTAAATGTGGGGGTCATCGTCACCGACTCCAAGGGCAATTTCGTGGAAGGACTCCAACAAAGGGATTTTGAAGTGCTGGATGCGGGAACTCCTCAACTCATCACGGATTTCGCTCCGATCGATGCACCCGCGCAGGTTTTGATGCTTCTCGAGGTGGGCCCAGCTGTCTATATGTTGCAGGACTCCCACCTGTACGTCGCCCAAACGCTGTTGAATGGCCTTTCTGCGGGCGACCGCGTGGCTATCGCCGTCTACAATGACGCTCCCACGGCTTTGCTGAACTACACGACCGACAAAGGCAGCGTCACGGCGGCACTGAATGAGATTCAATTTAACTTGGGGTATGGGAATTTGAACTTGGCCACAAGTCTAAATACCGTGCTCGATTGGCTGGCGCGTGTATCAGGGAAAAAATCCGTCGTCTTGCTGTCTTCCGGCGTGGACACCTCTCCGACTCAGGATATGCAGTCCTTATTGCCGCGTTTGGAAACAGGGGACGTGCGCATTTTCTCCATCTCCATGAGCGGGCCCCTGCGCAACGGCACGAAAGGCACCAAGCAGGAGATTCAGCAGACGCAACAAGCCTTCGCGCAAGCGGATGCGTGGCTGCAGGCCATGTCCGAGGCAAGCGGAGGCCGCGCCTACTTCCCCGAAAGCGCCAAAGCCTTCCAGGAAACTTATACGCAAGTAGCGCAACTGCTCCGCCACGAATACAGCGTTGCCTTCGCTCCGCCGAAAGCCGACGGGACGGCACACGCAATCGATGTTAAGGTTCATAAGAACGAAGGAAGTGCAACCACCCCAGACTATCGAGTGGATCATCGGCGTGGATACATCGCGCCTAAACCATCAGCACAGTAACTAGCCATGCTTTTGAGCTGCTTCGTCGAACCCTCAGCATGACCTCGTTTGGTGTTGCGCACAGCAAGACACTGCCCCTCTACTCAAAATCCTTCATCATGCGAGCCATGTCTCGGAGGCGCTCATCTACGCGGGCGAACGCGCTTCCCTCGTCAAACTTCCCGGAGCCGTTCCGGCTTCCTGCGGGTGTTCCCGTCAGTAGCTCGATGCCCTGTTCCACGCGCGCAATCGGCCAGATATGGAATTTCCGGCTCGCGACCGCATCGAGCACGTCTTCGCGCAGCATCAGATCATCCACGTTGGACGCCGGAATCATTACTCCTTGCGTCCCGGTCAAACCATCGATCCGGCATACATCAAAAAATCCTTCGATCTTTTCGTTTACGCCCCCAATTGCCTGGATGTCTCCCCGCTGGTTCATCGACCCGGTTACGGCAATGTCTTGCCGCAGCGGCAGCTCACTCAGTGCAGAAAGCAGCGCGTAAATTTCGGTGGAACTTGCACTATCGCCATCGACGCCGGAATACGATTGTTCGAAGCAGATGCTTGCCGTCAACGAAAGCGGCTTGTCCTTCGCAAATGACGAGCGCAAAAAGCCGGAGATTATGTGCACTCCCTTGTCGTGGAACCGCCCGCTCAGATTCGATTCCCTCTCGATATTGATGAGCCCCGCTTTGCCCAGACCCACGCTCGCCGTGATCCGCACCGGTTTCCCGAACGAATAGCCCCCGATTTCGAGTACGCTCAATCCATTCACCTGGCCGATGTGCGAGCCGGTCAGATTCACCAGCAGTGTTCCCTCTTCCATCATCTCCCGGATGCGCGTCTCAATCAGGTTGTGGCGCTCCACTTTCGAAGCAATTGCCGCCCGTACGTGCGCCGCTCTCACGACGTTTTCTCCTGATGCCGCGGCGGCGTAATGTGCTTCCCGAGCCAGGTCAGCGATGTCCACAAACCGCGCCGTGACCTTGTTGCGCCTGCCCGCCTTACGCACTCCATGCTCCAAAATGGCGGCAAAGGCGCCGCGATCGAACGGAAACAGGTTCTCCTTCTCACTGAGCGTACGGATGCGTCCTGCATATTCCTCGATCACGCCGTCGCTCATCGGCATCTCTTCGTCAAACTCCACCCGCACCTTGAAAATCTTGCGGAAGTCTTCCTCATATTCGTAAAGAAGCTCATAGAGATCGCGATCGCCAATAAGGATCACTTTCACATTGATCTCGATCGGCTCCGGCTTCAACGCCGTCGTGGTGAACGGATAAAACGTCTCGAACGGCTGAATCTCCAGCCGGTTATGGTTGAGCGTGCGCTTCAACGCGCGCCAAACGCCCGGTTCGGATAGCGCCTCAATGGAATACATGATCAGGAAGCCGCCATCGGCGCGCAGCAAGGAGCCTGCGCGCAAGTCCATGAAGTCGCTAGTCCAACCGCCGCGCGCATCGTAGGCTCGCTGAATAGTCCCGAACAGGTTCGTGTACGTCGGCGTGGTTTCGAAAATCACCGGTGAAGTATCGTCGTGATTATGCGCAAGAATCACGTTTACACCGTAGACACGGAACGGATCGCGCTCCGGCATGGGGCCCTTCTGCAACGTCTCCGGCTGTTCCTGGGGATGTTCTTCCTCGCCCTCGCGCTCCTTGAATGGACCAAGGTTATCCAACAAGTGGTGGCGCACCTCTTCGAGGTACTCCGTCACGCTGTGGCCGGGATATTTCTCCTTCAGCTCCTCGATCACCCCATCCACCAGCACGGAAGCGGCTTCCTGTTCCAGATAGCTCAACTCACTTGCCAGTTCGCGCGAAAGCGTCAGCGTCTTCCTGTACACGACCGTAAATTCCTGCCGGAACTGTTCGTATTTCCTTTCGATTTCCTCGGCGACGCCGGTCTCCAGCTTGCCCTCGTGCACCATCTTCGAAATGTCTTCGATGGGCACCATCTGCCCTTCCAGCACGGGGAAAATCTCCGGCAGTGCCACGGCGCCTACCTGCATGTGGCCCAGAGCAAACTGTTCGCGCGCAATCCGGCGTGTGAAATCGTCCATCAAATCTTTTTCGCGGACGGAGAAACGCTCCACAATGCGCCCTTTTTGCCGCTGAAAGGGTTCGCCTTCGAATACCTGGGGGATGCGCCGCCGTAGGAAATCGATTCCGGCCTGCATATCCTTTTTGAAATTGTTGGCTGAACCTCGGGAAAGTATCAACAGCCGCGGACGGTCCGGAATCTTGAAATTGTTGACGTAACATCGGTCCAGAGAAGGCTTCGTGGCGGGATGAAGGTCCTCAATCATTTGGGCAATTGTGCCGCCACGGCTGGTGCCCGCCAATCCGCACACAAAAACGTTGTAGCCCGGCGCGGAAAGTTCCACGCCCATCTTGAGCGCGCGCAGCGCCCGCTCCTGCCCGACGAAACCCTCGCGCTTTTGTGCCTGCGCCGTCGTCTCGAAAGGAATGCGCGACAACTCGCAGCGCCAACGCAACTTCTCCGGGCCAAGCTCCGCCAGTTTCAATTCCGGTTTGTCTATCTTGATAGCCATTCGAGGCCGTACTGTAACACAGAGCGCTGCCGGCGGCGGTTAAATTAGCCGGCGTTTGGGCTAGAAGTTACACACTCTCCTTTAGCAATGCCTCTCGATGATCCATATACACGCGCAGGATTCCCAGTCCCGCCGCGACGATGGTGGGCCCCACCACCAATCCCAACAACCCGAACACATGTAGCCCTCCAAGTATGCTGATGAACAGAAGCAAGTCGTTCAGGCGGGTGCGATTTCTCAAGAGCAAGGGGCGAACGATATTGTCTGCGACTCCTGCCACGCCGCCGCAGATGGCCAGAATCACAAGTGCTTTCCCCCAATGTCCATGGAAAGCAAGCCACGCTGCAGCGGGAACCCAGATCAGTGAGGAACCCACCACGGGAACGATGGAGAAAAATGCAATCAGCACTCCCAGAAACGCGGGCCCGGGCAGCCCGGTCAACTCAAAAGCCAGCCCTCCCAGAACTCCCTGGATGCCCGCAATCAGCAGCGCTACAGCAACGCCGGCGAAGATCAGGTCGCGCGATTCCCGCAGCATGTCTTCCTGGATCTCCCGTTCGAAGGGAAGGAGATATTTCACGGCGCGCAATATTCTGCCGCCGTCACGAAACACAAAGAACAGCGCGAACAGCAGAATGAACAGGTTGACCACGAAAGAGAGCACATTCTTGAGCAGCGACCCGATGCTCGAGGCCAGGAAGGTCGCGATTTTTTCGGCGCCCTGCCTCAACGATCCAATAATATCGAAATTCTGCAGCGCCGAAGGCAGATGCTGCTGAAGGGCGTCGGCCATTTCCCGTGCCGACCCCGTACCATTGGAACTGAGTGTTTCGCGAACTCCGGCAGTGGCCTCAATCGCTTCCCGAGTGGCATAGAGCATCACCGTCAGCACCGGCATGATCAGCAGGAACGTCACTCCCAATGTGCAAAAGACCGCGGCCCACGTGGCGGAAAAACGCCGCTGGAGCAACGTGAAAACGGGATAGAAAAAGATCGCCAGCACCGCCGACCAAGCCAGTGGAACCAGAAACGGAGAAGTGATCAGGAAAATGAGGTACCCGAGCAACAACAGCGCGCCATAGGAGAGCACCGTAGTTAATCTGTCACTTGTGGTTGCGTTTCGTTTTGCATCCATCATTCGCGGTATATAATCCATTCTGTCCACGCGACATGGGGCGTCCTGACGCCCCGTGGGATTTCGCGCTGTTGCCCAGGGGAAGCCACGAACCCATGCCCGTGTCGAAAATCCCATTCAATTACGAGCAGGCTCGCCTTCTTGCTGTACTTTCTTTAATCAATTTTGTCAACTTCGCCGACAGACAGGTCTTGAATCCGCTGGTTCCTCTTCTGCGGCAGCATTTTGGAGTGACGGACGCGCAACTCGGTTCCCTGCAATGGGTCTTGCTCGTGGTGCTGGCGCTGGCCAGTATTCCCTCCGGCTTTCTTGCGGACCGCTTTAACGAACCAAAAATTATCTCCGCCGGCGTTCTCTTCTGGAGCATCGCTGCTATCGCCAGCGGCCTGGCGCCCACGTTTACTTTCCTCTTTGTCGCCCGCGGCTTGGTTGGCATCGGCGAAGCAGCCTACGCCCCGGCGGCGCAGTCCCTCATCTCGGACTCTTTTTCGAAGGAAAATCGCGCGCTTGCGCAGTCGATTTTCGCCGCAGGAATGATCCTCGGTGGCGTCTCGGGCTTGGCGCTCGGTGGAATCATGGGCGATCGGCATGGCTGGCAGCATGCGTTCATCATCGTGGGCCTTCTCGGGGTCATCCCGGGCTTGACCGCACTGCACCTGAAAGAGCCCCAGCGGCGCCCTCGCTCGGAAGTCGTCCCGGTGATGCAGCTACTTCGCATACCGGCATTCGTCGCCATGATCGTCGCCGGGATTTGCATCACGTTCTCCAGCGTCTCTTTCGTCACCTGGGGAATCGACTACGCAAAAAACTATAAGAACTTCAGCACCAAGGAAGCGTCCCTTTCCCTGGCCATTATTGCGCTTTTCTCCTCCGTGCTAGGCGCGATCTCCGCGGGCTATATTGCGGACCGCTTGCAAAAGAAACTGGTCTACGGGCGCGTGCTGGTGATAGCCTGCGCGTTTCTCGCCGCCGCGCCGTTTCTCCTGCTGGCGATACAGGCCGACGAAAAGTGGATGGTGTTGGCCGGTTTCTTTGTTTCGATGTTCTTTATGTCGTGGTATCACGGACCCACGACGGCAGTGCTTCACGACCTGACCCCGCAGCGAGCGCATGCCACGGCCATTGGCGTCTATATGTTCTCCACGCAGCTTCTCGGCGCGCTGGGCCCGTTGCTCATCGGCAAAATCTCCGATATCAGCGACCTGCAAATCGGATTGCAGGCCGCAACCGCGGTGATGGTCTTCGGTGCGCTTTTATTGCTGCTGGTGATCTACTTCATCCGCCGTGACGGCTTGCACCACCCGCGCCTCGCCTCTTTCCGTGCTGAAAACGGAGCCGCCAAGCTGGCCACGGATTGACGGCGCACAGTGCAGAGAGTGCCACGCCAACGGCTACTTGATTCCAATCGCGGCGATGAGACGGTTTACTTCCTCGTGGGTGACATCATACAGCGGGCGTTCGTCTTCTTCTTCCAGCCGCTCGCGCAGATACTCGGCCGCAACAAAACTCGCCTC